>MDTB01044037.1_pt1 | contig 28704 bp, 30 predicted proteins | sample 811161 | NCBI WGS metagenome assembly MDTB01 (sample SAMN05326650, study PRJNA326480) | marine metagenome | isolation source: seawater | place: Mediterranean Sea | collected 2009
CATCAATCCACCATAGATTTTTATGATATAAAAGGCGTGTTTGAACAACTTTTTAGTAGTAATACTCAATCATTTGAATATGAGACTGCAAATAATAATTGGACACATCCAGGTCAGTCAGCAATTATAAAGATAAATCAAGTTGACGTTGGTTTTATTGGAATGCTTCACCCCAATTTATTGGAGAATTATCGATTACCACCAACGGCAGTATGTGACGTTAATTTAAACACAATTTGTAATATCGGTGTGTTAAATAAGTATGAATTAGTTTCGAAATACCCTGCAACGTCACGTGACACTACATATATTATGGATGAATCAGTTGTAGTTGGTGATGTATTGACCATTTTAAATAGAGAAAAGCCTGCATTATGTAGTCAGATAAAACTGTGCGGTTATTTTAAGAACGAGTCTTCTACAGAGATTAATGTATCTTTTAGAATGACTTATCAAGACACAGACTCATCACTCGAAATGGAACAAGTTAATCAAATTCACAAAACATTTTCAGAAACGGTAATCAACAAACTTCCTTGCCGGTTCCCCTAAAAAAAAAGGCCATTAAATATGGCCTTTTAAAATTGAAAAGTCTTAATTTCTATTTGGAATCAATAACTGCATTTGCAGAAGGTTCTACAACAGCACTATCAGCAAGAGTGCTAGCCTGTTGAGAGGAAAGCTCATTAGTCCCTGTCTCAGTTGACACTGGCGCATTACGAACAGAATCTGCCGAAGCAGTTAAGCTAGGGCTTGGTTGCTGTGGATTTGCAGCACTTGAACCAGCTTGATCAGCTTTTACTTTACTAGTAGCTATACTTTTAGTATCCATGTATAAAATCTCCTTTTTTATTAAATTTAAATAATTATTACAATCATGATATCGTATCTTAATTATTATCGCAAATAGATAGAATGAACTTGCAGTATTGATATCATTAATTATAATAAGAGCTATGTCAGAAACCCCAATGATGAGTCAATTTAAAGGGATTAAAGCTAAACATCAAGATGCCATTCTATTTTTTCGATTGGGCGATTTTTATGAGATGTTTTTTGATGATGCTATTTTAGCTGCAAATATTTTAGGGTTAACGTTAACGGGTCGGGGCAAAGACAAGCATCGTATCCCAATGTGTGGCGTTCCATTTCATGCTGCTGAGGGATACATATCTAAATGTGTAAAACAAGGCTATAAAGTGGCAATATGTGAGCAAGTAGAGGCCGTAACTGATTCGAAAGGGCCAACCAAAAGGGAAGTGGTTCGAATTGTAACTCCTGGAACGGCCCAATTAGAGCCCGTGTTAGATTCAGATGACTCTAATTATTTAGCCGCAGTATCATCACATCGACAACAATTTGGATTGGCCTATGTTGATATTTCAACCGGTGAGTTTTGTTGTGATGTGAAAAATAGTTTAGAAGATATTTCAGCTGAATGTCATCGATTATCAATCAAAGAACTTTTGCTAGAAGATGCTCTGACAGGAAAACTAAACCATGGTTTGATTTCACCATTTTTTGCATTTGAAATTAATCAAGCCAAAGAATATATTTGCAATCATTTTAAAATTAAAAGTCTAAGTGTGTTTAATCTTGATAATCAACAAGCAAGTTACGCTGCTATTGCCGCTATTTTAGATTACTTGAATTACACTCAAAAAGGAGCCTTCTCTCAAATTAAAAAAGTGACCCCTGTTTCCAATCAAAATTATTGTTTTTTTGATTCTGGGGTAACCGATCATTTGGATTTATTTTCTAATAAAAATGGGCTTTTCAAGCTAATTAATTTTACTTCAACGTCAATGGGCGCACGACGGTTAAGACAGTATTTAAGGTACCCTTTAATCGATTTGGATCAAATAAAACGTCGGCAAAATCAGGTGGCTGATTGCAGGAAGCAAGACCGCTATCGAGCCTGGACATTGTTAGTTGCTCATATGAATGATATTGAGAGATTGTTATCTCGAATTTGTTCCCGTTTTAAAAATCCGAAAGACATGCTTGGATTATCAAGTTCATTAAATAACCTAGAAAAAATAGTTGAATTTATTCAACAGCTAGGCCCAAATTTTGATCAAGAGTATCAATGGTTAGCCACACTTACATCAGAATCCGGGGGGTGTGGTGAATGCAAAGCCCTTTTAGATTCAGCATTAAATGACGACGTGCCAGCGCATGTACGTGATGGTGGTATTTTTAAGGTCTCATATTCAAATGAACTAAGCCAATTGTGTCAGTCATTTTCTGAAGTAAGAGAATGGATGAAAGAGTTAGAGCCTAAACTTAAAGCCCAATTAGATATCAAAAGCCTAAAAGTAGGGTTTAACAAAGTATTTGGTTATTATATTGAAATTCCAAATGCGCAAAAAGATAAAGTGCCAGAACATTTTATACGTAAACAAACTTTAGCCAATGCTGAGCGATACATCACTCCTGATTTAAAAGAAAAAGAGACCATTCTTTTAAATGCCCAATCACAACAAGCTGAGCTTGAAAAATCATTATACGACGAGCTGGAAATAAAATTGGAATCTTACATAGAATCATTACAAAGTTTTACTAAGTTGATTTCCCATATTGATGTCATAATGTCATTTTCTGAAAGTGCCTTAAAATTTGGTTTTACAAAACCGTCTATTTTAGAGCCTGCCAATAAAAAGTTGTTATTAGATGGCGTTTGGCATCCAATGGTAGCGGAAAACCAAAAACAACCTTTTATTCGGAATACAGTCAGTTTACCTGAGTCACAACCTTTAATGTTAATTACTGGACCGAATATGGCCGGAAAATCAACGGTAATGCGAAGTGTGGCATTGACAGTATTATTAGGACAAATGGGATCATATGTCCCCGCCGAGTTTGCCGAGTTTGGATTGGTTACTTCAATTTTTACACGAATTGGCGCCAATGATAAGTTAGCTAAAGGCCAATCAACATTTATGGTTGAAATGATCGAGACAGCAACCATATGTCAAAATGCAGATGAAAATAGTTTAATTGTTTTAGATGAAATTGGTCGGGGGACATCAACGTTTGATGGTGTAAGTATTGCTGCCGCAGTGACAGAATATATTGTGTCGCACATAAAGGCTCGAACATTATTTGCAACGCATTATCATGAATTAACGGCATTAAGTAATAAATACCCAAACATTCAAAATACATCAATGCAAATAAAAGAAGAAAATGATGAACTGGTATTTTCTTATAAACTTCAGCAAGGCCCTGCTGAAAAAAGTTACGGCGTTATGGTTGCTAAAATGGCTGGCCTTCCAAAAGAAATTACAGATAAAGCAGATGCGTGGTTAAATAGATTTGAGCAAAAAGCTGCAACTGGAGAAATTGTTCAACTATCTTTATTTTAAAAATATTCAAATAATAGAAGTCCAACAGGTAAAATAATAAAGCCCATTATAAAAGCAATAAATGACACCCATGCAACTTTATTTGGGTAACAGTCATAAAGCGCAGCTAAATTAACGTTATTTACTGCGATAGGGACCAATGTTTGAAGCAAAAGCAAAGACGAATAAAATGACGGTATTTTAAAGTAGTAAATTAAAGCCAAAGCCAATGACGGGAGGAGGATAAACTTTGTCCCTAAAACAATACTAATAATACGCGGATAAAACACTCGCCATGAGACCGTTGCTAAAAACATACCAAAAATAAGAAGCTGAACAACAAGCCCAGTGTAGGCACCCATTTCTAAAAAATGAAATACATCTTTTGAAATTGGAATATGGAATAGTTGAATCGAAAATGCAACGATAGTTGCCCAAATCATAGGCAGTTTAAGAACATTTTTTATCGACTCTTTTATCGAAAAAGAACCTCTAGAATATGTATAAGCACCAATGGTCATAACAAAAATAGCATTGATCAAATTAATCATAGCGGTATAAGGCACTGATGCAATACCATAAATCGCAAAGCCAATTGGAATCCCCATATTTCCTGTGTTTCCGATTAAGCCTGTTATTATACCAATGGCTTGGTTTTTTGGGTCAGATAAAGCCAATTTACTTAAAAGATAAGTAATGATGTAACCAAGAACTAAAATGAGTAAAAAATAGCTGGGGATTAAAAATAAGTCAATGGATAGTGGCTTTGAAAGAATCCCCCAAATCATAATAATAGGCATTAAAAAATAAATATAAATCAATACAAATGACTGCTCTTGAATTTTATCTAAAAAGATCCGCTTTGAAAAAAAACCAATCAAAACAAATAGATAAATCAAAAATAAGTTGATCACCAATGTCATAGGTTCATGATAGCACAGATAAACAATTGACGAGGGTAGCTAAGGCAGAATAACATTAAAGTATGGATAGTATTGATACAGCAATTCCCGGAGTTAAAGTTGTTACTCCAACAGTGTATGGTGACGATCGAGGATTTTTTAAAGAAATAATACACCCACAAAAATTAGCAAAAATAGGGATCAATCAAAGGTTTGTTCAAGTCAACCATTCAAAATCTCAAAAAGGAACATTAAGGGGGCTTCATTTTCAGTTGCCACCATATGCCCAATCAAAGTTTGTTCGAGTTTTAAAAGGTAAGATTTTCGATGTTGCTGTTGATATAAGGCCAAAGTCCAAAACATTTGGTCAATCCGTTACAGTTGAATTAACGGCAGAAAATCATCAAATGCTATATGTTCCAATTGGTTTTGCGCATGGTTTTTTAGCTTTAACAGATTGTGAAGTTGAATATTCCTGTGGAGAAATTTACTCACCAAAGTTTGAAAGAGGCTTAGTCTGGAATGATCCTAGTTTAAATATTAACTGGCCCAATAAAGCACCTATCTTATCTGAAAAAGATAAAAACGCGCCCCATTTGTCTGATTTAAAAGATGAGCTAAATTGGACCGATGAAGCTTATTTCATTACATAAGTGCGTTATGTTCTGATGTAAATTCAAATTGAATAAAGGTTTGCTCTTTAATTTCACGCTCTAAACTCCAGCGAGTTTCAGTTAAAAAGACCCATTTTCCATCTTTATCTTTGGCAATTTGAGACTTGCGACGGCGGATAAAGTCTTTAAATTCAGACTCATTTTCACTTTGAATCCAAGACGCCTTTGTATAATTTAATGGATCAAAACGACATTTCGCCTGGTACTCATGTTCCAATCGATACTGGATGACATCAAATTGCAAAATACCAACGGTTCCAATCATAGCCTGTCCATCAAGTTCACGATAAAACAATTGGGCGACACCTTCTTCAGATAATTGTTCAAGTCCTTTTTTCAGCTGCTTTGATTTCATTGGATCTAAGTTTTTTACTACTTTAAATATTTCTGGAGAAAAGGAGGGGATACCCAAGAAATTAAACGTTGCACCTTCAGTTAATGTATCTCCGATTTTTAGATTTCCAGTGTCATGAAGACCAATGATATCACCAGGGTAAGCGTGATCAATAACAGTTTTGGATTGTGCTAAAAATGCAGTTGGGTTAACACTACGAAACTGTTTTTGAGTTCGAACATGAAAGTATTTTTTTTGCCGTTCAAATCGGCCGGAACAAATACGTAAAAAGGCAATCCTATCTCGGTGTTTAGGGTCGATATTTGCATGTATTTTAAATATAAAACCAGAAAATGTGGATACATTTGGTTGAACAATGTCGTGACTGGTTTCACGTTCCTTTGGTGGCGGAGCAATATCAATAAAGCAATCCAACAATTCTTTGACACCAAAATTATTTAATGCAGAGCCAAAAAAAACTGGGGTTATTTTACCGGTTAAATAATCATCAACATTAAATTCAGGATACACTTGCACCAACTCCATATCTTCGTAAAGTTGATCACGTGCGGCTTGCCCAATGAATTCAACTAATCGTGGATCATCGAGAGATGTTATTTTAATCGCATCGTGGCGATCTTGTTTTTCATGTGGTTTAAATAAGACCAACTCTTGAGAATAGATATTATAAACACCTTTAAATTCTTTTCCAGAACCAATCGGCCAGCTTAAGGGGCATACATTAATTTTTAAACTTTCTTCTATATTATCCAATAGTTCAATGGGGCTCATTCCTTCACGATCCATTTTGTTAATGAAGGTAATAATGGGCGTGTCTCGCATACGGCAAACCTCCATCAATTTAAAGGTTTGCGTTTCAACGCCTTTAGTTGAATCAATCACCATTATCACCGAATCAACTGCGGTTAATGTTCGATAGGTATCTTCACAAAAGTCTTTATGACCTGGGGTATCTAGAATATTGATTTTTTTTTCTTTATAATCGAACCCCATCACAGACGTTGCAACTGAAATCCCTCGTTGTTTTTCTATCTCCATAAAATCAGAAGTGGCATGGCGAGAGGCTTTCTTTGCTTTAATTGCACCAGCAACTTGAATAGCGCCACCAAAAAGTAAAAATTTCTCAGTTAACGTTGTTTTTCCAGCATCTGGATGAGATATAATACCGAAGGTCCGCCTACGAGCAGTTTCCATTTCAATTGGTTTCATATAAAAACGATAACCCACCTTGAAAAAGTCCGCAAGAAACAAAAAAGGCTGGGAAACCCAGCCTTTTTAAATGATGTGTAGTTTTTAAAGATTTAGAATGAATAACCGACGTAAAAAGCAAAGCCAGGAAGACCTTTAAGTTCAGCTGCTCCTGAATCAATATCATCATCACTAATCGCAGTACCACCAGCTGTTCCAGAAACAGAAGGCTCGCCAGCAATATAGCTAACTTTACCACCAAGAAAAACAGGCCCAACACCAAATTCTTTACCATATTCAATCAAAAGCCCAGAAAATGAACCATCAACATCAACGGTTTGCCCAACAGTAACACTGCCAGAATTGACTGAAGCAACATATGAATAATCAATATCTAAATTACCATAACCAATACTAATATAACCAAGAATTGGAATTTTATAACGTGCACCAAAATTTAAGCCACTCACGGATGTTTTATCGCCATCGAGATCAAAATCACCTGATCCATAATTAGCAAATACACTAAAACCAGGTAATAAAATTCCAAAGCTACGTTCATATTCTAAAGACATAACTCGTGGTGCTTCAACACCTAATCGTACTGAGTTTTTGCCAGCAAATAATGATGTGCTTGAAACAACTGTGATTAACAAAACCAATAAAAAATATTTTTTCATTTAAGAACTCCTTTGATTTAAATTATCTCAAAAAAAAATTTTAACAGCAATATATTTGACTTTTATTTAAACTAAATGAAAACTAATAATATGGATGTAAGTTATGATTATTGGCAAGGAGAGTCTTTAGATATTGTCCTTCAGTCAATTGCTGAGTTTCGAAAGCAAGTGTTAATCCACACAGAATCCATTCAGAATCATTCTTTATCCGATGAAATCAATTATTTGAAGCACTATTTTGATTCGGAATCCACAGTTATTGTCGCAAATGATTGTGGATTAATTGTTGGTTATATAGCCATAGTAAATGAACTGGATGCACACCCATTACTAAATGACTATACATATTATGGCCCAGACTTAGTGGTTACCGAAGGCCCCGTAGTTAATAAAGATTATAGAGGCCAGGGAATTGCAAAAAGTTTGATTACAGAAGCACTAAATGTTTGTCAAAATCGAGACGTTGAATTATTAATTTTTGAACCCAATCAAATTTGTTCTGGTTCTGATAAAGCAGTGATAAAATCCCTTGCAGATCAAATAAATTGCTTCAATATTAGTCAAGGGGAAGCATATTTATTTAAAAAAGAAATTGAGTCAAGTTATTGAATAGGTTGATCTAAGAATGAAATGCGCTCAGCGTGTCGCCCACCTTCAAAAGAGGTGTTTAGCCATTTCTCGATAAATTTTATTGCGTCATCATTAGATGTTGTTCGTCCCCCTAAACATAAAACATTGGCATTATTATGTGCTTTAGCCATTTCTGCAGTAAATAAATTATGAACAACAGCTGCTCGAATGCCATTGTAGCGGTTCGCACGCATACTAATACCAATACCTGTGCCACAAATTAGAATCCCAATTTCAACGGAGTTGTTTAAGATATTTTTACACAATAAGTCTGCAAAATCAGGGTAGTGAACAGAGTCAGTTGTATTAGTGCCAAAGTCACGAAAAGTTAAATCGGTAAAATGAGATTTGATAAAGTTTTTAAGCTCAAATCCACCATGATCAGAAGCAATGCCAATTAACATATTTTTAAATTAACTTAAAAAAAATAATAGTACAATAATTAATTCTTTTTCTTTTTAGATAGTCGTGTCGGTTTTTTTTGAATCTTTGATGATAAGCGAACGAGCACCAAGTGGCCTTCTCGCGAAAACACTTGTTTTAATTTTTCTTCTATCCATGCTTTTTCATCACCATCTTCATTAAGAATATGATAATCCATAGACATATTTCCAGAACCAATAATTGAAAATAAAACTAATAAAAATAAAACCAGGGCAGTAAATTCAAAATTTTGATTGGTTGAGAATAACATGTCTTTTGAATGAACAAGGCCAAGAGCGCCTATTAATACTGGAAGTTGGATAAGTGCTGCAAGTCGGGTAAGTAACCCAAAAGTCAACAGTAGCCCTCCAACTAAATGAGCAGAAATAACGTAGTGAGAAATAAAAGATTCTATAACATTTAGTTGACCTTGAGATAAAAAGTAGACGAGATCTTGAGGGTGAATCATAAAGTGAATCCCTTTAAAAAACAAACCAATACCTAAATAAACCCGTATAAGTTCCATTGTATTTTCAAATTTAGTATGTTTTTTAGCTGAAGTAATAATATTTTTAAGCATTTGGTTTCCTTTATAAATTTGTTTTTCTATTATCGATAAAATTTTAGAAATGGTTAGATTTAAGTTACTATTAATTGATGGCTGGTATTGTGAGTGGTATTTTGTTTTCAATAAGCTCTATCATTTTAGGGGCATTTGCACACCATGCGTTGCAAGATCAATTATCTGACAAAGAACTTCAAGCCATTCAAGTTGCGAGTCGTTACTTATTTTACAACGCAATACCCTTACTTTTATTGTTTTTTACAAATCAAGATTGGCAATGGCCAAAGTCTCTAATTTACTCATTTATTTTCTCTGGTTTACTATTCTCAGGTAGTATTTTAATTTTAATTTTCACAAACATAACTATAGCTGCATATTTTACGCCACTAGGGGGGCTTGGTATGATCCTTTCGTGGGCATGGTGGCTGGGTCTTATAATTAAAAAGTTCAATAAAAATTAGTGTTCATTCAAGGGTGAAGGATGTAGTGAGTCAAAGGTGTTTTTCCAGGATTGGATTCCACCAGAAATATTAAATAAAGATAAAAATCCATTGTTTTTCATATAATCAATAGCCAATTGGCTTCGACGCCCAGAGTGACAATAGACAAGATATGTATGGTCCTTTTTAAGTGTTTTTAATAAGGGCTTATCTTTATTGTAATCAATATGAACGGCATTAGTTAAATGGCCTGAATCAAACTCTTCTTTTGTTCTTACATCTAAAATAATAAAGTTATCGTTTCCAATTTGTTGGAGAATAAGATTTTGTGCCATACCTGGTGAAATTGATTTAAACTGGGGTTTAGCGGAAGGCTGTTTATCACAAGCATTAATAAAAATAATAAGTGTTATTAAAATCAACCTTAACATAATCAAAGTATAGCAAATTCAAGTTCAAAATATGAATTTTTCTCAATATATGTTTACTAATAACAAATTTAGGGTATCAAAAATTTAGATGTAAGGAGGGGGCAATGAAAATTTCAGTAGAAAAAAAAGCAAAAACCATTTACAGTCATTTTTCCAAAGCACCTATCTTAGAAATGGTGCAATACTTAGTCAATGAGAATGTGGATGCTCAGGTACTACATCAACTTAAACTAATTGATCAAAAAACACACAAAAACCCATATGTTACATCATACGGTGAAAAAGTGTATTCATCTTACGAACGGATTTGTAAAGTTTTAGTGACATACCCAAGCCTTGAATTTAAAGAAAGTAAATTCAATATAATAAAAGATAAAGAACATCAATTTGCTCAAGAGTACTTTGGGAGAAGCGAAGAGAATATCACTATATTAAATGAGATTTTAAAGATCCTGAATCAGTGCTTAATGTATGGCGTTGAGTCAGTATCAGATTCATTAAAAGAGATGAAAGCGCACTTGCAATCAAGCTCAAACTTTATCCAGTTAAACACCTTTTTAAAAGAGGCTTGTGGGGAAGATTACAAAACGTACATTAAAAAATGCATTAGTAATTAAGGTTCTGTTGATTTAAACAAGTCAACAGCTTTTTTTAGACCCGGACAGCGTGTTGTTTCTAAAATTAAAGCGGTTTCTGACTCCCAAATAGACGCCCAGTTTGGATAAGATTGACAAGCGTTTGGGCGAGATTGATAAACCATGCATCGATTACTTGGATTTAGAAAGCAGTTTTGTCTAAAATGGGGTGACGCAATAACGGTCCAGCCATTAATTATTTTTGTAAATTGAGATTTAAATAGTTCAATTGAAATATTCAGCTCTTTAGCCATTGTTTCTAATTCAATTTGATTCAGATATACAAAGCCATCACTACGACAACAATTGCCGCTATTTTGGCATTTAAAGTTAGATAATATTAAATCTTTATTTTTAGTTAATGAATTAGACATTAATCATCCATTTTAATAGTAAAGTCCAGCCACATACCTAAAGTCGCTTCGGTATCTATTTGTGTACCCGAAAAATATTGACCAAGCTTATATGTCCAAATAACATTATCAGATAAAATGGAATCTGAAATAGAAATATCAATTTCACCACCAAGGTTTTTAGAAAAATCATTATTTCTAAAAAGAAAGGAATGGATTGAAACGGTCTTGCCATTGGCTAAGGTTGTTGAAAACTGAGAATAAACTGATCGAAAGTGGTCATTAAATCCATTAATAATATTGGATTGAAAAATATTTAAGTACCCATCCCAAGAATACCCACTACTGTAAGGTGCAGTAAATTGATTTTTTGTATTATTATTCCCACTAAAGAAGCGTGTGCCAAAAGAAAGCGTAGTTAAAAACTTCCTAAAATTTAACGTAAGGTCGTAGTAAGAAGCATGTTTATCTAATGTGGGTTGCGTGGTGATAGAGGGCGTCTGTTGAAATGCAAAACTTGAAACAATATCAAACGAATCTGATACCTTAAATTGAGGGCTAATAAAGAAGGTGTTTGAATGATCTTCAATTAAAAAAGCGGCTGCATCCATCGAGAAAAAGGATCGTGAGGAAACCGTTTCCAAATGACGTTGGAATAATTTATTCCATACCAAAAAGTAAGATGCTTTTTTAAAATTAGTGGGTTGAGTTTCTCCTGAATTAGTGACACTAAAAATAGAATACAATTTAAAATTTTGGGTTAAGTTTTGAAAACTGAATTGGGAAAACGACCGCTTTAAAAGACTAAACGTTGAATCTGAAATAAATTGACCTTCTTGAAATTTCAGTCGTTGATTTCCAATGGAAAACATTCCATATTTATTATGAAAGTTAACATAAGATTCAACAAGGCGAGTATAAGAATCACTATTTCCAATATGGTTAGAAAAATATTCAAACTCAATATGAGGGTCAATATTTAAATATAATCTAAGCTTTGGGAAAGAGGAGTGAATAGCAACATTTGACATCACCTGCCAGGGATCGTCTTTCGAGTCTAAAAAAGTTGTTCTTATTTTAAACGTAGTCGATGAGTCGATATCATTAAAAATATAATTTCCAATTACTTTTTCCAAAGTAAATAATGAGTTAGATAATAAAAAAATTAACATTAAAAGTATCTTTTTCATTTCAACATTTTAACCAATTGCAAATATTTGTGCAAAAAATATGAAATAAAATAAGGCAATACGGAAAAGATTTGTGTTTTCAGCTTAAATAAGTTAAATTTAACATTGATGAGGAGGTTACAGTTTGACATATATTCGTGTTGGTGAAAGCGTTACATTTAATGCTTCTAAAGTTCATGTTACCCCAAAAGGTCCTGTTAATTATTCAGTTAAAAAAAATAATGTTGAATCTTTAATTGATAATATACTCATAGGCTTAAACAAAAAAACAAAAACAAATGAGCTCGCTGAGTTCACTCAAGTTTTTACACAGTTTGCAATATCAATACTGGCATTTAATATTAATCCGAAGGCTTACTCAGAAATGGGAGATTTATTGACTGAATGGAAAACAGTAACAGATAAATTTGCAAGTCTATCATCACCTGAACCAAAATGTAATCAACTTAAATCAGATTGGATTCCTTTTTCACAATTTGTTGCAGGGCAAATTCTAAAAAACAAATCAAATTAAAATAAATGTTTTAAATTTCTTTATTTTGGGAAGCATATAAAAAGATCCCATAAATTAAGGAGTATTCATGAAGTTGAAGGCATTTATTTTATTATTATTGCTGTTAAATTTGAGCTGTGCTCGCAATCAAGTTCAATCTGATTATAATGAAGAGCCATTTTACTTTTCTTTAAATAAAGGTGGGGTCTATAAATACGACGGTGTTATTAGTAAAGTATCCTCAGAGTCGATTAACTCAATAACTAGCTCTCAATTAAATCACAATATATTTTTGGCGAGTCATTCTTCAATGAATTTAATGAAGAATTCTGGAAATATTATACATCGTTATGAAAGCAAAGATGTAATAACCTCAGCGGTTATTTCAACTGATGAAACAAATATTTTTTATATTAATCAAACAGGAGAATTGTATAAGTATAATTTAAATACATCTCAAAAAAATAAAATTGATATGAATTTGATTTACCCATTACCCGTTCAGATGATTTACGATCAAGATAAAAATTCGATTTTTTATCATGACGGCTTTTATGTTTATGAGATAGATATTGATAATCAATTAAGAAAAAGAATCTCAACAAAATTAATTGCAATTGCATCAATAGCCTATCAAGCATCGCTAAACCGAATTTATTTCTCTACTGGAGTTGATGGTGAAATCTATGCAATCGATTTAAATACAGAGTTAACGTTTTCATTTTATAAACCAAGGTCAGCGAATGGATCCTTGATTTCAATAAATTCGTCTGAAGATCAGCTGTACTTCTCTAGAACAAATGGTAGAGATACCATAATTAAATCTCTAAATTTACAAACATATGAAGAAAATACAGTGAAAGTACTTTCGAATATAAAAAAGATAAATCAATTTAGCTTTTAATCAATTACCCAAGAGACCAAGTTCATTTTATCGGGCCCACCCCAATGCCCTTTATACTTATAAGGAGGGGTCGCAGAAAAAACATAGTAATGTCGGTAGTTATAAATTAAACCTTGCCAACTACCAACTTTAAATTTAAAAACAATATATCGTTCATTAGAGTTTTTTATTATATTTTCAAATTCATTATGCAATGTATAGTTAGTTAGATAGGGGCCCAATTCATTAACCGTTTCTTTTTTTATAAAAATTGGTACCTTAATCCCTCTATTTTCAACAGCTAAATCTGCCGAGATGTAAACCACATCCATTGCGGCTAAAACTTGAAAGATTGGAATCAGCGAAAACGTATCGATTGTTTTTTTGGTGTAATAAATTCCTTTTTTCCGAGTTGTTTTTTTATTTTTTTTAAAATTGAATACAACTTCTTCAAACTCATTTCGATGACCGGTTCTAAAGTCATACTTAAGTCGTTTGGCCAAGTCATCATTGGTGATATTAAATGTAGAGCTTTGAACTTCGAACGACGGACTCAAATGAAGCTCCGATATACATAGAGGATTTTTGACATCAACATAAAGACCCTTTTGATCATTTGAATTAAGCGTTAATCTAAACGGCAGTGTCTTATTTTGATGAGCATCAAACAACGTTCCATTCACCTGATATGAAATGAAGTCATTGGTTATTTGTCCATCTAAAAGAGTATCGATAGGAATCGGTGTGTTAGAAAAACAGGCTAAAGTGATAAAAATCAAAAAGGCAAATGGTTTGATCATCTTTTTAGAAAGGGGACAAAATATGGTGTGTTCTTACGATAGTTTTGAAAATCAATGCCGTGTTTTTTTAAAGATGCTCGTTCTGTTAAAGGGCCAGTTATAAAATACATCACCAAAAAAATAGTGAGCGGACCAACAAACGACAGTAAAAACAATTTGTTTGGAATAAATATAACTGAAATACCGAACCAAAGAAGGCATTCAAAAAAATAATTAGGATGACGTGAATAATTCCAGAGACCAGCCTGACATATCCCTTTTTGTTTTTTCTTAAACAAGTAAAGTTGATAGTCAGCAATGGATTCAAAAACAAAACCGACTGAAAATAATATGATGCCAATAATTATAAAGGCAGAGCTAAGCGCGACATTAAATGTCAAAGGGTAAAAGGTAAACACCAATAACATTTGAAAAAATGATTGAAAAAAGCACTGCTTAATAGCTGTTTTTAATAGTGTTGTATTATTTAAAATCGCATACCGACTATCATGATGAGGCGTTAATATACGTGTGTAAAGCAAAAATCCAGATAATCGGAATGCCCAAATGATAACAAAACAAGCCGCTAGATTAGTTGCAAAGATTGTTGCATTTGAATAAAGGTTGAGCATGGATAAAGCGCTTGTTGCAATGCCAATGCCCCAAAATATGTCAAAAAGGTGTGGTTTTTTGGTCCATAAAATAAAGGGGATACTGCCCAATAAAATAAAAAAGCAAATGAGAAACGAATGTGTTAAAAATATTAAGGCTGACATTTTTGAATTAAAAACTGGTGGTTATGAATAAAATTTGTTTTAAATCCAGCAGAGCAATAATTGAAATAATATCGCCAAGTGTTAAAAAAGCGCTCATTAAAACCTAATTTTTCCAATTCTGATTTTTTATTAGCAAACGCAATATCCCAAGCGTTTAGAGTGGGGACATAATGCGGAGTAATTTCATGGTGAGTTATCCATTTAAACCGACTTTGAGATGTAACGTCCTGAATCAACTCAAGTGTTGGTAAATGCCCCCCAGGAAAAATGTATTTTTGAATAAAATCGGGGTTTTTTAGATAGTGAGTATAGCGTTCCTCCGGGATCATGATACATTGAAAAACAGCTTTTCCATCTCGGTGAAGCAGCTCGTGACATTTTTTAAAATAAGCATCATAGAACTGCGGCCCAACAGCTTCAAGCATTTCAACAGAAATGATTCGATCATATTTACCAATTAACAACCGGTAATCCATTAGTTTAACTTCAATTTTATTATCAAGATGCAACATATTAATCTTCTTTTTTACAAAATTATATTGCTCTTCGCTAATCGTAACAGTTGTTACGTGACACCCAATAGTGGTTGCCGCATGAATAGCGAGCGCTCCCCAACCAGAACCTATTTCTAAAATTTTATGGTTGGGTTGAATATCCGCTAAATCAAGAACTTGGTTTATTTTATTTAACTGAGCATCTTCTAATGGTTGGTCGGGAGACTCAAATACTGCTGAAGAATAGACCCAGTTTTTATCTAAGAACAACTTAAAGAAAGAATTTCCAAGATCATAATGATCATATATATTCTTTTTTGCTCTTACAATTGAGTTTCTTTTAAAGAAATGTTGTAAACGAAAAAAGGTGCGAAAAAAATTACTGAGAGGATTTTGTGATTTGATTTCTTGATAATTATTGATGAAAATTTCAAAGCAATTTTCTAAATTTGATGTTGTCCAATAATTTGATATATAAGCATCAGAAAGTCCGATGTCTCCTTTTAAAACCAATTGTTTAAAAAAGTTAAAATCGTTAACTTTTATTTCTGCGTTTGCATTTTTTGAAAATTGCCCAAATTCAACCTTGTCACCATTTGGAAGTAAAAACGTCAATTGCCCATGCTTTATTTTTGATAAGGCTTTAAATACAAAAGACATACACAGTTTAGAGATAATAGACGGTGTTTTTCGAGAATGAGAAAAAGGAGAATTCAGCGGGCTTTTTTTAAAAACAGGTAATCGATGTTTAAATTTCAAAATACTTGCTTGAAATAAAATACGTGGAAATGTTTTTAAAGCCGTGGAAATTAATTGTGAGGACATCCTGACAAAAGAGTAACGATGAATAGGGGATGAATTTAAATTTAAATTGGCATTAAACATTTTTTCTGTTCCTTTATAATAATTAATAGTTACATTTATGTTACAAATATTTTTTGAAAATAGAAAACAATACTTTCCTTCAGTGTTGTAAAAAGGTGAGACATGGAGCTCTTTTTGATGCTCAAATGTTAGATTATTTCCTTCTACACGCGGGTGTGTCAATAAATAAGTGTGCTTTTCATTAAACGTATTATGAACTTCAGCGATGATAGCACGAATAGTTTGATTTTTATCTACAAAGTAAAAAAATGAAACAGGGTTAAAATTTAAGTTGAAAAACGTAGGGCAAGTTAGCAAATAAATGGATTGGTAATGAACATCAGGCGCATGTTGGTGCATAAAGTCCTGGGCTTTTGTTAAAAGTGTATGATTACTCGGAGATAAATACGTAGTGTCATGAACTGAAAAAAAGGAATTCGAGTTCCATCTAAAGCCCAAGCATGAATTTAATTGATCCGAGTCATTCAGAGAAATTAATAAATAACCAAGCTGATATTTAAACGTACGTTTTATTGGAGAAAATCGGGTATGACTGGTAGACCCATTGCAAAAAAAAGATTTTAAAGCTGACATCCGAGTTGACTTCCTAATTGCACTGCAGAGCGAATACCATCTTCATGAAACCCATTGCCAAAGTAACTGCCACAGAAAAAAGTGTTTTGTTGTCCGTTTAATTGGTTTAATTGAGGTTGTGTATCCACAGATTGTTGATTTATGATTGGGTGCTCATAATAGGTTTGGTATTCGATTTTATTTGGTTCAATAGGGTGGGTGGAATTAAGTGAAACAAAATAATCAATCGGAGTAGTTAGTCCTTGAAGTCGATTCATATAATATGATGCCGTCATAAACGTACTTTTATTTCGTGTGTATATCCATGATGCCCAAGCATTTCTGTCTTTAGGTGCTATGGATGGGCAAGTATGTAGAATAGTTTTATTTTTAGAATAGGACCATTTTCCAAGTAAATTTAATTCTTGTTGGTTTGGTAATTCCAGCATTCTTAATGCTTGATCCGCGTGAGTTGCAAGAACAACAGCATCAAACTCTAATGGCCCACTATCTTGAGTATAAATTGACACTGAAGAATCATGACGTTTAATTCGCTTAACGGATTGATTTAAAAAATACTTAAGGTTAATTTTTTTAATTAAAGCGTTAATGTAGGAATAACTACCGCCCTTTATCGTTCGCCATTGCGGACGATTAAAAACTTGTAAAAGGCAATGATTATTCCAAAAGGTTACAAATAGTTTTACTGGGAATGTCTTGATGTCATCGTGAGAAGTAGACCATATGGCAGCCCCCATCGGCAAGACATATTCGTTTATAAACTTTTCATTAAAGTTATTTTTAATTAAAAACTCATAGATAGTTTGGTCACTCGGCAAGTTATTTAGTTCTTTTTTTGCAATGAAGTTAAATCGAAAAATACTATAGAGAAAATGATAAAACTGAAAAGAGTAGAGGTTTGATCGTGTACTAAATATTCCAGCTGGAAAGTCACTGCTATAACAATAATTAGTGCGTTGATCAAAATAAGCAAAGCTCATATCCGATGGGTGACTTTGAACATTGAGTTGAGATAAAAATTTGCAAAAGTTTGGATAATTTTTTTCGTTAAATACAATAAACCCGGTATCAATATGGTGTCAAGCGTTGGTTTTGATGGTATTGGTATGGCCCCCAAGCCGGTTTTCTGACTCAAAAACAGTAACATCATATTTCTGATTAAGAATATAAGCGGCACTTAGACCAGAAATTCCACTACCTATAATCGCAATCTTTTTAATACCCATATGATCAGTATAGCGAAAAAAAGGGATACGGACCCATCCATTTATTTAATTGTTTATTTTTTTTCAGGGCTGCTCATGATAGGTTGTAGATAGGGTAATCCTGAGGTAATATAAAATAAAAAAATATGGAGGACAAAATGGGACTTATTGGAAAAAAAGCACCTGATTTTAAAACGAGTGCAGTGATAAATGGCAATCAGATAGTCGATGATTTTACATTGTCAAATTTAGAAGGGAAATACACAATTTTATTTTTTTACCCTTTAGATTTTACATTCGTATGCCCAACCGAGCTACATGCATTTCAAGAAAAACTAAATGAGTTTGAAAGTCGAAACACCCAAGTCATAGGTTGTTCAGTCGATTCAAAACACACTCATTATGCATGGCTTAATACGCCAGCAGAAAAAGGCGGGATTCAAGGCATTACTTATCCGTTAGTCGCAGATTTAACAAAGTCTATCGCTATTGATTATGATGTATTAAAAGAAGATGAAGGCGTCGCATACAGAGGCTTATTTTTAATTGATAAAGAGGGCATAATTAGACATCAACTGATTAACGATTTGCCATTAGGTAGAAACGTTGACGAAGCACTTCGTTTAATTGATGCATTACAGTTTCATGAGAAAAACGGTGAGGTTTGTCCTGCAAAATGGAATAAAGGTGATCGAGCAATGACTGAGGATGTTGAAGGGGTTCAGTCATATTTTCAAGACGTTAAAATTTTAGAAAAGTCATAATAAGAAGGGAACAACCATGAGCAATTTACCAAATTTAGACTATAACTATGATAGCCTTGATCCATATATTGATGCTAAAACAATGGAGATTCATCATAGCAAACATCATCAAGCATACATAACAAAGTTTGATGCAGCAGTAGAGGGGTCTTCGCTGGAACATAAAAAATTATTTGATATCTTATCCGATTTTTCTTCAGTGCCAGACGATAAAAAAGGCGCTGTTAGAAATAATGGGGGTGGTCACATTAACCATTCTTTATTTTGGAAAGTGATTGGCCCAAATTGTGGTGGCAATCCAACTGGTGATCTAGCGTCTGCTATCTCGGATACCTTTGGATCATTTGACCAGTTTAAAGAAGCGTTTGCAACAGCGGCAGCAACTCGGTTTGGAAGTGGCTGGGCTTGGCTTGTAGTTGATGCTAGAGGTGATCTTAGTGTGACATCCACACCTAATCAAGATTCCCCAGTAATGGAAGGTTTATTTCCAATTTTAGGTTTAGACGTATGGGAACATGCATACTACTTAACCTATCAAAATAGACGCCCAGATTATATTTCTGCCTTTTGGAACCTTGTAAACTGGAATCATGTCTCAGAGTTTTACGAGCAAGCAAAAAAAGCAGATTCGAGTTACTTAGCCTAGAATTTTTCTCCGTGCCATTGATTACCAATGGCACGTAAAACCCTTAAGTAGCTAATAAAGTGCGTTTATTTTTAAAATAATTGGATTTATTATTGCATTTAAAGTTTTTTATGCTAAAATATCCATGATGATGATTTCAAGACCAAATAGCTATGGATTTAAGCGTGATATTATAAATCCAAACACAGCTTTAATAGAAGATTTCAGTAAAACACGTGTAGAGGGTTACTTTACAAAAAATTGTGATGGTAATATCGTAATTGATCGACCTAAGCGGGAGCGTCTTGATGCTTTTTTAAATCGAATATCGGATATAGAAGATACAAAAGTTAGAATATTTGACGATATTATAAAAACAATAGATACCATACATAAAGGCTTAGATGCTGATGAAATCAAAGCGCTTTTAATTTCATTACAAAAAAAAGAAGAAATATTGACTAGTCAAATAAGGGGTATGGGAAATGAAGATAGCGATCATAATGGGTGTGTCGTAAGTAGTTGCAGCGTTTAAAGCAATGAGTAAATCTGTAGATACTTTAGATGACTTGTTAAATAAAATTGAGGAAGTATTAGAAACAGTGAAAGAGATGCCCAATTAAAAGAGAAACAATCTTAGTTCATTAAGCTATGCTGGGATAAGTTCTTGTTTTGATTTTAATTTTAAATCTGAGTGAGCATTAAGTGCATCAATGGCATTAATTGTTTTAGCCGATTCTTTTAAAGTTGATAAATCAACATCCGAAGCAACCGTATAACCAGACGATTCAATTAAATAGATTGTTTCGTGAATATCGGACCCTTTGATATTTAAATACCCATTCATAAATAATGAATTTGCAGCCATCAATGCCATGGGTTGAAGGTGTTTGAGATAGTGCTCTCTTCCGGCAGCCAAACGGATTTCTGCCTGCGGATGAACGCAACGAAACATGGCCACAATTTTGCAACATTTTTCAGGGCTAATTATCGGCTTTTTACCGAGTTTATTACCTTCCATATGAAGATAGAAATTAATTGGAATTGATTTTACATTTAACTCTTTTAGCTTTAGTGCAACAGATACAATGTCATCATCGGTTTCACCCATGCCAACAATCATGCCCGAACAAATATCAATGTTATTTTCATGAACGTTAGATAGTGTATCTAAGCGATCTTTAAAAGTATGTGTTGTACAAATGTTTTCATAATTTGACTCAGAAGTATTTAGGTTATGATTATATCGATCAAGACCCGCATCCGCCAGATACTTTGCGTCTTCTTTAGAAATGAGTCCAGGAGAAAGACAGACTTCAATCGGAAAATTGTCCTTAATACGTTTAATAACACCAGATAAAAATTCAACTCGTTTTTTAGACGGCCCACGGCCTGAAAACACCATGCAATAGCGATAGGCACCTTTTTTATAAGCATTTTCAGCTTCTTTCAAAATTTGATCTTCATCTTTTTTAGTATACTTTTCAATGGGGACCTTGGAATCTTTTGCCTGTACACAATAATGACAGTCCTCAGGACAATAACCATTTTGAGTATTATTTAGTATGTGAATTCTGACTGATTTATCATAGTATTTTTTGCGAAGGGGGTAGGCGGCTGACAATAATTCAATGGTATCAATATCATCGGATAATAATTGTTTGGCATTTGCATGTGACAGAGATACTTCATTTTGAATTTTAGTAAATAATTGATTGAATTTCATTGACTATAGATTACATTTACAGAACAATTTAATCAATGAAATGAATAATTAAATTACACAAATGAGTGGTTTATTTGAAAAGCAGTAGAAATAATTAATTCATATTGAAATTTTTGAAATTGAAAGCTTAAAAAGAACGATATTTAATGGCTTGGATGCAATGATTAAATAAGTTAGAATTAAGGAAGCATATGTCAGAACAAAATATACATGATTTTCATATCCCAGTAATGGGAACCGCGTTTACGATAGATACACCGTTTAAGGTTGCACGATTTGGAATTTCTTCAGTCGTATCGATTGGGGACGACGAGTTATGTGAGACGATGAGAAAATATTATTCAGAAAAAAGTCGTTTAGATTTTGTGCCTATCCATAAAAAAGGCAACCAAGATTATCGATCCCAACGAATCACGGCCTATTTAAACTTGCTTGATGATCTAATAAATCAGCAAATCAAAAATATGAAAACAAACCCATTTGATGATAATTCTGACAACACAAAATTCTTTGAATTATTACCAAATGAACATCCAATGAAAATATGCTTTAAAAAAATGCTTAATTCCTCAGGTGGTGAAAAAGCGCTCTTGGAACAACAATGCCGAGACTATATAAAGCCTGGCGCGATTGATGTAAACATAATGACCAAGTTAGATCGAACCAATTTGGATGAGAACAATCAACCCTTGCCAGATGAATATTCAGATGCGGTTTCAGCGTTACGTGGATTTTCAAATTCAAAGATTGATGCGGGTATTGTTTTTTCAGCCGGGTTTAACAGACGTCTATTTGCTCATTGTGAAAATGTAAATGATTTCTACCTAAATAAAAACAATAACTTTAAAAAACGTTTAATTTTAAAAGTGTCTGATTTTAGATCAAGTTTAATTCAAGGCCGATTTTTAGCTAAAAAAGGAATTTGGGTTTCTGAATATCGAATTGAATCAGGCTTAAATTGTGGTGGTCACGCATTTGCAACCGATGGATTGCTTTGTGGTCCTATACTTGAAGAATTTAAACAGCATAAGGAATCCTTAGATGATGAATGCCGAGCCATATGTAATTCAATTTTAGAAAAAAAGGACAAACAGTTAATTCCAAAAGAGTTAAGTTCAAAGGTGACCTATCAAGGTGGTATTGGAACAAATACAGAACAACAATTTTTAATGAAATATTATGATTGTTCTAGTACAGGCTGGGCAACCCCGTTTTTATTGGTTCCTGAAGTGACTACACTAGATAACGCGACAAGAATTTTACTTAAAAAAGCAACAAAAGAAGATTGTTATTTAAGTGGGGTTTCACCGTTGGGTGTGCCTTTCAATACAGTTAAAAATACTGCCAGTGAAGAGCAAAAGATGGAGCGGGTTAAAAATGGTAGGCCAGGGAGTCCTTGTCCCAAAGGTCATTTAATTTTCGATACTGAGTTTACAAAGAGGCCAATATGCAAGGCGTCTGTGTTATATCAAAAAAGAAAGATCGAACAATTGAAAAAATTAGATTTAGTTTCGGCAGAATATGAAGCTGAATTCTTTAAAATTATAGATAAAGCATGTCTTTGTGAAGATTTAGCATCGCCAGCTTTAATTGAGTATGGAATTGAAAGTAAGCGGCCACTAAAATCCACCGTATGTGCGGGTCCAAATATTGCGTATTATAATAAAATTGTTTCCTTAAAAGAAATGATCGATCATATTTATGGTCGAATAAATTTAATTACAGATGATAATCGACCTAGCTTTTTTGTTGCTGAATTGAACATGTACATTAAGTATCTAACGGATGAAGTGCGTCAGCTTTCTTCAAAAATCACCCAGATTGAAGTTAAACGTTTAACTAAGTTTGCCCAAAATTTAAGGGATGGCATTAAATATTATCTAATACTAACAAAAGATAAGTATATTGAAACGGACACCTACAAAGCAAAAATGATCAAAGATTTTAATGAAGCAAAACAGCGCTTAGAGTTATTAATCGAAAAAAACACGGATATTTTTTCACCCATTGCGAAAGCCGTACTCGTTTAGTTAAATAACTTTTAAAAACCAGCATCTTTACTTATAGTGATAATATGATACAACTTAACTCCAAGTTTATAATGAAGTGGTGTTTAATTACATTTTTAATAGTAATAATAGGGCACATTACTGGAGTTCTCATGTCTCATGGCGCTGAAAATATAGAAAAAGGAACATATTTTATTCGAGATATGTTTTATTTTGGTCACGAAAAAAGTTTGTCAGCATTATATTCGGCTGCATTGTTTATTATTTTAAGTTGCTTTTTTAGAGCAATAGGGGAGCATGAAGGTAATTTCAAAAAACAATGGTTTCTTATTAGTTATATTGCAATTTTTTTAGCCTGTGATGAATGGTTTGCTATTCATGATGCATCTCTTAATATTTATGGCATGGGACCATTAAATGTACCAGTTTGGGTATGGGTATATGGGGGACTGTCACTGGTGCTTTTACTGATGCTAATTCCTTTTTTAAAATCAATGCCTCGGTTTTTAATGCAATCATTAATTATTTCCGGCGCTGTATATATTTCCGGATCTGCCATAATGGAAGTGGTCACATATTCATATACGAATACAAATTCAATTTTTCAAAATATTGGATGGTTTTTCGAAGACTCATTAGAGATGCTAGGTGTTTTAATAATGATAATGGCGTCCATTATTTGGTTTAAAAATCAAGGAATTGAAGAGTTTAAATTCAAACGCTGGCCGACGATAGTTATTTCATTAATTGGGTTGGCAGACCTAATAGTTTCTTATTGGGTTGCGATCTAAATTAATTAAAATGTGATGGTTTAAACCGCATAATCATCACTCTTTTTACGAATAGTTTCATCACCTTTTTAATTAACTTTTTTAATATTAGTAAAACATCTGCTGAAATGAGTCATTAATTTTCTAATTTCAATGACAAAAACGAAACAATTTATAAAAAAATGACAAACATATTTTTACCTATTCGAAAGCCTATTTCGCTAAATTTAAAACAATATTAATCGAGATTAAATAGCTTGTTTTTAATCGATAAAAAATTAATTGTAAATCAATGATTGGCTCCCCAGTGGCTTAAACATAGCGCCTATTTTGAATACATTTATGAATACGTTCAAGTTGAGTTAGCTGATCCAAATCGACTTGATTTAGTTTGGTTAAGTTTTCTGGAATCGTTCGTATTATTAACAGCATCTGAGAAATAGAATCAGGGTTGGGGTTATTCGCATAAAATTGATTCAATAATGGCGAATTAACTTTGGATTGAAGCGAACCTAATGCGTTGAAAAATGATTCATCATATGCCAATCGTTTATAAAAGATCATGAAGGTGATAAATCGTTGATTCCGTTTGATAAATACCTGGCGATAAGCGCACTAGCCCATGGCGATAAGTGGCTTGTCCACCTCGATCATTTAATCGATTCATAAACTCAGCGGCTTTGGGATGAATAAAGCTAACAATACTGGATTGATGATCATCTGAATAATGTACAGGGAATTCAAATTTTTTTTTACTAAGATGATTTAAAATCATTTGGGTAAGATGTTTCAAGGTAGAATGTATGGAATCAATGCCAATCTCATTAAACCAACGGAATGTTTCATGCGCGAGCATAATACCTAGAATATTTAGATTGCCATACTCAAACTTTCGTCCAGATTTACTGGGATCATAAGGAGAGTATCGCAGTTGTCGATCATGTTGAGAAAACACCCCCGCACCAGTCGGAGCCATTTGATTCAGCAGCGATTCCGAAAAAATTGAAATGGCTATACCTTGAGGGCAAAAACACCATTTATACAAACTCGCAATCATACAATCAATGTTTACATTGGCAAGGTTTATGGGTAAAACACCAAGAGACTGTGTTGCATCAACAAAAAAGAATATATTTTGTTTTTCGCAAAACTGTGCAATGTCTAGGATCGAATTAACTTGACCGGTTGAGTAATTGACCCAACTTAAAGCAATCGCTTTTACATTAGGGGATAATATAGCTTCGATTGAGTCAATAGTAGCAAAACCATTTGTTGGCTTGATCCATCGGATTAATGGTATGTCTTTTGATTGAAATGGGAGCGTCACACTGGGATAATCATCTTGTACAAGTATAATCTCATCGTCTTTCTGCCATTGGATACCATTTAGTAGTCGAGAGAATCCGTCAGCAACATTGGTCCCAATTGCAATTTGATTGGCATGACAATTTAAAAAATACCCAATCTGTTGTTTTAATTTATCAGCATGTTCAAAATTGAAATAATAGGGATCATGATCTGCGTTGGCCCATTGGTTTAAGTAGTCCTCAATAATCTTTTTATGACTGAGTGGGATAGGGGATCTTGATGCATTATTAAGGTAAAGGTCAAGACCAGTAGAAAAGTTGTCAGAGAAGCTATTTTTTGGTGGTTTGAAACTCATCTGCTTTTTCTTTTAAGCCGGTTTCAGTTGCCTCATCAATATTTAAATTTTTACTGGCTGCATATTCTTTGAGTTCATGGGAAATTTTCATAGAACAAAACTTTGGCCCACACATTGAGCAAAAATGAGCCACTTTAGCACTATCACTAGGTAGCGTTTCGTCATGATACTCTCTGGCTCGTAAGGGGTCTAAACTTAAATTGAATTGATCATTCCAGCGAAATTCAAAGCGTGCTTTTGATAATAAGTTGTCTCTGAGCTGTGCGCCAGGATGCCCTTTTGCTAGGTCAGCAGCGTGAGCAGCAATTTTGTAGGCAATGATACCTTCTCTTACGTCATGCTTATCGGGTAATCCCAGGTGTTCTTTTGGTGTAACATAACAAAGCATCGCTGTACCAAACCAGCCAATCATAGCCGCACCAATGGCAGAGGTTATATGATCGTAACCCGGTGCAATATCAGTAGTAAGAGGACCAAGTGTATAAAATGGTGCTTCATGACATAATTCAAGCTGTTTATCCATATTCTCTTTAATTAAGTGCATTGGAACATGGCCAGGGCCTTCAATCATAACTTGAACATCATGCTCCCAAGCAATTTTGGTTAACTCGCCTAAGGTTTCTAGCTCAGCAAACTGAGCTTTATCATTAGCGTCTTCTATTGAACCAGGTCGCAATCCATCACCTAAGCTAAAGCTAACATCGTAATGCTGCATTATCTCGCAAATGTCATTAAAGTGTGTATAAAGAAAATTTTCTTTGTGATGATGTAAACACCATTTAGCAAGAATGGACCCGCCACGAGAAACAATCCCTGTCCGTCTGTCGGCGGTGAGATGGATATACCGAAGCAAAACTCCTGCATGAATAGTAAAATAATCAACCCCTTGTTCTGCCTGCTCAATTAAAGTGTCTCTAAAAATTTCCCAACTCAAATCTTCAACAACACCATTGACTTTCTCAAGAGCTTGATAAATAGGTACTGTGCCTACTGGAACAGGGCAATTACGAATGATCCATTCTCTAGTTTCATGGATATTTTTACCAGTTGATAAATCCATTAATGTATCTGCACCCCAGTGCGTAGACCAAACCATTTTTTCAACTTCTTCATCGATCGATGAGACCACGGCAGAATTACCAATATTTGCATTAATTTTTACTAAAAAATTTCGTCCAATAATCATTGGTTCAAGTTCAGTATGATTAATATTTGCAGGGATAATAGCGCGGCCTGCTTTTATTTCATCTAACACAAACTGAGGCTCTACATTTTCTCTTTTTGCAACATAGTCCATTTCTTCGGTGATAATTCCTTTTTTTGCATAATGCAACTGAGTAATGGTTGTATTGCCTTTTTTGGGAAGGGGTTTGTTGTTAAATATTAAACCATCTTTCTTTAATTTATAGGGTTCTTCGTAAGGAATGGTACGAGATTCTAGCTGTTTGATATTTCGATTGGTGATCCAACTTTGTCTATCTTTTTTAATCCCTTTTTTGTAGTTGATTGGAACGGGAGATTCATTGTGCTCTCCAGATGTATCGTAAACCACAATGTCAGAGGTAGACGGATCATCTAAGTTGATTTTTCTAAATGGCACATTTAATTGATGGATATCCGATTGTTTAAATATTTTTTCAGAATTTGGAAAATGATTCATTGTCATGGTTGTTTTATCCTCACTTTATAGTAATAATGGTATCCATAAATGAAAAACCATACAAGCCAAAAAATAAATAAACTTAAGCTTGGTGTTATTGGGGATCCAATTTCTCATTCCAAATCGCCATTGATTCATAATTTTTTCATTGAAAAGTTTAGCTTAAATGCCATTTATACAGCTATTAATATAAAAAATCATATTGAATTAGACGATTTTTTTAACCAATTTAAAGATAAAGAATGGTGTGGGATTAATGTAACCATTCCTTATAAAGAAGCCGTAATACCTTACTTAAATTCAACGGAAAGGTGTGTTGAGATCATTGGTGCTTGTAATACAATCGTCAATAAAAATGGCCGATGTGTAGGCTTTAACACGGACGCAGAGGGTTTTTATATGCCTTTAAAAAATAAAAAAATAGAAAATGCAATTGTCCTCGGAAATGGAGGTGCAGCCAAAGCGGTATTATATCAGTGTGCCAAAGAGGGGATAACAGATATAACACTCGTTGCACGAAATAAAATTAAATCAGATGATTGTGTAAAGCGGCTAAATGATACATTTAATTCAAAAATTAAAACCATTCCTTTTAATATGTTTTCTGAATCGCTTGTAAAAAATTATAAATTAATTGTAAACACCACAAGTGTTGGAATGAATCAGGATGATGATAGTTTTCCAGCGATAAATGCCATTAGTAGGGGGCAATTTTTTTACGACTTGATTTACTCACCATGGGAGACAAAAATGATTAAAATAGCAAAAGCAAATAATGCATCAGTTATAAATGGTGCAATGATGCTTGCCGGTCAGGCTGCGTTAGCATTTGAATTGTTCTTTAACCTTAAAGCAGATGAAGAAAAGATGTTTAGTCTTCTAAAACAAGAATTGGATAATTAATATGGTCAGTGCATACATAAAAATATTGAAAAGCACCATTAAAATTCTAAAAAAAGAGCCGATTATTCTGGTCCCGTATATGCTATTCAATTGTGTGATCTCCATGGTTTTACAATGGTTAGAAATTCAAAAAGAGATCTGGGTGTTTACTTTATTGGAGTGGGTAATACCGTTACTTTTGATTCAACCACTTGTAATCTTGATCGCAATATCAATTATCAGAAATAACCGCATTGATGTTAAAAAAATCGTAACGATTTTAAAAGCAAGTGTCAGTACACTATTTTTAGTGTCTCTTTTATACCAGCCTTGGTATTTTTTAGGTGCTCTAAAGTTATCTGCATTTAATTTAACAGAGAAAACATTAATCGATACAATTCCAAAAGACGACGTCATTACAATACTTGTTTTACTATTAGTCGGTATGATAATGGCTACGGTAACCATATTTTTTCAGCCATATTTTTTTAATTTGAAAAATAACCTAAAAGAACCGCTAATAAATAAATTAAAACAAAGTATTCAACTGTTTTTGAGATTTAAATGGGTCACAATCATGTTTATTATTTACTTTTTCTTAACATTTTCATTTGTAAAATTAATGATTGTTCAAACTATTTTTTTAATATCACCCATGTATTTGTATGAAATATTTGTATATTTATTAAATGGGATTGAAAAAA
>MDTB01133870.1_pt1 | contig 28699 bp, 26 predicted proteins | sample 811161 | NCBI WGS metagenome assembly MDTB01 (sample SAMN05326650, study PRJNA326480) | marine metagenome | isolation source: seawater | place: Mediterranean Sea | collected 2009
CAACGACTGGAAAGGGCGGTCGACGGGGTTTACCAGGTGACTTTTACCGACGTAGCCAGCGGCAGCTACGAGTTAGTCATCGGCTCTGACATGGACAATGACCAGTTCATCTGCGATGCCGGGGAAGCTTGTGGCGCTTATCCGACTATTAATGAATCGGTTTTTGTTGACCTAGTAGCGGACCAAAACTTCGCAGTCGATGTTAGCTTTGATCAGTCACGATTCTTCGGCTTAGAAGGCTCGGCAAACTTTGGCAGCAGGCAGGGGGTAGCTAAAGGGGTTGCGCTTAAACAAGCCCAATAGTCCCAGCCCCGCAGCCCTGCTTGCTACGAATGAGGTTGCAGTGACGCTGTTAGTACTCACTCTCACACCTGAACAACAAAAAATATGTCCTGCAACACTCGCATCTAACGACTCCGCGCTATCAGCCGCGGGTTTGGCAAGTCAAACAGCGGCAGGAATAAACTTATGCGTCACGATTTAGTTATACGCGGGGAAAAATCGTCGACGGCAGCGGCGGCGCCCACTTCAAAGCAGATATCGCAATCGACAATGATCGAATTAGCTTAAGTGACGGCACCGCTCTCTTCACCTATCGAATGTTTGATCCAAATCTGGACGCGCTTGCAGGATTTTATCACCGCCAATTGGGTGATGCCTGGACTCGGCGACGCTGGAGTTCATGTTGGTCAGACTATCGACTGCGGATGGGGCACCTTTGTGCTCTCACATTGGCATCGCGACCGTGAACTTTACAGCTTAGCTGAGGCGGTCAGACGCATTACTGCAGAACCAGCCAGGCTGCCAAATCTTGACGACCGAGTAGTACTCGCTATTGGTATGAAGGCCGACATTAGTGTTATCAACTTGAACAAACTAACCGAGCGTATGCCGGAATTCGTTTATAACTTTCCCGGTGGGTCTGCAGGTTTCATCCAGTGGGGAAAAGGCTATAGGGCAAGCGTCTGCAACGGCACAATAGTTTTGCAGGACGGTCAACTGCTTGGAGTGCGAGCGGGCCAGGTCATTCGCAATAGCGTATAACCTGCCCCTTGGATAAGGCTAGTTGGTCGATGTCGTTGAGGAGGTACTGGCTGTGTCCGTGGTTGATCGGGTATCACTTGTAGTTGGTGTGACGGTCGTCGTAGGTGTTGTTCCCGTTGGTGCAAGGGCAGGCGCTTCGGTCTCTGAGTCAGATATCTCATCCGCAACAGCCACCCCGGTTATTACGAGTGATGACCCGACTAGCCCTACAACTAAGGCTGAGCCAAGTGTCATGCCGCCAGATGCTGCACCCGCTCCAGCCCCTGCACCCACTCCTGCCCCCGCTCCTGAGCCGGATCCAGCAGCGCCGGAAGCTTGACCTGCGCTTTGCAGTTGACTATCAGCCAGTTGGTTTTGGGCTAGCGCGGTGCTATGAATAAATACGGCACTAAAGCTGCCTAGAAGAAGCGCTATCCAAGCCGAACTGCTTTTGGATTTGCTCATTATCAATGTCTCCATTACCAAATGTCTCGAATCTGTGTCCCCATCAGCTGCCCAGGCAATCAAGTCTCTAAAAAACAAGGAAACTCGATGGTTCCAAGCAAATAACGGCTGAAAACGAGGAATGTTCCAATGCAGGGTGCATCAAACCAACTTGTCTTGATCGGGTGCTAGTGTCACTAACATCACAGGGGTTAGGCAGAGCTGATAAGACAGACGAGGGTATTTTTCCGACGAATAACTTCGTCGAAAAAACTAGGAAGCGCTAACTTTTAGCAACAGTCAGCAAATTAGACATGGGTATCTACTATCGAGGGCGCGAAACTCGGTCGCCGTGCTGGCGAGCCTAATGTCTCGCCGGCGTATTTTAGTTAACCGTGCATGTGGCAAAAAGAAACGGATTATTACTTACAAAACTAACCGCTACCCAATCACTAGTGCTCGTAGTCGGCCGAGTTTCTTAGCATTTGAGCGGGCCCTTGCAGATTGTTGATTACCGCATCGCGTCCGTATAGCCGTTCCTTTTGCCCACCAAATAGTTCTCGATTTGCTGCCAATGGGGCTAACTGAGCCGCACGTTCTTGAGCTTTCGCCACAAGGGTTTCTTGATCTCCAATGAACTCTACGATGCCCGCGTTTTGGGCAGCGGGACCCGTCCATCGCTTGGCCAGCTGAACAGTTTCATAAAATACGTTCATCGGCAGCTTATGCCGGAACAGTGCCAACTCTGGTGACGGTATAGCCATGCCCAGCTGCATTTCGTTAGCACACATGAATCCTCTGTCGGCCCGCATAAAGCGCACGTCGTGACAAAGGGCGCTCATAAACCCAGCGCCGAAAGCATGGCCATTTACCGCGCACACTGTTGGCACCGGCAAAGTAATCAACCGCGCCATCAAGGTCATAAACTTATCGCCAAAAATCTCTCGATCTCCTGCTTCGGGATGCGCGTCGGGATTTTGTACCCAGTCTAGATCTAAGCCATTAGAGAAAAACTTTTCGCTCGCACTGGCAGTCACGAGTGCCGCTGGACCTGAGCTCGCAACAATTTCATCTAGTGCTTTGTCGATTTCTTCAACAAAGGCCGTGTTCCAGCGGTTTTCACCGGCATTGAAGGTCATCGTGTAGACATCGCCATCGCGTTCTAGATCAATCATAAGTCGCTCTTCTAGTTTATGTTTCCTGGCAAATTCTCGCGTCTTTAGCAGCTTCCTTCAACCACAGCGCTAAGCCAGCCATGCGCCAGAGCCATACTCGGGGCCAAACACGTCGGCCGCTACGCTATAGCTGTCTGTAGACCAAGCCTCTACACTTGAGCACATACACTTCAGCGTGGGTCGAAGCTAGTCGAAGCTAATAGGAGCCTAAAAGCGATGATAACGGTTTATCATGTATCCGGAACTCGAGGCATACGCCCGATTTGGCTTTGCGAGGAGTTGGGTCTGGACTACCAAATCGAAAAGATAGAATTTTCAGCAGATTTTCGTACGCCACAAAGTTATCGCGATATTAATCCTTTAGGTAAAGTTCCTGCCATGCACGATGACGCGCCGGAAAATGGGCTGCTGATGTTGGAGTCGGGCGCGATGGTGCAATATCTGCTCGACCGCTATGGGCAAGGTCGTTTACAACCAAAGCCTGGCACTCAAGCTCACGCTGAATACCTGCAATGGAGTTGGTTCGCCGAAGCAACTTTTTCACGACCGCTTGGAGAAATAGTCAATCATCGTCGTGAATTTCCCGGCGACAAAAATATTCCTAGTATCATGGAGGAAATGAGCAACCGTGCCTTAGTGTCTGCAGATGTCGTTGCTGCGCAGGTTGCTCATCAGCCTTTTTTAATAGGCGAGGAGTTTTCCGCCGCAGATATCATGATGGGCTATACCCTGCTGTTGGCCGAGCGCATGCTAGCAAAGGGTTTACCCGCTAATCTGCATGACTACTGGGAACGTCTCAAACAAAGGCCTGCCATGCAGATCGCTACGGGCTAGCATTAGTCATTTGCGGCTATGATCCTCAGCTGCAATAAAGGAGTTAGGGAAATGACCAAAGCTACGGCGTCTAATCTCTCCACAACACGTGCGCATTGGATGCCATTCACGGCAAACCGACAATTCCATAAAGACCCAAGAGTGATTGTCGCTGCAGAGGAATGTCATTTTATTAGCCAAGATGGCCGTCGCATATTTGATTCGTTATCAGGGCTTTGGTGCTGCGGGTACGGGCATAATCGCGCAGAAATCACGGCGGCCGTCAGCCAGCAAATGGCTAAGCTGGATTATTCGCCGGCGTTCCAATATACCCATCCGGGAGCCACTGAACTGGCAGATCGCTTAACCGGCATGCTGCCGTCGCCTCTTGACCACGTCATTTTTACCAACTCAGGATCTGAATGCGCAGACACGGCGCTGAAACTTGCGCGCGCCTATTGGCGCATGAAGGGCGAGCCTACAAAGACTAGATTTATCGGGCGGCACAAGGGCTATCACGGCGTTAATTTTGCTGGCACGAGCGTCGGCGGCATTGGCGCCAATCGAAAACTATTCGGTCAGCTGGGCGACGCGGATCATCTACCACACACCCTACAAGCAGAGCAGGCATTCACTAAAGGCCAAGCTGACAGTGGCATTGAGCTAGCAGATTATCTTAAGCAACTCATTATGCTGCATGATGCATCGAACATTGCGGCTGTGATCGTCGAACCCATGGCAGGTTCCGCTGGGGTCATAGTCCCGCCCAAGGGTTACTTAAACCGCTTACGAGAGATCTGCGACGAAAACAACATCTTGCTGATTTTTGATGAGGTCATTACAGGTTTCGGGCGTTGTGCCGAGACCTTCGGTACCGAAGCATTTGGTGTTACACCAGACATTATGAACGTGGCTAAAGGCCTCACCAACGGCGCTATTCCAATGGGCGCTGTAGTCACGTCAGCGGAGATTTACGCCACATTTATGAGCGTTGACTCTCCAGAGCATATGGTAGAGCTACCTCATGGCTATACCTACTCTGCACATCCCGTTGCCTGCGCTGCAGCGCTCGCAGCTTTGGATATCTTCGAGCAGGATCATATGGTGGCCCGGGCGAAGGCGCTTGCGCCGGTTTTAGAAGAAACATTGCACAGCCTCAAAGGTCATCCGCACGTAACGGATATCCGCAACTTTGGCATGGCCGGAGCACTACAAATTGCGCCGCGTGATGGCGACCCAATTGTGCGCCCATTTGAACTTGGTATTCGCTGCTGGGAACTAGGCATTTACGTCCGCTGGGGCGGCGATACCCTACAGTTTGGTCCTCCTTTTACGGCCCAACCAGACGATATTCGGGCCATTGCGCCCGTAGTCTTGCAGGCTCTAGAGCAAACAGCCTGAGCGGCTAAAGGGCTGAGGCGATTGTAGTACCGCTACGGTGAGCTAGTCACTGGGGGCAATCGGTACGAAAACTGCTGCTACCAGTTGACCAATCTGCTCTTCGGCTTAGTATGCCTAATGCCATCACCGCTGGCACCTTTGCCAATGGCGTGCAACTGAAATTCCAGCCAAGACTCGATAATTGGCAACTCCGTTTTCGCAACTATAGGGATCCGTCATGCGACTTACTCATGTTCTGTTAACTAGTATTTTTGTTCTTGCGGCGTGCTCAGAGCAGTCAAGCAACAACGCCTCGAGCGATCCCCAAACCACTGTTATGACGTCCTCGCCAGATGCGGTGTTACAGGATGTGCTCGCCCAACAGCCCGACACCGTGCAGGCTCGCTATGCGTATCGTCACCCGCTTGAGACCTTAAGTTTCTTTGGCATTGAACCTGGCATGACTGTGGTGGAGGCACTGCCTAGCGGTGGTTGGTACAGCAAGATCCTGCTGCAATATTTGGGTGAGAACGGGCACCTTATCGGCGCTGACTTCGACCTCAAGCTGCGAGCGATACTGGGCTATAACGCTGAACGGCTAGCCGAGTTTGCCCAATGGACAGGCCAATGGCCGGTTGAAACTACAGCTTGGGGCGTCGCAAACGCCGCCAGCGCGGACGCTTTTAACTTTGGCTCAATGCCTGAAAGCATTAACGGTCAGGCCGATGCAGTACTCTTCATTCGCGCCCTTCATGCAATGGCGCGAACGTCGGACCAGGGTGATTTCTTAAACACGGCGCTGACCAACGCTTACGATGCGCTAAAGCCCGGCGGTATCGTTGGCATAGTGCAGCATAGTGCACCAGCAGATATGTCCGCGGAATGGGCCAGCGGGGCTCGAGGCTACTTGCATGCAGATTTTGTGCGCGAGCAAATGGAAGCGATTGGTTTTGAATTTGTAGCTAGCTCGGACATAAACGCTAACCCCAAAGATCAACCCGGCGCCGATGATCGAGTTTGGCGGCTGCCCCCGTCACTCAGCGGCACCAAGGACGATCCGGCAAAGATGCAGGCAATGCAGGCTGTTGGTGAATCCAATCGCTTTACTCTGAAGTTCCGTAAACCTGCAGCTTAGCTGTGTATCGGCGCCGGTGCCGCATCGGCATTAGGTGCCAGGCCTGGCTCGAGAGTCATTGTGGTTGAACTATCAGCGATTTGGTTAACCCTGCAGCTTGCCAGTATCACTACGCTGGTGCTCTTAGTGCTAGCAACCCCCCTTGCGTGGTGGCTAGCACATACTCGTAACCGGGCTCGGCCAGTGATTGAGGCACTCACGGCATTGCCATTGGTAATGCCGCCCACCGTTATCGGTTTTTATCTATTGTTGCTGTTCAGCCCTGAAAATCCATTTGGCGGAGCATGGCTACAGGTGACAGGTACCCGCTTAAGCTTTTCGTTTGCAGGTCTAGTCATCGCCTCACTAATTTATTCACTGCCATTTATGGTGCAGCCATTGATGGCCAGTTTCATTCAGATTGGTCGACGTCCTCTGGAAGCCGCAGCCATGCTAGGTGCTAACAGCCGCAGCGCGTTTTTGCGCATCATCCTACCAATGTCTTTACGCGGCTATCTCACCGCCTGCGTGCTCACGTTTGCTCACACAGTCGGCGAATTCGGTATCGTGCTAATGGTCGGCGGCAACCTGCCAGGTGAGACGCGAGTTATTTCTATCGCTATTTATGAGCAGGTCGAGACCCTGGATTACGCCGCAGCACATACGCTTTCGTCGCTGCTGCTCGGTTTCTCTTTTGTCGTCTTGGTGCTGGTATATAGCCTAAATCGTCAAGGCGCGGTGAGTTTAAGTGCAAGCAGACAAAAGCAAAGCTGAACACAATCTGCATAGGGGCGCTTGCAGAGTGGCAGTGGCCCGCGGCCTAAAAGATATCTATGCCCACAGGACAGTGATCTGAGCCAAGGATATGTGGCCATATAAACGCATCTTTAACTCTTCGCATGCCTGACAAAGACGCCATCACGTAATCAATACGCCATCCAACATTTTTCGCGCGCGCGCCACCAAACTGACGCCACCAAGAATAATGGCCAGGCTCGTCCTGATGCAGATGACGAAACGTATCCACCCAGCCAGCATCCATCCAACGCGTCAGTTCGTCTCGTTCCTCTGGTAAAAAGCCACTAGATCCTATGTTGCCTTTCGGTCGCGCTAGATCTATCTCGGCATGAGCAGTATTAAAATCGCCAAGCACATATACCGGCCCGCGCCCGCGCAAAGATTGAATACGCTCAAAGACAGCCCGGCAGAAATCCATTTTATAGGGGACGCGAGAGTTGTCGCGCTCCTTGCCGTTACCTTTGGGAAAATAAGCGCTGATTATGGCCATGCGCCCGAAATGGGCTTCAATGTAACGGCCTTCGACATCGAACCGTTCTTCACCAAGACCGATATCAACTCTGCTTGGCTCTGTTCTACTGTAAATGGCAACGCCGCTATAACCGGGGCGTTGCGCCGGCGCCATACACGCGTGCCAATTGGTGGGAGAAGAAACCTCTGCTGATAACTGCTCGGGAAAGGCACGAACCTCTTGCAACGCCACTACGTCAGCATTACTTGAGTCAAGGAACTCCATGAACCCTTTCTTCACGCAGGCACGTAATCCATTCACATTCCAGCTAACTATGCGCATAGTCTTTTTGCCCGAGTTTGCTGCAGCCTGCGTCAATGCCGACTTACTTGTCGCCACAGCCTTGCTCATGTCGCTGTCTTGGTGGTTATCCCAGGACGACTATCAGCTCTATTAGTAACCAGCTCGGCTGCAACCTCATAATCCAAGGCTCGTTTCATAAGCCTCTGACCATGCATTCACAAACACAAAACAGACAAGCGGTAGACAATTTCATCCAAAGGCTCCTATCTTCTGAGAACTAAAGCGCCCCACCGCGCAAGGTTGAATACATCTGCTAGGGCTGCAGCAACGTAAGTAAATGCTGCTGCTCGCAGTACTTTTGCCACCGCTTCATGCTGAGCGGCAGCCAGGTACTTACCGGATATAAGTGCTGGCATGGCTTTGTCAAAACTGGCGTCCCACTCGATTGGCAGAGTGACCAAATGCAGCAGCATGCGCAGCAACAAACCACTAAGACCACAAAGGGCGAGCACGAAAAACGGTACCGGATGGCGGGTCACCAAGCCAATGATCGGCGCCAGCCAGATAACTAAGGAGCTAGCTCGGGCCACGGTCTCGGTGATCGGCACCAACCGCGTACGCAAAAGCAGCCGCGGATCCTGTTCGGCATCTTGCATCGCGTGCCCTACTTCATGAGCGGCGATGGCCACCGCAGCGAGAGATTTCCCTTGCATGTTCTGCGGCGACAGACGAACCATTTTGTCTTTTGGATCGTAATGGTCGCCATATTCCGTAGTTTCGACTTTCACGCCCGTTAACTTGAAACGCTCGATAAGGTGCTCTGCCAATTCGCCACCGGTGCCAGGCATGTCTTGAATGTCTGCGCTATGTGCGCTGATCACCCGACGCACCCAAAGCTGTGGCAAAAAAGCCAAGGCCAATAGCGCCAATCCAAACCAAATCATTCGGTTGTGCTCATGAAACTTAGGGTCTTGTCATATCTAGCGGTGCTTTGCACTGGGATATTTTACGATGTTGCTCTCATACTTAAGGATATTTCCCTGGCTAACAAATAACTACTCACTGCGCTGCCCAAAGCTTTGACAGCGCATGCGGTTTTTCTCCAACTTAGTAACCCGTGCTTTCTCGAGTTACGCCAGCGCTGCCCTTTGCCGCAGCCAACTCTTTGGCAGCGTTGCGCGTCATATGTCCTGAGTCACTGCCAAGGGTGACAAAGTTGAACCCCAACGCCAGATATTTCTGCGCGTATTCTAGGCTAGACGTATGGATGCCTGCTGCAATGTCATGTTTCTTGCACTTACCGAGCAGATCCTTCACCGCCTCCAAATGCTCGGGTTGCGGCTGATCGCCCATGGCCGGCAGACCCATCGACAAGGCAAGATCTGCCGGGCCGATATACACCCCATTTAAGCCAGGCGTAGACATAATTTCTTCGGCCTTCGCAACGCCCTCTGCAGTCTCGATCATAGCGATACAGGCTATTTGGTCATTCGCTTCAACGGCGTAACCGCGGCCCCCGTATAGCGCACCGCGGATAGGCCCAAAAGACCGGTTGCCTAAGGGCGGGTACCGACAGGCCATCACTGCTTGCTCAGCTTCTTGACGATTGTTAACCATGGGCACGATCACGCCGTATGCGCCAGCATCCAAAGCCTTCATTATTTCGTAGGGTTCGTTCCACGGCACTCGCACTAGTGGAATCGCGCTCGAAGTTGAGATCGCTGGCAACATGGTCACTAAATCGGTGTAGTCAATAAGGCCATGCTGCAAATCAACGCACACCCAATCGAAGCCCAGATGCGCAATGGCCTCAGCGGAATAGCTATTGGCCAGGCTCAACCAACAACCGATGGTTTGTTCATCTCGCTTCCAGGCCGACAATGCTGTGTTCTCTCTCATACCAGTTTCTCCGTTTATACTTGCTACAACATTACCTTAACGCTGCCGTTACAACCCCATCCATTCGGCGCAGGCAGCGCAGATCAAACTCCGAAACCAAGCTAGGGAAATAATAGTTCGTCGGATATTGACCCTCGCCAAGACTATACCTCGTCCCCGAGGGCCGCTTTCTATTATGCTTCGGCCAGCGCCTGTGCTCACGATGATGTTCGGTGGGTACATTGTTTATCAAGAGGAAGCCAAACCATTATTACGTTGAATCAACAATTTATCGATCTAAGCAATGCCACTCGCGAGCTCATTGGTTTGCTCGAAGAAGCCGATGAGCGCTTCTGGTGCCTGGCACTGCGACGCGCAGTGGCGCGAGTAGATGCCCATGAGCTGGCAGGGGCGACAAATATACTTGGCTGCTTTGGTGGCATGGATACCCTGTCCGACCTTATGATCGGTACGGCTTATGAGGTCTCTGAACCAATTCGATACCGCAACTTGAATAATCGGTTGGATCATTTGCGCACGCGCACTTTCGAGGCAGCCAGAGCCATTGCAGCACGACAAACTTGGTAGCCGGCGGCTAACTGCCTGAGAGGCTACCAGCGCTGTGCTGAGCTTGCTAACACTATCGTTTAGGGGACACCATGGAGTTATGGACAGCGGCGACGCCGAACGGCTGGAAAGTCAGCATCATGATCGAAGAACTAAAAGCCGCAGGCGTAGACCTTGGCGATATCAGCGTCAAGACGATCAATCTGAGTAAGGGTGAGCAGTTTGCTGCAGCCTTTACTGGTCACAATCCCAATCAAAAAATCCCGGTGCTAATTGATGGCAACCGCAGCATCATGGAGAGCTGTGCGATTTTGCAGTACTTGGGCGAACGCTTTCCTACATCGCTACTGCCGGAAGATGAACGTCGTTGGGATGTATTGCCTTGGGTATATTGGCAGGCGGCCAATGTGGGCCCAGCGTTCGGCAACAAGCTTAGCTACACCCGCTATATGGATAATGTCGACGCCGCGGCCAAGGCCCACCCTATGGAGCGCTTCGGCAAAGAAGCTTTACGCCTGGTCAGTGTCTTGGATGGCCAGCTACAAAAACATCCCTGGGTCGCTGGCGGCGCTTTCACTATCGCCGACATTGCTTTGTATCCATGGATCAGGGGGTGGAAATGGAGCAAGGTCAATATCACCGAGTACCCACGAGTAATGGACTGGGTTGATCGAGTGAGAGCACGCCCTGGTGTAGCGAAGGGCATCGCCTATGGCGTGCCCAAAGACGAGATTGATCAGTGGAGCGCCGAGCGCAAAGAGCAATACCGACGAGGTGGTTCGAGTATTGCTCAGCCGTAATTAAAAGCTAGCGAAATCCGGTTCCCGCCGCTCTTTAAATGCAGACAGTGCTTCCTGGTTGGCGGGGCCGCCCATTAGGCTTGCCAGAGCAACACTCTCAACTTCGTAAGCTTCTCGAAGCGCTGCACGGCGCGGAGCCATTAGCAGTTCTTTAGTGGTTATTAGCGAAGCTAATGGTTTGCTAGCGAACACCGCTGCTCGGGCCAGGGTCTGCTCCATCAGCGCGTCATCGCTCACCACATCGAATGCTAGTCCAATGTCTTTGCAGGTACTCGAATCAAGCCACTCAGAACTCATCAATGCCCACATGCTCTGCTGGTGCCCGAGCAAACCGGGAAATGTCACAGTACTTGCGGCCTCCGCAGTAAGACCTAGAGCCGTGAATGGACAACGCAATTTTGCGCTCTCGGCCATAACGACCAAGTCCGCTAGCCCACAAATAGTGCAGCCAACCCCCACACCTAGGCCATTGATCGCAAGCATTAGCGGCTTAGGGAATTCAATAAGCGCCTCAAACAATCCTGGGAAGCCATGCTGAGGCGAGGCACCTAAGTTGAGCGAGGCAGCCAAATCCATGCCAGCAGAGAAAGCTCGCCCTTCACCGGTGAGGACTAAAACTTTACAGCTATCATCATCCGCTGCGGCCAACACGTCTTCGGTTACGGCATCGAACAAATCGTCGTTAAATGCGTTGAGCGCTTCAGGTCGGTTGAATCCCAATATTCTTACCGCACCATGATCCTTGATGGTGGTTAACATGTTTTTCCTTTAACTTTTTGTTGTACACAGATCATAACTAAATCAACAACCCTGTGAAGACAGAAAACATATGCTTCGATACTTCTACGGGCGTGGATGCTATGAACTTGCGGGGCGAGAGACTCAACGGCCCAGAGACCCGGGCACCTGGGAACAAAGACTAACAATTGGTATTCGAGAGTTACTAGCTTGGAATAAAAAAGGGTCCGCGACATGGGGTGGAAGGCCGGTTATGTGCGCGGACCCGAAAAACTTTTTTGAACATTGTTGTTGTGTGCTTGCGGGGGCTGTTTCTTAAACAATGTTTTATGGGCAGCTTTCCTTTTGTTGGCTTCTTTCGTTCGCGTCTGGCGATCAATCCGCTTGTATCGGTAGAGCATCAGAGCAACTTCACTGATGGCTCTTAAGCTTTGCCCTATTCGTTTATGCGTGCCCCGTTACGTTCAGTTCAGTTCCGTTCCGTTCGCTAACGGCCGCTAACGGCCGCACACCCTTAGTGTTTAAGAACGCCCTCGAGCTGGATCAGCTAAGCGAGCGGTCAACGTTAGCGAATGAAGCCTGGACTGGCGCTCGAAACGCTAGCCTATTTATAGCTATCAATTTTATCATACTAACGTAAGGCTACCAAAGCTAACCTTCGGGTTATGTCTACCTTTTCACAACGCTTAAAAGAAGCTCGCGAGGCCCGCGGACTAAGCCAAGATGAGTTGGCTCAGCGCATGAAGATCACCCGAGGTGCATGCAGCCACTGGGAAAGCGGGCGCAGCATGCCTAACACCAAGCACTTGTTGCGCCTAGCAGAGGTTCTGCAAACAAGTCACATGTGGCTCAGCGCACAAGGCTCAGATGCAGCAAGCACTGTCTACCCAGACTCTGAAAGCGCAGACAATTCTATTGAAAACAATAATTTAGGACGAGCCGCGGATGCGCGCACAGCGTATGAAAGCTTCTATGACAAAGAAACATCGTTGGTCGCTGAACGGTTTTTCAAGCTCAACCCTAAGCGCCGCAAGCTCTTCGCAAACTTGCTTAAAGAGCTAAGCATCAGTTGAAGAGCAGCGCAGCCCAAGCGTATCAATGATCAGTGGACTCAGAAAATTTTCAGCAACCGAGCCATGCAAAACTCGCTGAAACCTCTTCTGCTACCAAAAATAGATACTTTTACTAGCTTAAAACTCGCCTGTTTTCGCCTGTTAGGCCGCGGTATGCGTTTCGAACTTGGCTGGCGGTGGGCTGAAATCCAACTCATCACTGCCTAACGCTGTCAACGCTCGCTGCCGATCCTGGTCAGTAAAGCTCGCCGTGGTAAGGCAAAACTCCACCAAGTTGTCATTAGGGTCTTTGGTGTAAATTGAATAGCACCAGTTGTGGTCAATCTCCATTACATCCAGCCCAGCGCCCAACCATCGCTGCTTGTACTGCTGCAGCATCGCCATGTCGACAACGTCGAAAGACACATGGTTAATATGGTCGGGCAAGCCAGCAGCTTTGGACCAATTTGTATGAAAGTTATCGGGCACGTCTGGCATGTCATGCATTTCCCAGAAGGCGATAAACTTGGAGTCATCTTCCATCCGATAAAAAAAGTGTTTTGCCCAGCCGCCGCCAGGGCTTGGGCCTATTTCTACTTTGACCAGTTCAAAACCCATTATGTGCTCATAAAACTCGTGGATGGCGGACATATCCTGTACCGCCATCGCCAAATGATGATATCCCATGATTCGTCTCCCTCTTGGTGATTCCTAGCGATCCCCGTCGACCATATTCATAACATCGTTGCTTGCCTCAGAGGGTGCCGCAATTTCTACAATGCGTTCTGCAACATCATCATATTCCAGACGCAGCGCTCGACTCATGGTCGCATGCATCTCATAAAGGCAAGTAATGTAAGTCAGCTCCAGAATTTCTTCATCGCCTAACTGTGACTGCAACCCAGCGAACACGCCGTCGCTCACCCGTCCCCCTTGCAGAACTAACTCGTCGGTATAGGCCAACACGGCGCGCTCGATCTCGTTGAATTCACTACTGGTATACCAGTGGGCAACAGCCGCAATCTGCGCATCACTCAAGCCTGCGTCGCGCGCGCCCTTGCAATGCTGAGAAAACACAAATTGGCTGCCTCTGGCAAAGCCCGCACGCATTTGCCCAAGCTCTCGCAGCTTTGGATCAAGCTTGCGCTCGGGCGAGCGATACACCCGAAAACCATCAATCGCATGCTGGAATACGTCTGCGCTCAGGGCGAATACCGTCCACCAATCGCCTGGGGTGCCTGTGGCCGTGCCAGGCTCCTGCACAGGATCACGATCGCCGAAAATAGCTTGATATATTTTGCTGACCAGGGGTGTGGCTTGCGCCTTAGATACTTGTCTTAGTCGAGGCATAGATCCTCCTTAATTTACCTTGATTATCCAGCGCAATGGCTGCGCCAAACTGAAGGGCATAGACCATAGTGGCTGTCATCCTCTCGACCCCGACTTAATCACCCTTAACAGGCTGCGGCAATGAGTTCTTTGCAGCTTTTACCAGGGCGACGCCATGTACCAGACGGACAAAGAGCACTATGCTGCGATCCAACAAATTCTCGGCGTTTCGCTGAACCAAGCCGCTACGCTGCCTCGGATAGGACTTCAAACTTGTCTACACAAGCTAAACTTGGCGTTTGCCGCTCCATACCAAGACTCTGTCGCAAACTGTTTATTGGCCTTACGATTGGGCTTGCTGTAAGCGGCTGCACACACCAGAGCATACGATCAACCACTGCATTGCCAGACAAGGTCTCCTCGCGGCTACAGGCTGATCTGGCGGTATTACAGACCAAAAGTCCGCTGTTTTGGTCGGAGCAAGAGCAGCTTCTCGCCTACTCCCATATCAAAGAGATCTCCCCAACACGCATCATCCAAAAAGGTTCTAGGGTTTACCCATTGCCCAAGGTTCGAGCTGAGTACGCACTGGATTTTCGCAAATTCGCATTACCTGACTTTATTCGCGATCAAGCAAACGCTAACAGCGCCGCTATGCAAGCGCTGGCAGGGCTGGATCAAGCCGACGATATCGACCGCTACATGCTGCATATGCGTGCCGCTGGTCTGATGGTGGTCAAGGACGGCACCGTGCTGCTAGAGCGCTACGCCTTTGGCCACAATGAGAAGACTCCATGGACCACATTTTCTGTTGCCAAATCCGTACTCAGCCTACTCTTCGGCGCAGCCATTCAGGATGGCTACATCAACAGCGTTGACGACTTAATTAGTGACTACGTTCCGCACTTAAAGGGTGGCGGCTATGCCGACGTCAGCATCGAGCAGATGCTGCAGATGTCATCAGGGGTGCAATGGAACGAGGACTATACTGATGCCAACTCGGATGTTGCTCGGGCACCGATGGCAGGCATGCCGATGCTGCGCTATATGAACTCCTTGCCCAGCGCTGTGGCGCCTGGGATCCAGTTCAACTACAACACCGGCGAAACCAATATTGCCGGGGCGGTGCTGCGCAGCGCCATCGGCAACAACCTATCGGCCTATTTAAGCGAGAAAGTATGGCAGCCTTTTGGCATGGAATTTGACGCCACATGGCAGGCGCAATCAGACCAAGGTACGGAAATAGCCGGTTGCTGTATCAGCGCTACGTTGCGCGACTATGCGCGCATTGGCCTTTTTGCTTTAGGTAATGGGCTTGCTCTGGATGGTACACCGATCCTACCTGCTGACTGGATAAGTCGTTCCGTGACACCAGCACAAACCTACCCTGGCTATGGCTACTTGTGGTGGCTGGGAGAGAACGACAATAGCTATTCGGGACGCGGCATTTTCGGTCAGTTGCTGTGGATCGATCCCGACAGCAACATGATCATAGTCATTCAGAGTGCCTGGCCCCATGCCTGGACCGATCAGTTAGGTGACCAGCGCAAAGGCTTTATTGAAGCGATGAAGGCATTCACCGCTGCCTGGCGAGTGCCGTTGAGCACTAATTAGATCAAGAACTAGGTTAGGCCAGTTCTATCAGTGACTGGTAAACCCTCGCACGTAACTCACGACGTATCGGATAGGTCGAGGAAGGTCGCAATTGAGTAAAGAAAATCACAAACAGATCTTCAACAGGGTCGATCCAAAAAAAAGTGCTTGCAGCGCCCCCCCAGTGATATTCGCCGCGTGAGGTAATCACCGACGCTTTAACCGGGTCGAGCACCACGGCAAAGCCCAGGCCAAAGCCAATGCCGTCGTAGCTGGTTTCACTCCATACCGGCTGCCCCATCGCCGCCATATCGCAGTTGTCGGGCAATTGATTTGTGCGCATATATTTTACGGTCTTAGGGCTCAGTAAGCGCACGCCATCTAACTCGCCGCCGTTTAGCAGCATTTGGCAAAAGCGCGCGTAGTCACCGATGGTTCCAGCCAGCCCGCCGCCGCCCGAGTGACAGGTAGGAGGAACAAAATAAATAGATTTATCCGACGACTCTTGAAGCCTTAGGCCCGTACGCTTTGCCGCCGAATAACCGCGTTTAGTGCTACCCACATTGCTCATATCGCCGCCAATCACGGGTATGTATAAAGACGAATAGCGATCTTTCTCTGCGGGATCTACTGCAAAGCCGGTATCCACCATGCCAAGAGGCTGCAAAATGCGTTGCTGCATAAAGTCGCCAAGCAACATGTTCGACCAGACCTCTACCAAACGACCGAGAACGTCCGTGGCGACACTGTAATTCCATTGACTACCCGGCTGGCACACCAGCGGGATGCTCGCAAGCCGCTGCACGGCTTGCTCTAAGGTGCCGCTGCGACTGATAAATTCAACTGAGCGGTCACGATAGGCCTTATCCACAACATTTTGCTGCATAAAACCATAGGTGAGTCCTGCCGTATGGTTCATTAGCTGCCTCACCAATATAGGCGAAGCCTGTTCGCTGGTGTCGTCTAAGTCGCACCCTGGGCCATTCCATACTGGCGTGTCTGCAAACTCGGGTAAGTACTTACTTACCGGATCATCCAACTGAAATAACCCTTCTTCATAAAGCATCATGGCGGCCACCGTCGTCACCGGTTTGGTCATGGAGAAAATCCGCGCGATGGTATTTTTGGCAAAGGGTTTCTTCGCCTCAGCATCGGCATAGCCCGTGGCGTTGCAGTAGGCGATCTTACCGTGCCGGGCTACTAACGCGCTGGCTCCCGCTAAACGACCGCCGCTGACCTGCTCGTCAAGCCACTGGGTTAAACGCTTTAGGCGCTGGGTGGATAGGCCAACCGCCTCCGGTTCAGTTCGCTCTAACATCTACTTCCCTTGTTAATTTTTTCTGCAATAGCCAAAACGCTAATTGCACCCAAGCGCTAAGGCCAACCAGGCTACAGCTTTAAGCTAGCTCAGCGTTATGAAACGCTTGGGCTTAAATGGGCTGGGGCTCAAACACGCTTGGCCTTAGTAATGATCAGGACAATGCGGCGCGTGCTGGGTTGCCATCAAAGCATCAAACCTACGAATGTTATCTGCATCACCAGCCAGCAACCCCCAGCTTGTTAACTGCCGGGCGTTATACATGCCGCCAAACAGCACAGCCATGCTGCGAATGGAAAGCGCTACGTCAGGGCTTTGAGTGCTCGCGGTAACCTGTGCTGCACTGGTGCCATCGGCTGCTACTTGCGAGCGCACACGCCAACAGCCATTGTTCCAATCAGCCAGATCATCACCGCTGATTTGCACCACTAAATCTTCATCATGCTGGTAGCCGCGCTGGGCCAAAGCTCGACTCACATCGACGATTCGCCACCAGCTGCCTTCTTCATCGCGAGTATGCAGTAGTCTCGGCTCTACCAAGCAAACAGCAGCCGGGTCGTCCATAGGAGCATTGCCCCAAGCCACTCGCCCAACCAGGTCGTGACTGCCCAGATATCGCCACATACTGCGATAAGCCGCCAAATCCAGCCAAGCAAGGTCACGGATTTTAATTTCCTGCGGACGAGACTTATGCACCACCTTGCCAGCGCGCAAGGAATACACCACGTAGCCACGAGGCTCTTCCAGACTGCCTGCCAAGGCAATGTACAGCGGGCCATCGTCAGCTTTGTCAGCTAAAACGTTGTTCATCCATAGAGTTTTGCCGCGATGCAAATAGCCCGTCCGCTGGGAGATAAAACGCTTGTAAAGTTCCCGTGCCGGCTCAAAGCCCTGATCAATACTGCATCGTACTACCTTGGGTTCTTCTCCAACCTCCGGCATATCCAGCAGGTTAATGTCCTGGGTATCAATGGCATAACAGCGATTCATACCTGCTGGCGCAAAGCCATAGCGCTGGTAAATCGCCGCTTGGGAAGCCCACAGACCCGCCAGACTCTGGCCGCGATCGCGTTGATCTGCCAACGCCTGAGTCATTATTTTTCGCACCAAACCCTGACGCCGGTAATCGGGTCGCGTACCTACCGTCGATATGCCCGCCATCGCCATGGCGTTACCATTTACTCTGGTAGTGAATGGCAAGGCGCTAAACGACGTAACCATAAGCGGCTGACCATTACTGTGGGTTGCATCCGTATCAAACGCGCACAGCGTCCACTCTGGTTTAACTCCGGTCGCGGCGGCATTATTTTCGCCATCGCCGAAAGCACCGCCATAAGAATAAGAACCCATAAGGCCAAGTTGACCTATTTCTGCGTCGGTCGCGCTGCGAATGTCTACTTTCATTACCTGCCATTTCCTTACCTTGGTCTCAACGTCTCACCCGTCATGCATGCCTAGCATCCAACTGCAAACTGTACCCCTGAAGCGGTATTTTTGAGCAAAAAAAAGGCCGCAGCCCGATAAGCTAGCGGCCCGTTGCTTAGCTGCAAGACAGCCTAGAGAACTTCAAACAGACCAGCAGCGCCCATACCTCCGCCGACGCACATGGTCGCAACCACATATTTAGCACCACGACGTTTGCCTTCGATCAATGCGTGGGCGACCATTCTTGAGCCAGACATGCCATAAGGATGCCCTACCGAAATCGCGCCGCCGTTAACGTTAAGCAGCTCATCGGGGATGCCTAGCTTGTCGCGGCAATACACCACTTGCACAGCGAACGCCTCGTTCAGTTCCCAAAGACCAATGTCACTCATCGTCAGACCGTTGCTTTCTAACAGCTTAGGAATTGCGAAGACCGGTCCAATTCCCATTTCGTCAGCCTTAGTACCAGCAACCGCCATACCGCGATAGGCTCCAAGGGGTTGCAGACCACGCTTCTCAGCTAGGCTCGCTTCCATCAACACACACGCTGAAGCGCCGTCCGATAGTTGTGATGCGTTACCCGCCGTGACGTGCTTACCTTCCTGAATGATCTGGCCACCGCTGAACACAGGCTGCAGACCAGCCAGGCTTTCCGCCGTAGTGCCAGGGCGATTGCCCTCGTCCTTGTCCAGGTTCATTGCGACTTCGTTGACCTCGCCGGTTTCCTTATTCTTCAGTTTCATCACAGAAGCTAACGGCACAATTTCGTCATCGAAAGCCCCCGCTTGCTGAGCGGCAGCCGTACGCGCTTGCGATTGCGCTGAATAAGCATCTTGATCTTCGCGCGACACGCCATAACGCTCACCAACGATTTCTGCCGTTTCGATCATCGCCATGTATAAAGCAGGCTGGTTTTCCATCAACCACGGGCTTGGCGTGGTAAACATGCTGCCAGTTTGGTTGGTAGAAATAGATTCAACGCCGCCGCCGATAGCAACGTCCATGCCATCGCAAATGATTTGCTTGGCGGCTGTAGCAATGGCCATCATCCCCGAAGAACACTGACGATCAATACTTTGCCCAGCTACGCTATCCGGCAAGCCTGCCTCAAGCAGACATTGGCGCGCAGTGTTGAACGCGCTGCTGCCCATTTGCAGAGCTGCACCCATAACCACATCGTCCACTTCAGCAGGATCAATGCCTGCTCTGGCCACCGCATGCTTAATGGCATGCGCACCTAAGCTCTGTCCTGGCGTGCTGTTAAAGGCACCTCGGTAGGCTTTGCCAATGGGGGTTCGAGCGGTAGATACGATAACGGCTTCACGCATGTGTGTTTTTCCTTAAATGTGTTATTGATTTGCGAGCGCATCAGTACTGCAAGGCTTCAGCCCCGCAGTACTGGTTTTCGTCTGCGGTTAAGCTGCCGCGAAACTCGCCAAGCGCTGCGCGATCAGGGCATCCGCCTCGCTCATAATACGATCCACCAACTCCTGCACCGTTGGAATATCGTAAACTAGACCAGCAACCATGCCACAGGACCAAGCGCCTGATTCCATCGCACCTTCGGTCATCACCTTGGGGTATACGCCGGCTACTTCACCAACAATATCTTCAAACTTTAGATCGCTACCCATGGCGCGCTCTTTTTCCAACAGCCGCTCAACGGCTTCATTGGTGAGCACGCGTTCGGTATTCCGCAGCGGACGCATGACCAAACGCGTGTCCAGCTCTGACGCGCCTAGAATGGCTTGCTTCACATTTTCGTGAACCGGGGCTTCCTTAGTGGCAATAAAGCGCGTGCCCATGTTCATGCCTTCGGCGCCCATAGCCAAGGAGGCTACAAGAGAGCGTGCGTCGGCCATGCCGCCGGATGCTACAAATGGAATCTCCAGTTCGTCAGCAGCGCGCGGCAACAAAATAAAGTTAGGAATATCGTCTTCGCCAGGGTGCCCGCCACACTCAAAGCCATCAACAGAGACAGCGTCACAGCCGATATCCTGGGCCTTCAGCGAATGGCGCACAGAGGTGCATTTGTGAATGACCTTCACGCCAGCTTCTTTGAGCTGGGGTAACCACTTAGCCGGATTGTTACCAGCTGTTTCGACTACCTTGATGCCGCTATCACAAATGGTATCAACCAGCCCCGGGTAGTCAGGAGGCGTGACTGAAGGCAGGAACGTCAGGTTTACGCCGAAAGGCTTATCCGTCATTTCTTTGCAACGAGCAATTTCATTTGCCAGCTTCTCTGGAGTGCCTTGGGTGAGACCAGTAATGATGCCCAACCCCCCAGCATTGGAAACCGCCGCGGCCATCTCAGCAAGACCGACGTAGTGCATGCCACCTTGGATAATTGGGTGCTCGATGCCAAATAATTCTGTAATTCTGGTTTTCATAACTTCTTCCCGATACTAATGCTAAAACTATTTTTCGACCGCGCCACGTATGCTCCATGCCATACGGCGTGGCGCAGATACTGAACAACCTCTTAGCAGCCTGTCAACTCAAGGTCTGTCGGGCTGTAAGTGGCAAACGCATAACCGGGATCCGGAAACACTGTTCCATTGGATTTAATCGAAAGGTCTTTGGGGTCGTGGGCGACGGTCGGACTGGTGTAAGGTGCCAGCGTACTGCAAAGCACACTGAAGACGTCTGTGTCCGATTCGTGGGTGCGATTCGTGGTGCCGATGCGTGAGACCCAAGGTCACTGCGCATCTACTGCGCTGTCTTTTATTCAGTTGGCTATTCAGTTGGCGGGGAAATTTGCCTCGAGCACTTTTGCATTTTACCAACCCCTCGCACCATCTATCCCTTCGCGCCTTAACACAGCGCGACGATCGCCATGCCAATCAACCCTCACACCAACTTAGCGCTCGAGGGGAGTGGGGTTAGGAGCGTCGCCTAGATCGGTGCCCTGCAGGTGCTTCGAGAGAAGGGCAATGTCGCAAACAATCAACGTGTGGTCGGCACAACCGTGGGGTCGATCTTAAAGTCCGTAATGATGAACCTCGACTGCAAATCCTTCGAAGGTCATGGCAACCTCGCCGTACTGCCTGCGCTCTGCGGATACTGCGAAGACGACGTTGCCTTCCACCACATGCGCGCCAGTGGTGGTCGCGACCTGCGCATCTTTGCGACCAACCTCTCTAGCCAGCGGGTACAGGAGTTTTCCCATACACAATCAACAGACCTGACACTGGCATTAGCGGTACGGACAGCTATATCCACCCCATTCTTCTGCGCTGCGATCAACATCAAGGGTGATATCTTTGCCGATGGCGGCACGGTCTCTAACTATCCGATCTTGGGCTTTGGTGACGAAATTCTAGACGAGACGATGGGACTTGCATTTTATGCCGAGGACACGCCGGATAGTTTACCTAAGACAAATGCCTTTGGTTGTGACCGCCCGGTGGCCTACTTTCGCTCTCTCTTCGAGACGTTGTCGCATGCACAGGCGGCAGTTTGGATCGAAGATGCCGGTATCCGCGCCCGCACAATCCATATCGACACGGCAGGAATCGGGGCCACTGACTTGGCATTGAGCGCGGCCCAATGGCATCCCCTGTTCACCATTGGCATCCAGGCAGCAGAGGCATTATTAAATCCAAACGCCACTGCCGTACCGCCAACATGACGCTAACCCTCAAGGCCCGTCTCGCCCGTGTACCGCTTACAAACCGGCCGAGGCTAGCTACCAGCAAGACTGCGACTTGCGCTAAACGCCAGCGTTCAACCGAGCGACAACCAACGGTAGCTGCGCGCGCCCCTGGAAAGGTTCGTGATCAAGCATCATAGTTGGCGTAGCAAACACACCATGCTCGTGAGCCAATGCCAGCGCAGCGTCAATAGCCTTGCTCCGCAAGCGATCGAATTCCTCTGGGGCGCGAGCAAGCTGCTGCCACTGAGCAAAATCGATTTCACTGAGGCGGTCAGTTTCTCGCAACTGTTGCATGATCGCGTCAGCATCGCCGAGCCCAGAGATGGATTGTTGCTCGCGCCAAAAACGCAAAAATACCGCCTGCACAAAAGCGTCCACCAGAGCCGCACTTGCGTTTATGGTTTGACCCAGCCATGCCAACGCCGCCATGACCACGCTGGTATCAATATCCGCGTGCACATCAGCTAACGGATGCGGCGCATATCGCTGCAGATCTTCAACCAGATACTCGCCACGGATGCGCCGATGTCGCTGGCTACGATCCTCTGCATCGCTCTTGCTGGCTGGACGCTTTAGCGGGCTGCTGAGAGTGGCATGCCATTGCAGCACGATGTCGTGCTCATCTCGGGCACCAAGAAGTGGCGCCATCGCCAGATAGCTATTTGGATCTTTGAAATCGAAGAAAACGCGCAGCTGTTTGTCCTGACGACCGCCTTCAGGGGCGCCGGTGGCGCTGGCCTTAAGTTGTTCTATCGACACGTTATCCAATTCTTGATAACCAACATCTGGGGCCGCGCCTAACTCACCCTGCAAGTGCCAGGCGATGCGCAGCAGATGCTCTCGGCCAAAAAATTTTCGCTGCGGTTGCTCGGCTGACTCCGGCAGGATGAATGTTGGCACGCCATACACTCCAGCATCGAAGGTTTGTTGCTGAAGCTTGTCGTTGAGCAGCCACCCCTGTCCAGATTCGTCTTCTGACCGAGCAAATTCTGCAAATCCCGCGGTCGGCGCACCGATCTTCTGTAAGATTTCGATCATCGCTTCTAACTCTTCGACATCCAACTCGCGCCGCCAAAACGGCACATACACAGCATCAAGAAAACGCTCTAACAAACTGTCCGGCGCGCACTGTTCAGCCAGGCTCTCATGTTGTTTGACCCACAGCATGGCTACGGCTGGCAGGTTGGTATCCCATATCTTTACTGTGCCGCGAATGGTCAGACCGCGCAGATTGGCGTAACGACGACAATCAAAGTAGGCATATTTAACCCCCGACCACTGTTCTTTAGAGCGATTTTCTGTGGCCACTTTGCCCTTCTTATCCAGCTTGGCCGAGCCCAGGTAACTGCCAATATCTAGCACAAATGGCCGCCAATCAGCGACTAATCCCAAGTCGGCTAGCATCTGGCGTGTGGGCTCAATGGCTAAATAGGCGTAAGGGCTTTTGAAGTCGATATATACGATCAACGGTGCATCTGCCTGCATCGGCCGTATGGCAGCTATGTCCTGTGGATGGCTGTGCATACAATCCCCTCTCTGTGATCTGAAGTAGCCCTTAAAGTATCCCAAAGAAGCCGCCTTGGGTTACTGCCCTAGGTTGCTAGGAAGAACCTGCGGTAACAGCTACCTATATGGAGAGCCGTGGCTCACTCTTGGATGCAGACAAGCATATCACTCCTCACCCGGTCGATAGGCCCTGAGCAAATTCTGCTGCAACGCTGCTTCTTCAAATAGCGGGTCGTGAAGAATTTCCTCGGCAAAGTCCATTGCTTGGTCGGCGTAGTGGGGCGAGCTTTTATCTAGCGTGGCGCTGCCAAACTGATGTATCCCCTGTACTTTCTGCCGACCCTGAGCATCCCACTCCACCAGGTAATAAAGACCGTCTCCCGCTACATTGGTCAGAAATCCATCGTCGTTTAAGTCGCGCCCATAAATCGCGCGCAGAATGTCTGGACCGCCGCCCACAGCAACATTTACGTCGCCGCGCACATGACGGTTCACATCACCCCACAGCGGATCTAGCCGCCCATGGTTAGTCATTAAGGTATTGATGCATTCATCGAGCAAAACGCCGATTTCATCGAAGCCGTCCTGCTGGCGATTATCCCGCGCCTCTGCAGCCAGCAGTACACAGGTGCCCAGAGCTGCATGGCGGTTCGTTCGCTGCGTGCCCAAATCCCATTCGCGCAACAGCGCTTGGGCGCTAACGCGAGACGGCGCAACAAATTCTTGCGCCGCGATCTGCGCAAGATAGCTAACATAATGAGTCTGCGGCGAATAATACTTGTCATGCTTTATCGCAGAAAATTCTTCCGCACTAATCAACGGCCCCATTGCTGCAAACAATTCTAATCCTCGATGGGCACGGTTGGTCATGTCCTGCTGAAAGCCATGGCCTGGAGCGAACTCTTCTTGACGAGGATTATCTGCTGCCTCAGTCACCTGAAATGGCGTTTGATTAGCACTGTGCACAAAGCCAGCGGCGGGGTCGACTACTTGAGGCAGCCTGCCAAAAGGTAGGTAATCGCGCCAAATCAACGACGAATCATCGCCGGGTAAATATTGCTGCCAGTCATAACCCAGCGCGCGTTTTGGTGTCAGCGAATTATGCAGAAACATGATGTGACCATCTTTGTCGGCGTAGACAAAGTTGAAGCTGGCAAAGCTCTGCAAGCGCATTGCCTCTTTCCAATCATCAAAATCGTTCGCGAGGTTCATGCGATACCACTGCTCGACCTGACGCAATTCACCCATGCCCGCATAGCGCACCGCATAGGTGCCATGATCGGTACGCAGGACCGGCCCGTGTTCTGAGCGCAACACCTCCCGTGACGAGGTCCAGGGAATAAAGCCGAGCAAGGTCAGCTCTATGTCCACCTCGCGAACAACAAGATCCCGCCACTGCCCATCTAAACGATATTGCTGGGGATTGTCCGGATTTATCTCGAGCACGAAAATATCAACCAGATCAGGGCGATTCACCGTAGCAGCCCAGCCGAGGTTTGGCGTGAAGCCCACTGACACCATTGGACTGCCTGGGAACAAACCGCCCATGACATTGAGACCCTCGTCGCTGCGCAAGGCCGCCTCATACCAAGCCACTGGGCCAGTAGTAGGTTGATGACTATTTATGGCCAGGCGAGTCGCGCCATCATCTGACTTATGCGGCGCTACAGCAAAAGCGTTCGAGCCGATTGGCAGACCTTGAATCTGCACTTCGGGCTCAGGCGGACGCAATTGCGGTACAGGCGGCTGAAAGCTAGGCTTTTCTAGCAGGGCCGGCAATCCGGGCGCTTTCGCACTCACTTCTCGCTGACGCGTATCTTCAAGCAGCTCTGTGACCGCCCCCTCAAAACCATAAAACATCAGGTGGCGCACCATAAACCCTGCCACTACATCTTGCGGGCTTATCGGCAGCATTCGCTGATCAACTTCGTTTAGGTGCGTGGCCGCATAAAAATTTAGACCATCAGCATAGGCCTGGAGATACTTACGAACGTCAGGACTGAGGTCCCAGCGGTAGTTGTCTTCCAATGTTTGCCACAGCCCTAGCCATTCGATTAGATAGTCCGTTACCGCACCATCAAAGCCCGTATAGCGCCCCATATTGCCGCGATAAAACGGCATGGCCTCTTCGATCAATTGCCAATTGTCCTCGGCCTGCGCGTAGGCAAAACCAAAAGCCACATCGGCATTGGTGGCACCCAGCACATGTGGAACGCCCCGAACATCGCGCCGAATAGTAACGTCGTACAGCTGATTCAAATCCGTATAACGCTCTGGGTCATAGCCGTTGCTTTGACAACCGCCAAGAGCGATGGTCCACAGCAATAACGCCACGACGAACTTGAAAGTTGCTCTATTAAGTTGGCAAGCCGGGCTAATAGGTTGCAAGTTCGCACCCGCGTGATGATTTTCTGACATATCGACCCTTCTCTTCACACCATCGCCATCGCCATCGCCATCGCTAGGAAAGCGATGGCCTCGATACCGCTGCTAGGCTTGCATAAATGACGCAGACCCGCCTACCTATAAGAGGCTAACGAGTTAAGTCTAAACTGCGCGTGAAAACATTCGCACAACCTGAAAGTCAGATCCTGGGATACGATTCCCAACTCTGCGGCAATAATGAGGAAATAATAGATGCGTGCTTGGCAAATGCCTTCATTGGGCGATCCTTGGACATTACTGGAGCCGGTAGAACTGCCTGACCTCAAGGCACCAACAGGCATGCTGCGCTTGAAAGTCGCCGCCAGCGATCTCAATTTCGCCGATATCCTGCAATGTCAGGGCAACTATCAAGTCAAGCTGGACCCACCCTTTACTCCTGGCATGACCGCCGCGGGAACGGTCATCGAGGCAGGACCAGGCAGCAACGTTGCAGTGGGCAGTGCCGTCGTTGGTCCAACCGTGGATATCCACGGCGGCTTTGCCGAGGAGGCGCTTGTGCTGGCCGATCAGGCCCAGGTTCTGCCAGCTGGCCAATCCTTCTACCAAGCCGCAGCCATGTACATGACCTACAGCACCGCCTGGTTTGCCCTCCACCAGCGAGGACAGCTAGCCCCCGGTGAGACTGTGCTGGTGTTAGCTGGTGCTGGCGGCGTCGGGTCCGCCGCTATTCAGCTGGCGAAAAGTCACGGGTGCTGGGTTGTGGCCGCTGCAGGAGGTAAAGACAAAACCGCCATCTGCAAAAACTTGGGCGCGGACGCCGTCATCGACTATCGCAGCCAGTCGCTGTACCAAGCCGTCAAAGAACTAACCGATGGGCGCGGCGTTGATGTGATCTACGATCCGGTTGGCGGCGAGCACTTCGAGGTGGCGCGCCGTTTGCTGGCTTGGGAAGGCCGACTACTAATCATAGGCTTCGCCAGCGGCAACGTTCCTAGTGCCCCCATGAATCATGCCTTGGTGAAGAACTACTCCCTGATCGGAGTACATATGGGCGGATATCGGCAGGCAGACCCGCGTCCCTTTGGCAAATGTTTCAATCAGTTATTTGAGCTTTTAGCAGCCGGCAGAATCGATCCATTAGTCGCCCAGGTTATTGGTTTTGCTGACTTGCCTAACGCATTGCAGCGCTTGGCAGATCGCCAAACCCACGGTCGGATTATCTTCGACCCATCTCGAGGACTAACGTGATATGGATCGCGCGCGAAACTGACGACCCTTGATTTTGTTGCGGTTGAGCAGGGTTATTGCCTGACTCACCAACCCCTTATCTACGGCCACATAAGTTAGCCAGTCCAACACATCGATCTTACCCACCGCGTCGCCGGACAATCCCTGTTGCGAGGTCAACGCGCCGAGAATATCCCCAGGACGAAGTTTCTGCTTACGTCCACCGCTAATTTCAATGGTTACTACTTTCGGAAATAGTTTTGCTGCGTCGACCAAATCACCAGGCTGGAGGCTATCTGATGGCATATCCCACAGAGGCAAAGCGTCACCGCCAAGCTCCTCTTCTATGTTGCGCAACCGCCCCATTTCACGATCAGCCACCAAGCTCACGGCCACGCCCTCACGCCCGGCACGACCGGTACGGCCGATACGATGCACATAGACCTCTGCCTGATGGGGAAGTTCATAGTTGAATACTGCACTGACGTTTTCCACATCGAGCCCACGCGCGGCCACATCGGTTGCCACTAGCACCGTCGCACTGCCGTTAGCAAAGCGAAGTAAGGTGCGAGTGCGCTGATCCTGTTCTAGATCGCCGTGCAGAGCCACTGCCGCGATATCCTCCCCAGCTAAGAAGTGCGCCACATCAGCACAATCGACTTTAGTGTTACAGAACACTAGATTGCTAGCTCCGCCTCGCAGCACCAGGGCTCGCCATAACGCTTCCATGCGCGCGTCCGTATCCCTCGACGGCACCGCATACCATCCTTGTTGTATCGATGGACGCTGCTCATCGATACGTACATCGATGGTCAATACATCATCAGCAAAGGCTTGGGTTAGGGCGGTTACTGCCTCGGGAAACGTTGCAGAGAACATTAGGCACTGCCGAGGCGCGGGCAAATAGGTGACGATCTCATCGAGCTCATCGGCAAAACCCATGTCGAGTAAACGATCGGCTTCGTCTAACACCAAGGTTTGCATGCCTTGTAAATGCAGTGTGCCTTTTGCTAAGTGTTTGAGTACGCGGCCTGGCGTACCAACAATAATATGCGCACTGTGCTGCAGCGAACCGATTTGCGGCCCAATTGCCACGCCGCCACATAGTGTCAGCACTTTCGTATTCGCGACGTCTCTGGCTAAGCTGCGCACGCTTTGCGCCACTTGCTCGGCGAGTTCTCTGGTTGGGCAGAGCACAAGTGTTTGCACAGCAAAATTGGCCGGTTCTAACTGATTTAACACTCCCAGAGCATATGCAGCGGTCTTGCCGCTGCCAGTGTTCGCCAGGGCCAAAACATTCCTGCCGCTTAACACATGCGGCAGCGCCTGTGCCTGCACAGGCGTCATTTCGTTAAGGTTCATAGCCGCTAACCGAGTGTGCAGTTCAGGCCGCAGCTCGAGGGCAGCAAAGCCTTCAGACTGTTGGTTGTTCAATGCTCGCCCCTAAGGTGTTGAGATTGGCGCAAGGGTGTGCGCGTCAAGAAACTCTTCTGCTGCAGCAAAGATCCGCTCATGACGCTCTGCGCTTAATTTGTCCAACGCTCTAGGCATCAGTGCAAGCCTTGGATTACCGGCAAAAAACTCACGATTGCGGTGAATAAAACGCCAATATAACCCATCGACTACATCGCACCATGGACCTTTTTTGTAGTCACTCATTTTGAGCAGATAATTCGATCCACAGATATACGGTTTGGTGGCAAAAATTCCGCCATCGCTGAA
>MDTB01084627.1_pt1 | contig 28698 bp, 23 predicted proteins | sample 811161 | NCBI WGS metagenome assembly MDTB01 (sample SAMN05326650, study PRJNA326480) | marine metagenome | isolation source: seawater | place: Mediterranean Sea | collected 2009
ACGACGAGCATGGGATCGAGGTCGACAACAGTGGCGCAACCAGTCCCGGGTGTGACGTAGTCGCCTTCATTGACGTGAATGTCCTCGATGACGCCATCGAAAGGTGCGTTAATTTCGGTACGCTGAGAATTCAGTCTGGCTTGCATCAACCTTGCTTTTGCGCTGGTTAGACGGGTCTTGGCCTGCGCAATTGCGGTTTCCGATTGAAAGCCTTCCTTGGAGAGACGCTGGCTGCCCTCGAACTCGATTTCTTCCTGGGCCATGGTGTCTCGTGCTTCAGCGAGTAGTGCCGGGCGGTCATCCACCGACAACCGGCAGAGGAGGTCGCCCTTCTGAACGACGTCGCCACGCTCGACCGGGCGGCTCACCAGGGTCCCGGGAATCTGTGCGCGGGTGATGACTGTTCGCTTGTTCTGAGTCTGCCCACGGATTGTCGTGGTGCGATTCGTATCCTGCGCATGAATGACGCGAGCGCGAACTCGCGTTGGCGCACGATCAGATTGCTGGGTGGCCACCAGGTTGTTGCGTTCTGTAATCGTCTGGGGAAGTTCAGGCCTGGGCTCGCGCAGGAGTCCTGATCCCAGCCAGAGAATAACGGCGACAGCGATGATTGCTGAGGTGATGTACGTACTACGCATAGAAAAATGCCCGGGTTATGCGACGGAAGACCTTAGCCAGCAAGGCCGGACGGGGCAAGCAGCAAAGGCTTCTATTTGTCTGAGAAATTTGTTGACGGTCGTGAGCATCCGCAGTTCGACGTCACGGATGCGGACGGGACCATCAACAGATTGCGGATACAGGCTATATATAAAGAATATCGCTAGCTGTGTCGAAAAATGAAGCTGGCCTGAGCTGAGTTTATTCTTTGCCTCTTGGCATTGAGTTTCGCACCTCATCCGAAAATCCGGACGCCGCCCACTCGCACTGTGCGGTGTTCCAGTGTGAGAAAAACCGGCGCTTCTCCGGGTCTTCATGCAACGCGAGCCGTTCGGGGAAGACATTCCAATCTGTCAGGACCGGTGTCGGTGGCCGCACGTAGCGGTCCGAGGTAGGCAGTGAACTCTTCAGGAAACCGCCCCGGGCATAGTACTGGTGCCAGGTTCGGCGGCCTTCGATACCATCGCCATCGAAGCGCGTGTGGAATGTCGCCGTGTCGTAGAGAACGCATGTGCCTGCTTTGCCGCGAATAGGGACTTCCTGGTAGGTGTCGCCCAACGCTTCATATGCTTCCTGCAGGCTTCCGAACTTATTGCTTCCGGGAACGACGCAAAACGCCGGCGTTTTGTCGGTGACGTCGGTGAGGTAGTGCACGGCACATACCCAGTCCACCGGCATGTAGGGTTTGCGGATGAGTCGATCCGGGCGCACGGCGTCGTGATGGAAGTTCATTGCGCCTACGCCTGCATTCTGGGGTGCTTCGCGGAAGTTGAACTCGCTGAAACGGACATTCTCTTCGCCCCCAAGAATCTCACTGACCACAGGGTGGGAACGTGCGTGCTGCGTGTAGGGGTCGAGCTCAGGATGGTCCAGTAACGGCTGCGAATAAATCAGTCCCTGCCCGCGGTGGTGAGGCTTGGGTTTTTCGCGGATGCCCCATCGTTCGGGAAATTCGCGCTGGGTACGATCATAGAACTCATTCAGATGCGCGACTTCCTCGGTGTTCAGGCAGTTGGCGAGTACCACGAAACCGGTCTCGGCAAAGAAATCGTAGGCGGCTTGCGTTTCGGTATGAGGATCAAACTGAGGGGGTTGCTCGGTTGCAACACAACCAAAGCCCTGGTCGGCTCGGCTGGCGTCTCCGCTCAGATTTTCCTGCTTGACGAGTTTGATCTCCATAGCATTCCACCCACTTTTGACGCGCACCAATGTGCGATTGAGGAGAGGGATTGTCAACCTTAGGTTGCGGGTCACCGAGACTGCGAGGTGGTTGCGACTCGACATCCGTCACAGTAGAGTCCAGATCACCCAAAATTCACTGAGCATTATCGTGAACGAACGTACACAAGGCCGAACACTGACCCTGGAAGAAAAGCGCACGCTCTACCGGGATGGCTACATCATTCTCAAAAAGGCCGTCTCCCCTGAGCTGGTGCAGGCAGCACTCGACCGCATCAAGTCAGCGAAAAAAGGCGAGTTCCTCGGCGGGACAACAGAAATGACCAATCTGGTTAACCAATCAGACATCACACCGGTGCTGCATGAAGCCATGGGCTACTTTGATCCTCCCGTGGCCAGTCAAGTGGGTGTGAGGAAGGTTAGTGAGCCTGGTGACTACTTCAATAACGTCGGTTATCGCGACAAACATATGCCGTACTACGGTGCTGAGTCGCATGTGGATGGCAGCATGACGATCATGGTGCCGCAGGAGGTTCAGGAGGGTAGCGAACAGGAAATCTACGACCGCTACATTGCGACCGGTCCAAAAGGAGACCTGGGGCGCAGCCCTGACGTGATGGGGCACAACTTTGTGCCCATGTTTGAAGACCCGGAGATGTCCCTTGGCCTCGGCAGCTTTACCGCGTTTGTGTTCGTTTGCCTCAATGATCAGACTCGGGAAGGCTGTGGCCAGACGGCGCTGCTGCCCGGGGCTCACCATGCGGTTGAGAAATTCTTCCGACAGCAGCGGGACACCAATGGTTGTGTCGGCGTGGAAGGTCCTGGTTGGCCGCGCCTGGACCATCAGGCCGAGAATCGCTGTGGGCTCGTGTACCTGCCTGAGGAGGTACGAGAACAGTTTATTGACGAGACCTCGGAGTCCACACCCGACGGGCGAAAATGGCCACGGCCAACCCAGATATTGATGGAGCCGGGAGATGCCTGCATTACCGTCTACCAGATTCCGCACTCTGGTACCCGCAATCAACACGGCACCGAGTCACGCAAGACCATCATCTTTCGTATACGCAATAAGGCACGACAACCGGATGTCATGGTGAATGGTGTCTCGGATCACCCGGACCGGGGGCAGATGGGTGAATGGCTGGAATTTGAGGATGGCAACAACCCCTGGGAGAAATCAAAAGATGCCATGTGCAACATGTGGGATGAATGGGAAGGAATGACAGACGTTGTGAAAGAAATGCAGGTAGGGAAGACGGCATGACCATCACGGAATCTGATCTGACCGCGGCTCGTAAGGCATGGGGCGACGCACTGATCTCGATCTCAGCGGCCTTCGAGCTTGATGGTATCGACGCGGCGAGCGCAGTCGCCGGTGATGCGCTGGATACGGCGTACGGCTACAACCTCGGTCCGGTGTTGTTCAAACCCACACTCGCCAGTGGCGAGCAGACGTTCCGGACCACACGTGAAGGCGCGCTGGCTTATTTCGTCGGCCACAGCGACAAGTACCCACTGGATGGCGGGTTTGGTATCAAGGGTTGGAAAAAGGTGGAGTACACCACAGCGGCCAGTTTTATCGACGGCGATGTGGCCATGTGGATGGGGTGGGTCACATTTACAGATAAGGATGGTGGTGTGCTGACTGTTGACAAGAGCTGGGGTTACCAGCTTGACGACGCAAGGGCCCTGCGCATTGTCTTGCACCATTCGTCGTTGCGCTATGTGCCGGACTAGGAAACGCTTTGGGTAAATAAAAGTATAGCGTCGGCCCCGCTTGATCCTCTATTCTCGGTGGTCCACAGACCCGAGGAACAGACGTGTTAGCCGACCAGAAGTTTATCGTCCCACCCCTACCGACCATCGTGTTCAACCGAGGTGCGAGCCACCAGTTGAGCAATCAGATCCAGGCGCTGGGTAAGAGCGCAGCACTCATCGTGACGGACAAGAACCTCGCAGAGAGTGGTGTGCTGACACCGGTACTGGATGCCTTAAAAGCGGCCAATCTGACCGTTGAGGTTTTCGATGGCGTTGAACCGAATCCAACGGACAAGAACGTAGAAGCCGGCGCGGAAAAACTACGAACGCTGGGTGATGCCTGTGTGGTACCCATTGGCGGCGGTTCGTCCATGGACTGCGGCAAGTCCATCGCGCTGTTTGCCGCCAACAACCATGACACGGTTGAGGAAATGCAGGCATCTTCTCCTGCGCCTGCACAAGCACCAGTCATTGCGGTACCGACAACCGCGGGAACGGGATCAGAAACCAATAACGCCTGTGTCATTACCAACACGCGTCTTGGACGCAAGACCTATGTGGTACATCCGAGTATCACGCCGTCGTTTGCTGTGCTGGATCCTGATCTCACGATCGGGTTACCGGCGTATCCTACGGCGACCTGTGGTTATGACGTACTGACGCACGCAGTCGAAGCATTTGTTTCCGTGAGGCAAAGCGCCTATTCGGATGCGATTGCACTCGAAGCCATTGGTAAGGTTGCGACGCATCTTCGGAATGCGGTGAAGGACGGTCAGGATGTTGAGGCCCGTTCGCAGATGTTGTTGGGTTCGGCGATGGCTGCAATTGCCTTCAATGTCGCCGGTCTGGGGGCGGTCCACGGTACCGGTCACGCTATTTCGGCACGTCTGAACGCTGCTCATGGGCAGACGCTCGCGACCATGCTCCCGCACGTGATGGAGTTCAACATGACTGAGCGAGAGGAGAAGTACGAACAGGTTGCCCGGGTTCTGGCACCATCAGGGCCTGCGACCGGCGCGGGCGCGATTGATGCAGCGCTTGCGCTACGCAGCGATATCGGGATTGATAAGTCCATCTCCGATCTGGGCGGAGAGGACGACCTGCTGGCGACGCTTATCGAGGACGCGGTTGCCGATCCCGTGAACTATTCGAACCCCAGGCCGGTTGATCCGGATTCTATTGAGAAAATGTATCGCGCAGCCTGGTAGTCAGTCAGCGGGCTTTTCGATCACCATGACCAATGGCCAGTGATCGGAGAGCCCGGTTGCTTCCGGTAGCTCGAAACGTTTGGGAGTCCCTGCTGGTGTGACCTGGGCCGGAGTCTCGTTGGCGAGATAACTGGCCGTCATCCGCCACCCGGTGGCAGGTCGCCAGATCACCATGTCGAGAAAGGACCAGTCATCCCGGGGCGGGTAATAGCTAGTCCCCTGGCAGCCCTCGCACAGGTCATGAGCGACTTCCCAATCATCCCGGACCCAGCGGTCCAGCATGTGTTTGTCGTTATCTTCCTCCCGGGTTGTATTGAAGTCACCGGCCGCGAAGACGGCGCGGTCAGCAGGCAATCGCTTCAGCAGCGTATTGAGCGTTGTATACGCACTTTCCCGCATTTCTGTTGGATGGAAGGGGGCAGGGAAGTGCACCGCGAAACCGGTTAGCAGACTGCCATCAGGGAGGTTAAAAGTTGCTTCAAGGATCGGCCGGGTATCACCGATTCGCGCGCGTTGTGATGCCGGGAACCTGATCTCATGCAGTTTGGGGTCTGTCACCGGGAACTTAGACAGGACCGCTACATCGATTCCCCGAATATCCTTGCCTTCGAGCAGCACTGAGGGTTGATAGCCAAGCCCCTTCAACTGTTCGGTACGAAGACGCTCGAGGATGCGTTTGTTCTCGACTTCCTGGAACACGATGATGTCTGGCCCCTGGTCATCACCCACCTGCCTGATGGCATCACCGATGACGGTGAGCTTCCGATCGACCACGGCATCGTTCCAGTCCCAGTAAAGGCACTGGTCACGCCATCGTTTCACATTGATCTTGTTGCATTTGTCGATATGGGATTTTGATTGCTTTTGTTGCACGGGCAGGTATGTCTCATCGTTCTTGCCGCGGTCGTGTGTATTGTCGAACAGATTCTCAACGTTGAATGTCATGACAGTCAGTGACTCTCCCAGTGCGGGTAGAGCAATCAAAGGTGCAACCAACAGTGACAAACAGACTATCCGACGCATCGCCAACTTCCATCGATCAAGACGTGCTGATCGTACATCAAGTCGAGTGAACATCAGGTAAAGAATGCACTGATATCGCCGACAAGATGACGGAGCAGCAAGTTGTCACTGACGGATTGCGAACTGGCACTTTAAATTTGTGTTCAGAGCCATATACTCTGCAACCCGCGAGTAAGATCCATTACTCGACAACCACGCGGCCCTTGGTATGGGCGGCCACTGACAGGAGCATCAACATGCCTCAAATTACTCTGCCTGACGGTTCTTCACGTTCTTTCGACAATCCGGTCACTGTTCAGGATGTCGCTGCCGATATCGGCACGGGCCTCGCGAAAGCAGCGCTTGCCGGTAAGGTCAACGATCAACTGGTGGATACCTCGTTTCTGATTGAGGAAGACACGGAACTCGCGATCATCACCAGCAAAAGTGATGAAGCACTAGAATTGATTCGCCATGATGCGGCGCATGTGATGGCGCAAGCGGTTCAGGAATTGTTCCCGGGTACGCAGGTGACCATTGGTCCTGCGATCGAAGATGGTTTCTATTATGACTTCGCTCGCGAAGAACCCTTTACGCAGGATGATCTGGCGAAAATCGAAGATCGAATGCGCGAAATTGTCGGGCGTGAGCTCCCGATTGAAAGGGAAGTCTGGGATCGCGATCAGGCGAAAGCGACGTTCGGTGAGCTCGGTGAGAAGTACAAGGTCGAGATCATTGAGGACATCATCCCTGAAGGAGAGGAAGTCTCTGTGTACCGTCAGGGTGAATGGTTCGACGTGTGCCGTGGTCCGCATCTTCCGAGTACCGGAAAGCTGCCGAAGGCCTTCAAGCTGATGAAGCTGGCAGGTGCGTATTGGCGTGGCAACTCAGACAACGAGATGCTGACGCGCATCTATGGTACTGCCTGGCGCGACAAAAAAGAGCTGAAGGCGCATCTCTTCCAGTTGGAAGAGGCTGAAAAACGCGATCACCGCAAACTCGGGCGTAAACTGGATCTCTATCACTTCAGTGATGAAGCGCCTGGGTCTGTCTTTTGGCATCCCAAAGGCTGGACGCTGTTCCTGCAACTGATCGACTACCTGCGTAAGCGTCAGGAAGCAGCCGGATATGAAGAGGTGAATACGCCGGATGTGATGGATCGTGGTTTGTGGGAAACCTCCGGACACTGGTACAACTACCGCGAGCACATGTTTTCCACGCAAACGGAAGATGAGCGCGTGTTCGCGCTGAAGCCCATGAGCTGCCCGGGTTCTGTGATGATGTTTGCACAAGGCCTGAAGAGCTACCGTGATCTGCCGCTGCGGATGGCCGAATTTGGCAAGGTCCATCGTTATGAACCTTCGGGCGCGCTGCACGGCTTGATGCGGGTGCGTCACTTCACGCAGGACGACGCGCACATCTACTGTACCGAAGAGCAGATGGAGCAGGAGTGCATCGATGTCGTCGCACTGGTGCTCGACATCTACAAGGACTTTGGCTTCGAAGACGTGGTGATCAAGTTGTCCACGCGGCCTGAGAAACGTATCGGCAGCGATGAGATCTGGGACAAGTTGGAGAATGCGCTGAGCCGATCATTGGAAGCCATGGGGCTCGATTACGTCCTGTTTCCGGGTGAAGGCGCATTCTATGGCCCCAAACTGGAATTCGTCCTGCGTGATGCTATCGGTCGTGAGTGGCAATGCGGCACATTGCAGGTCGATATGAACCTGCCTGAACGTTTTGATATCGCCTACGTGGATGAAAGTGGTGACCGCAACAAGCGACCGGTGATGTTGCATCGAGCACTGTTTGGGTCATTGGAACGCTTCGCCGGTATTCTGGTTGAACACTACGAGGGCAAGTTTCCAATCTGGCTGTCACCCATGCAGGCAGTGGTACTGAATATCACCGACAAGCAAGCAGACTACGCCCATGAAGTGGTGCAGCGGCTGAAGGGAAGTGGTGTCAGAGTGATGTCAGATCTGCGAAATGAAAAGGTTGGCTTCAAGATTCGCGAGCATACACTGCAGGCGATACCCTACATGTTGGTGGTGGGTGATCGAGAGATGGCCAATGGCGAGGTGGCGGTGCGGACACTGCGTGGCGAAGACCTGGGAACGATGTCCATTGATGACTTTGCTGCGCACGTGCAGCATAAGGTTGTTGAGATGTCGCAGGAAGGTGTTGCCACTCAGGTGGCGGCCGCCGCAGACAGCTAACCTGCCAGGGAGCCATGGGTTCATGGCTCATTTGGTACGCCAAACAGTCACGCCACCATCGCCGTCGATCGCGGCCAGGGCTTGCCCGTCCGGGCGCCAGTAAAGTTGGGATAGCACACCCGTCACGAGGGCTGCACCTACGGCGCCGCCCTGGCCGTCTTGTTTCATTGACCAGACCACCACGCCACCATCTCGGCCGCCGGATGCCAGGCGCATGCCGCGACGCGCGAAGGCTAGGGTTGTGACCGGTTTGACGTGAAGCTTCAGAACACCGGGGTGGGTACCTTCGGGTCCACCGTTGTGGAAACTCCATACTGTTACGGATTCGGCACCGCCGGTCGCGAGTAACGTACCTGCGCCATCGAAGGCCAGTGCTGATGGCTTGCCGGGATAGCCGGACATCATGGAGTCCTCACCCGTGGAGCGACGCCAGAAATGCACCGTGTTGTCCTGACTACCACAGGCTACGATATCGCCATCTGGACTCAGGACCATCGATACCAGAGATCCCTTCCATTCCAGCTTTTGGCGTAGCTCACCATTGGATGCGCCGTAGAACGTGACCTGACCGTAACAAGCCGTGGCCAATTCATCCGCGCTCGCCCAGGCGACTGCACTTACCGTACTTGCGTGATCATCGGAGTGCCAGACCTGTTCACCTTTTACATCGTAGACGCGAACCTGTCGTCCACAAGCGACCGCGAGCCACTTGCCATCCGGGGACCAGGCGAGTTTCTCCACCCATGCGTTCCCCACATCAATAGCCCTTGTCACCTTGGCATCGGCGACATCCCAGAACAGTACACGTCCCTCCTGCCCTGCAGTCGCGAAGTGCTCACCACGGGGTCGGACTGCCATGGCCAGAATGCCACCGTCATGGACCTCTTCCTGGCACCAGGCTGTTGCGCCGGACTTACCTTTGAAAACGTAAACACCACCGGCTGCATCGCCAACAACCAGTGCGGCACCGCGCCGTAGCCAGCCTCCGGCGATCGCATAGTCGCTGACTTCTGCTGACCATCCTCGCTTGAGGATCCCTTCCGGGTCTGAACTTAAATCAGACATGCCTCGAATCCTTCTCGCATACTCATTTCATCGAGGTTGCGACCAATGAAGACCAACTGGTTGCGTCGAGGGGTATTCCCCCAGGCTCGATCGGGCTGACTATCGAACAGCATATGAACACCCTGGAACACAAACCGCCGTGGCTCGTCAGCAATACTGATAAAGCCTTTCATTCGGAAAATGTCCACGCCGCGTTCCCGGAGCAACTCGCCTATCCAGTCGTTGAGCTTATCGGCATCCACATCACCGTCGGCTTCAATCGCAATGGAACCGACCTCGTCGTCGTGCTCGTGTTGTGCGACCCACGTACGCTCTGCGCCTGGCGGGATGACGGTGCCATCTTCCGTTTTCAGTTCGATGTCGAACTCTTCAGCCGTATGTTGCGTATACAACCCCACATCCTGATCCTCTTCCACCACCAGGAAGAACGATTTGCGCCCCGATGCCTCGAGGTGCAGATTTACGTGCTCCCAGAGGGGAATGTCGTCGTTGGGCTGGAGGTGTTCTGGCGGTTCAGCGTATCGTCGTACACACCACTCTGCACCTTCACGGAGGGCAGCGTCATCGGATCCCTGGTTGCCAGCAATCACGAGCGACATCTCCGGGTCCGGACCTTCTGCAAGGTTGAGCTCGTAGCGACCCGACTTGAGCGAATAAACACCGGTCCATTCAAATGGATATTCGGGTTCAAGGAAGGTGGGCTTGCGTTCAAGCACGTCGTCCAGATTGAACGCGTCAAGGTTGAGAACAGTGTCTACAGGTACATCCGCCTGCTTGCTGCGTACAACGCGCGCCATTCTGTTCATGTCCTTGAGACGCGTTTCGAGATCATCGACGGTCTCATCGCTGACAAGGTCGGTTTTGTTGAGGACCAGCACATCCGCGAAGGCAACCTGTTCGGTGCTCTCATCACTGCGACCGAGTTGCTGGTCGATGTGTGCGGCATCAACCAGCGTGACGATGCCATCCAGCGAGAACTCCTCACGAATCTCATCGTCCATGAAGAACGTTTGCGCAACAGGTCCGGGATCGGCAAGTCCGGTTGTCTCGACCAGTACATAGTCAAACTTGTCTCGCCGCTTCATCAGATTGCTGAGTACGCGGATCAGGTCGCCGCGCACTGTGCAGCAAATACAGCCGTTCGACATCTCGAAGATTTCCTCATCCGCATCAATCACGAGTGCTTGGTCGATACCGACTTCACCGTACTCGTTCTCAATGACTGCGATGCGTTTGCCGTGTTCTTCGCTCAGAATGCGATTGAGTAAGGTCGTTTTGCCTGAGCCAAGAAAGCCGGTCAGGATCGTGACGGGGACCTTTTGCGGCATGTTCATGTGAATCTCCTTAAGTGGGTAAAGCGCTAGCGATGGTTAACAAAGGATGCAAAGGCGTCATCTGGCAGATCGAAACCCCATGCTTTGCAGATGTCCAACAGATCATCCGCCTCGATCTCTGCTGTTGTCTTATGCAGCTTGTATTGCAGCTGGGCTGCGTCGGGTTGCAGCAACCCAAACACCGTCTCAACTGGCGGACAGTCTTCTTCGAGACAGGCCAGTTCAGAGAGCGTGATCGTCGCGTCATCGGTCAGACCAAGCGTGTCCCGTAAGGTCTGTTTGAGGTGTCTGATCGTCTTGAGATTTGGCTTTCTTGAGGTTTGACCGATCAACATGGCGTGTTCCCCGTGTCAGTGTCACGACATGCCACAGGTGGGTGTTCAAGCGCGTCGAGCAATGCGCTCAGGTTGTGTCTGAACATCGCGAGATAGCTTGTGGCTGGACCGCCCCGCTCGGACAACGCGTCCGAGAACAGACGTCCACCTATTGTGATGCCGGTCTCTTTTGAGATCTGCTCTACGAGTGCCGGACTGGCGATGTTCTCGACGAACAGTGCTGCTGGTGATTGGGCCTTCAGTTGTTCGATCAACATGGCCAGTTCACGGGCGGAAGGTTCGGCATCGGTGTCGATACCCTGAGGTGCGAGGAACGTCAGATTGTAGGCAGCTGCGAGATAAGCGAATGCATCATGCGCCGTGACAACCGTTCGCCGATCAGCTGGTAGTGCAGATAGGCGTGCTCGGGCCTCCGTATCCAGCCTCTGGAGTTCCCCGATGAACGTGTCCGCGTTGTTGCCAATTGTTTGCGCATGCGCTGGCATCGATTGTTGCAGGACGTGGGTGATGTTTCGGACGTAGATCATCCCGTTGGCGAGCGAGTTCCATGCATGGGGGTCTGTCGTGCCATCAACCTCGAGCGGGGTAATACCCATTGTTGCGACGTGGATGGTTGCGCTGGTTCCAGACTCTTCGATCAACGTCTGCCCCCAGGTTTCAAACCCGAATCCGTTGACAAAGATCAAGTCTGCCTTAGCCACTGCCTGAGCATCCGCGACTGTCGGATGGTAGACATGCGCATCTGCGTCAGGTCCGACGATCGTATTGACCGTGGCGAGATCACCTGCGACCTTTTGAACCATGTCGCCAAGAATCGAGAAACTGGCGACAATCCGAATAGGATCACCTGCTGCTGAAGCGGGTAGGACGATCAGCGCATGTGTGAGCACAAGTGCGCGCGTGAGCGATATAACACAACGGGGGATGTGCTCGGACGTCATGTGGCCCGCCGCTGTGCAAGAGAATACGAGCCGGTTGTTTCATCCGTGTGGGTGTGTCGATGAACTCGACCTGCAAAACCATGTTGTCCAAACAGGACCGAGACGAGGAATGCGCACCCGGCTACAAGGACGATGGAGGGTCCGGATGGCGTGTCCGGGATCAGGTAGGAGAGTGTCAGACCGATCCAGCAACTGGACACTGCAAATGCAAATCCCAGCATGATCTGTCCGGTAATGGTGCTCACCCAGTAGCGAGCAGCCGCTGCAGGCAGAATCATCAGACCAACCGCCATGAGTGTGCCAAGTGTCTTAAACGCGGCGAGCAGATTCAGTACGAGAAGCAACATGAAAGCTTGTTCGATTATCCAGGGGTGACGGGTCTGGGATTCAAAGAACACGGGGTCGCAGGTACTGACGATGAGGGGGCGAAACATGACGGCAAAGGACAGCAGCGTCACGGTTGTGATACCTGCCAACAGCATCATCGATGCATCGTCGATACCAAGGATTGAACCAAACAGAAAACTCTTGAGAGGCACAGCGGAACCCGCTGCTGAAAGAATGAAGATACCCGCCGCCAGCGCGATGAGGTAGAGCGATGCCAGGCTGGCGTCGCTGCGGAGGATTGTCTTGCTGGCCAATAGTGTCGCCAGACTGGCGACCATGACACCTGCGATGAGGCCACCGATCAGAAGGGAAATCGCGGACATTCCGGAAACAACAAATCCGATCACAATCCCAGGTGTGATGGCGTGGGCCATTGCTTCACCGGCCAGGGACAGTCGGCGTAGAACGAGGAATGCACCCACGGGTGCCACCGAGACCGATAGCACAGTGGTTGCGACAAAAGCACGCCGCATGAAGGCGTAGCTCCACATTTCCGTGAAGAATTCAAACACGGCCGTTTACCGAAGCAACACGACTGCCGAACATCCAGTCTGCCTGGCTTCGAGAGAGGTAACCCTGTGCGACGAGGCGGTCGGGTGCAGCAATATCTTCGACACCACCATAGGATGCTTTGCCACGGCCCAACAGCAAGGCGTTGTTGCAGTGGTCCAGCACGGATGACAAGTCATGCACAACCAGGACCACTGCGCGACCTTCATCGCGCCATCGTTTGATGATCGTCAGCAGATGCGCTTCGGTGTTCTGATCAATCGCTGTGAAAGGCTCATCCAACAGTATCAACGGTGCGTCCTGCATCATCACTCGAGCGAACAGTGTCCGTTGAAGTTGCCCACCCGACAGGATGTGCAGCGGAGCATCCGCTAATGACTGGATCCCGACGTCATCGAGGGCGGCTTCAACCCGCGAACGTGATGCGCGATCAAGACTGGACCACAGACCCAACCCCCGCCACGCGCCCATGGCAACAAGATCTCGGACCCGAAGTGGGAACCGTGAGTCGAATTCTGTCATCTGTGAGAGATATCCGATCTCCTTCGGACGACCCTCAGGCCACAGTAATTGACCAGATGTCGGCTGAACCAGGCCAAGAATAGCCCTCACGAAGGTACTCTTGCCGGATCCGTTGGCCCCGAGTACGGCGAGCGTCGATCTGCGCTCAATGTCAAAAGACAACTGTTGGAACAACCTCACCTCGTGATATCCGAGTGCAAGATTCTGTATCTGGAGCAGTGGCTTCATCAGATGACGGCGATGATGGCGAGCCAGGTCGCCAGTGAGAGACCCGTAGCGAAAGCGAGGAGCATCCCGGCGCTCATCCAAGTTAGACAAGACTCCGCAGATTCTTTCGAAGTCCTGGTTGCCGTGGAAATGGACATTGGGGAATAGCCTGTTATTAGAAATGTTACAACATAACATTATTCAGGCAGGAAGAGTCAATAGCCGATCACTTATGATGGATTTACTGCACAGTGTTGTTGGAAGCGTCAGATTGTGGATGTCCCCCGATGGTTCTTGAATGTGACCGCCTCAAACTCGCCCGCGCCGAGTGCTTCCACCAACTCGCCCATTGACCCAATGTGGTGAGGAAAGCGAGTTGCGCAACGGCCAATGTGGCTGACGATGTGTGCGTCGCTGCCCGCGATGCCCAAATAGCCAGCTTCCTCGGCATTGTCGAGTGCTATCTGGTCTTCGTCGTCGCGGCTGCCGCCATTGTAGACTTCTACGATTTTCACTCCTTCGGGTTTTCCGTATTCTTCAGTGTGCGCAAACATGCCGACCTTGGGTCGACCGGGGTGGCAGGGTGCCGCAATCGCGCCGTGTTTGTCTGCGGCGGCCAGAACGTCGGCCAGTGGATTGTCGACTCGTTCAAAATCGAACTCACCCATCATTCCTTCAGTGACGCCATAGACCAGAACGTGGCCATACTCGGTTTCGACCTCACTCCCCTCCAGAATGACGAGACCGTACTTGCTGGAGAGTGCTCCGTAGTCGGTTGGTTCAAACTGACGGTGCTCGGTCAGCACGATGCCATCGATGGGCAGATCGCGAGACCGAATCCACTGGCAGTAGTTCTCTACCTTGGCTCGCCCATCGTCTGATTTGGTCGAGTGGTTGTGCATGTCGATGATCATGATGTTGAGTCCTGCTACTTGTTTATGAGAGGCATGAAGAATGAAAACTGAACGCGTTGAATGAGGGCTTCCTGTTCGCGGGTATGAAGACCATGTGTCATGGTCGCTGCCCCACCAATAACGCCCGCCCCATTGCGGTTGCATCGGCATTGGCTTTTTTGTTGTCTTCGTTACGTGCCACCGCCGCGATATGAAAAAAGAGTCCAGCATAGACAGCTTGATGCATGTCTTGAGGCAGGTTGTGTAGGTATGGGTCTTCGGTGGGTTCCCGTTGTTGTTGCTGCTGTTGCATGAACTCGATCAGCGCTTCGCCGGTGAACCACTGAATCAGCCCCGCGCGCTCAGCCCGATGTGACTCCGGCGCAAGGTACTCGATGATAGGCAGGTTGTCCGTGTTGATCGGTGCACCGGAAAACCAGTCCGAGTCTGTGTCCAGCGTCCCCAAATAGTAGGCCATCAGAGGAATCTGCTCGTCCGTGCCGTCTCGGAAGTTATCGATGTCACTTTGTGAACGCTGAACCAATGGCGTCGTGTGCGCAAGCGGGCGGGTATCCAGATGGCCAACCATGGCAAGGATTGGTTGGCGCGCATAGAAGTCTCCGCGCCATAGGCTAACTGTTGGGAATGCCTGTGACATGGTCCTGGCGATGATCTTGAGTTCGCGTTCACTGGTCTGGTAGAGCGGTATCCACTGCACAAACAAGCCGCCATCGTTCAAACGTGCCCGGGCTCGTTTGAAATGCTCTTCGCTGTAGAGGAGAGCAACACCGGCGCGCCAGGGGATGAACAGATCCGAGATGATGAGATCAAAGGAAGACTTTGTGCCGGCGAGGAAGTTTCGGCCATCTTCGTGGACGACGTTGACAGCCGGGTGCTCATGGAAGTGATTGCTGTATTCGCCAAAGTACTGTGCGGACGCTTCAATCACTTCGCCCGACAGTTCGGTAACCGTGACTGAGTCGACCGGATAGTTGAGTACGGTACCGGCGGTGATACCGGAACCCATTCCCAAGTAGTAGATATTCCTGGGGTTCGGGTGCAGATGCATGGGCAAATGGGTCTGGATCTGTTCCATGCGTAACGCGCCAGTGCCACCGAGCGCATACCAGTTGTTGAGTTTGATTCGCCGTTTGCCATCACGTTCGACGACGGCAACGGTGCCGTCCGGACCTTCCCACAATGCCAACAGCTGTTCGGTGTCGGCGTTAATGCGCACGAGAGGCAGAGTGGTGGGATTGGCAAACACCAGCAGCATCGCTACGGTCGTCACAACCGCGACCCGGTCTCGTGTACCGTCAAACAGAACAAGCGGCACCGCCAGATAAACGAGCCCCAGCAACAATACGCTAGTCCAGAGCCCCAGGGTGGGGAGCAGCAGGAAACTGGCTATCAGCGGCCCAAAGACCGCGCCGGTTGTATTCCAGCTATTGAGTCTACCGAGCGTGGTGCCGGGAGATTCGTTAATGACCTCCGCATATCTGTAGAGATAGGGCAATACCATCCCCATCAGCACCGTCGGAATGCCGACAATGACACCGACAGTGAAAAACACCTGACCCAGATAACTGGCAAGCGTACCCTGGTCTCCGAGGTAGCGGAGGCCGTCGGTCCATTCGACGAAGACGAGGGGAGTCGTGAGACACGCAATTCCGGCTGCTACCATGAGCACGAGCAGCGTATTTAGGTTGGCAGGAATACGGGAGATGATCAGTCGTACCAGGAGCGCGCCGATCGCGAGTGCGGACAGGAAGACGACCAGCACCGCTGAGAAGGTATAGGTGGAGTTCTGGAGCACCTGAACGAACATTCTGATCCACAGTACCTGCATGCCGAGACTGAGCGCGCCGGAAAGCAATGCCACGAACGTCATGAACTCAAGTCGTGTAGTGGACTCTCGTGTTTGTTTCGTGGGTGCTTCGGGTGATCGTGTCGCCTTGTTGGATTGTGTCGCCCTCATCGAAAGTAGCCAGGTCGCGACCCCGAGGGACAACGACAGTATCAGTGCGATGCCATAGGTGAGATTGATCCCCAGCAACTGTGGCAACAGGAATGCCGCAGCGGTGGCGCCCAACACAGCCCCCAGGGTATTGATGCCATACAGCGTGCCTGCCCATCGACCGAGTTGTGTGCGGTCCTGGATCAGGTACTCCCCCATGACGGGCAAAGTCCCTCCCATGAGAAAACTGGCGGGGCAGATCAGTAGCATCGCGAGGAGGATCTTCACCAGGATAAACACAGCACCGTTCGCCGCGAACGTAGTGAAGATGGTGTCGTAAAACGAATAGTAGACCTGGAACAACAGGAAGAAGAACAGGCCGGCAAGCACGATCCCGAACTCGAGCCAGGCGTAGGTACGCAATGGGCTTGTGAGCCCCGCGGCTTTTCGGCCGAAGTAGTACGAGCCAGCGGAAATCCCAATAAAAAACGCGGCAGTGGTGACTGCCGCGCTTTGAGAGGTGCTGCCGAACAGCTGGGCCAGCTGCCTCATCCAGAGGATTTCGTAGATCAGACCGGCAGCGCCGGAGGTAAAGAAAATCCCGAGAATGAGGTGGGTGGTTAGCCTGCTGCCACTAGTAATCAAACCTCAAGCCTACCGTGATGCCCATGCCCGGTTCAGGAGCAAAGTTCTTCAGGAACGATGCGTGATTGCGGATTTCCTCGTCCAGCAGATTGTCACCGCGAACAAATAGCTTCAGATCGCTGCCGCCCTCGAAAGTGAAGTGATAGTCCGTGTAGAACGTGAGGTTGGTATAACCGCTGGTCGAGAGTTCTAGCTCTCCGGTATCTTCCTGATCACCCACGCTGGTCGCTTGCAGATGCGCGCTCCATTTGGGGGCGAAGTAGCTCAGTTCAGCACCAAGCTTACCGGCTGGAATACGCGGCACGTTGCCACCAGCGTCGAATTCTGCGGCAACCGTATCACCAAACAGTCGCAGTGTGAGCGCTGTGTTGTTGGTTTCCATCACGTTGAACGCCACCTCAGCCTCGAAGCCGGCAAATGACGCATCGCGTGCCGACCAGTTTGCGACCTGGACTTCCTCGTGTTCTTCGCCAGTGAGCTCGAGGAAGGTGTAGTTGTCCACCTGGTTATAGTAGGCGCTGAACTGTCCCGTCACGGGACCACTGTGCACCCTGTAGCCAAATTCGAGGTTGTTCGAGGTTTCCTTGTCGAGGTTGGGGTTACCGACTTCAAAGAGACCAGTCGCCGCGTGTACAACCAGATCTTCATCGTCCGCAAACTCGGCACACGTGCCGGCATCGATGTTGGAGTACAGTTCCTCAACCGCTGGTGAACGTTCCGATCGTGAAACGCTGACCAGCATGTTCGAATCCTCATTGAGGTCGTACATCACACTACCACTGAGACTGGTGGCGCTGGTCTCATTCTCGCATCTCCCGTTGGGGTCGACGCTGTTGTTTTCCAGTCGAAGGCCAAATTCAGCGGTCAAGTTGTCGCCGTTGTAGCGTTCCAACAGGAAGAGACCGGTCGAGCTGAGGTCGGATCTTGGAATGAAGGCTTCTTCACCAGCGGCGGAGAATTCGGAACTGGAAATCTGCAGTCCAACCGCGCCAGACCAGTTCCCCATGGGTGCATGTGTCAATGTGAAGCGGCCTTCTGTACCCTCGTTGGTGAATAAAGTCCCGACGTGACTATCACCGTCCTCGAAGAATTCCACTTCGGAGTGCTCATAGTCGGTAAACCCGAGAGAGGCGCGAATGGATTGGATCCAGCCGTCCTCGAAATCCAGGCCGGCGCGAAGATCCTGGCGGGAACTTTCCATGTTGAGGCGAACGAACTCAACCTCTCCTTCTTCCTCGTGACCCTCCTCTTCCTCCTCGTGACCCTCTTCTTCTTCGTCGTGGCCTTCTTCCTCATGACCTTCTTCTTCATGATGGCCATGGGCGCCTGGAGGTAAGCCGTAGCGATTGCTCAGTTCGCTGACCGAGAATCCGATGAATCCGTTGTCAGAAACAAATGAGAAACCGAACGTCGTACCATCTGCTTCAGCATCAGAATTTCCGATGAAGCCATGAGTATTCTCAACCTCTTCCTCTTCGTGACCCTCTTCTTCTTCGTCGTGGCCTTCTTCGTCGTGGCCCTCTTCTTCATGATGCTCCGCGATCAGTTCCTCCAATGCCTCAACAGCCACTTCGTCAATGGCAAAGCCCTTGATCTCAACGTTGTCGCTGTCCCTGCGATAGGCGCTGACGTGAAACGCCAGGTTGCCTGCTGCAGCGTCAAGCCGTACCGCAGTATTGGCTCCGCTGTTGACACTGTTGCTGGTCTGCTGGATGGAAAATTGTGTTTCTTCGGGAAGCGACTCAGGTACGCGATTATCGATGACGTTGACGACACCGCCGATCGCACCACTGCCGTACAAGAGTGTTGATGGTCCGCGCACGACTTCGATACGTTCAGCAAGGATCGCCTCAACAGCATTAACATGGTCAGGGCTGAACGCTGCAACGTCGGTGACGCCGACGCTGTTCGAGAGAACCATGACGCGTCGCGCAGATTGACCGCGGATCACGGGCTGGCCGACACCTGGGCCGAACGACGCGCTGTTGACGCCAATCTGATGTTTCAGGGTTTCACCGAGGCTATCACCAACGTCTTCGAACAGATCCTCACCGGCCAATACGGTCACCGGCAATGCCGTCTCTGCTTCAGCGTCTTCAAAGGGTACAGAGACGACGATTTCGTCAAACTCGTACCCGAGATGTAGTTCGTTTTGTGCCACCGCGGTCAATGCTGTACTGGCCAAAGCTAGGAGCAATGTTGCGGAAAGTGCGCGTCTGGTGGTTTTCATGAACAATTCCCCAAGAGATATTCAAACTTGAATCCCGTCATGGGCATGCAGTGTTCAAAGAGTGAACATGCCCGACGAAGGAGGCGGCCGATGTTATAACATCACATTGGTCAATTGCTAGTGTTATAACATAACGTTTCTAGCGGCGGCGATTGCGAGCCGCGGATGCGGTCTGGGATGGGTTGCGATTGCTATCTCTATCTTGAGATGTTTACTGCGAGGGAATTCGGTAGGCAGGAAAGGCGATACCCGAACGTTGACGAATATCTGTCAGGTGTTGGCGCCGCAGCACTTCTTGAATTAGCGTCCGCTGTCGTAGGGACAGGGAGTTACGCCCGACCTTGGGCGCGTTTCGAGTGAACGTCCCGATGGATTCCTGGGGAGGACAGCAGGCTGGATCCCCGCAGGTATCAACCGGGGTTTGTACGATGGCTCCGTTCTTGTCCGTTATGTTCAACCCTCTTACGTCCTCTTCGATGTGCGAGGATCCCAGATTTCAGACATAAATGATTGAGTATGATCCGTCTCACGGACCCGGACAGAATAGGTCCATTTGATCCTGTCACTTTCTTTATCTGAACTGGCTGTATCCCAACTGGATCTTTATTGACCAGTGTCAAGTGTCATCTATGGGCTGTTGCAGTATATTTCTTGGCGTGTTTTACAACGGTTCTCGAACTATGGTGCATGCCCCTGAGTTATCCCTCGAAGAAAAGAAATCCCTGTATCGGGACGGTTACCTCATCGTCAAGCAGGCCGTTCAGCCGGAACTGGTTAAAGCCGCGCAGAAACGGATCAAACGCGCTGAGCGCGGCGAGAACCTCGGTGGTACACCGGAGATGACCAACCTTGTCAACGCGTCAATGGTGACGCCGATCCTGAATGAGGCGATGGGTCAGTTTGATCCGCCAAAGGCGTGTCAGGTCGGAGTTTTACCGCCTCGTCCGCCGGGAGACTACTTCAACAGCCTGGGTTACAAAGACAAGGACATGCCGTACTACGGCGTTGAGTCTCACATGGATGGTCTTTGTACGATCGGTGTACCGCAAGAGGTGCAGGAAGGTACCGATGAGGAAATCTACTACCGATATATCGCGTCTGGTCCAAAAGGCGACCTAGGTCGCAGCGCGGATGTGATGGGACACAACTTTGTGCCGCTGTTCGAAGACCGGGAAATGACGCTCGGGATGGGCAGCTTCACCGCATTCGTGTTTGTGTGTCTGAACGATCAGACAAAACCTGGCTGTGGTCAGACATCCCTCATAAAAGGTGCACACCACAAAACACAGGCGTTCTTTCGTTGGCAGGCGGAGCAGGGCAACAAGATGGGGCCGGAAGGTCCTGGATGGCCACGACTGAATCACGATGCACCCAATCACTGCGGGCTGGTCTATCTGCCACAACAGGTGCGGGAACAGTTCATCGACGAGACCTCAGAATCTACGCCTGATGGTGTCAAGTGGCCTCGTCCTACGCAGGTGCTGATGGAGCCGGGTGATGCCTGCATGACGCTGTTTCATATTCCTCACTCAGGGTCGAGGAATGAGAATGGTACGGAGTCGCGGAAGAACATCATCTTCCGTATTCGTAACAAGTCGCGTCAGCCAAACCATAGGGTGAACGGCGTCTCTGATCACCCGGACCGTGGGCAGATGGGTGAATGGTTAGAGTACGAGGAAGGCAACAATCCCTGGGAGCGTTCCAAGCACCACTTGTGCAACATGTGGGAAGAGTGGGAAGGGATGCAGGACGTTGTGGCTGAGATGGAAGCAGAAGCAACCTAACGATTTGATGTGAGGCGGGGATTCCCGCCTCACATCAACCGGGAAGTGACTGATTTCTGGACATTCGAGCCGAAGGCGTGGGAATCTGCGACCAGAGAACAGTGGTGTAGCCGGGGCGGGGCCATCGAGCTGGCCCCGCTCGATGATCGTTAACGAAGCTTGGGCTCAACCAGCTTGAGATCAATCATGGTCTCCCCGGTGGTCTTGAGCGTATCCATCACACTATGGGTCTCAAGGCCAAGATCACTGCGAACCTTGTCGCAGTGCGCGCGGGGTGCGTCATAGGGTTTGCCGTGCTTCTGGATCATCTCTTCGTACTCGGGCAACACACCACCCACGTCAATGTGCGGGAACAGTTCCTGTAGGTGATCGTGCAGTTGCTGAGCCGTGATCTCTCCAGATTCGTCCGTGGCACACAACATGTAGCGTGTGCCATTGGTGGGTACGTCGCTTTCAATCATGCGCGCCTGAGCTTCGCCCACATCACGAACGTCGACGATGTTCCATAGCGCCTGCCAGCCGCGCTGACACGGCTTGCCTGCGAGCATACGGCCCAGAAAAAACTGCCACGAGCCCTTCAATTCATGAACGGGGCTCAGGAGCGGTCCGAGTACTACGCAGGGATTCACAGAGATGGCCTCATAGTCGCCATTTTCTGCAGCGGCGCGATTGACGAAGTGCTCACACTCGACCTTGCCCATGGCATAGCCAACCTCACCCTTCTCGACCAAGTTGTCGGTGTTCCAGTTCATGTCTCCGTCCCGGTCGTCAGATGCCCAATCGTTTTCGGTGTATTGGTGTCCCGGAGGTGCGGGATGTCCGATGGCCGCGAACGAACTGGTATACACGAGGCGCTTGACCGTTCTTGCCTTGTTGATGGAATCCGTGATGTTGGCGATACCGCCCACCGAACCATCGTAAACCTGTTGGGGATCGTTGCTCCCGTTGTAGCCCATTGGTTGGCCGACGTGAAGCACCGCGCTGCACTCGGCAAAGACGTCGTCGTAGCTACCCGCTTCCAACAGGTTTGCCTGATGCAGGCTGATCGAGCCTTCGTGCTCATCGTTCATCTTCTTCAGAAACTCGGTTTTGTCCGGGTTTGTAAGATCGGTGACGCAGGCACGGACTTCATAGCCGCGTTTCAGCAACGCGATGATGGTGTGGGCACCGATGTATCCGGACGCGCCGGTGACCGCGACGGGCCCATTGGATGATGTGACGGCAGGCATTGCTCTCTCCTGAATGCGGGTGTTTGGATGTTGGCGCAGTGTACTACCGTGATCTCAGGGCGTCATCTCAGGTCGTTATCTAAGGAGAAGAAGCGCTTGCAGGCGCCGATCGAGCATGAATAATGAAACGTCTCCCCGCACTCGGACTGACAACAGGACGAGATCATGTACAAAACACTACTGGCCCTTGTGGTTATTGCTCTGCTGTTGACCGGTGTTCCGTATCTGATATGTCGTTCAATCTCATAGTCCACACCCATCATCAGCCAGGCCCAGAACGTCGGTGCTAGCAGGTCGCGTTCAGGTTCTGTAAGTGGCGTGATTTCTTCGTAGCCCATCACGACATTGTCTTAGGACCCTCGCCAGGACAACCCAAAGTCTGCGATTCGAAAGTTGTGATGGGCGGCTTCGAAATCCAGCAACCCTGAGAACCCGCCTTCGTTCTGCAGGAGATCCCATCGGGCGAAGTCGCTGGGGATGGGGTGTTGAGGAAGTGACTCAACATCGTGTTCCGAGAAGGCGCGATGAGACTGTTCACGATGCCAACTGAGGATCTGACTGGATTCTGGTTCCGTCTCCGCGATGACGGGGAGCAGGTTGTCCAGACGTGGATCTGAGACGAGGGTATCCATACGTACTAACCCGGATCGCTGGCCGGGACTTTCCATCATCGCCATCGCAGCGTGCAACGCTGCCAGTCGCTGGCTCCGGCGTTGCTGATCGGATGCGTTTTCTGTGACCAGGGCCTCACCGGGCAACCATTCGAACAGCAACCAGTGGCAACCGTCGGCGACCTGCCTGTCCAACAGTCGGGGTAAGGGCCATCCGGCCTGACGGAGTGCGGTAAGCACAGCGAGTTCATAGTCGATGTCCGGATAATCTTCCGGGATGTGGCGTAAGACCAGCGGTTCACGTCGACGTGTGACTTTCCACTGGGGTCTCCTGTCGGTAAGGCTTGACGTCTCAGTGAGGCGCCATTCATTCAGGATGCTGCTCGGAGGTTGGATCGTCAGGAAGGCTTCCTGGTGGGGCGAATATTCTAGCTCAGACCGCTCATAACAGATAAGAGGAAGCGACACGACGGATGGTGACGATGCTTCAACTCGGGCGTATGCTCGGTGATCCGAATTCGGAGTGAGAAACATGCTGCTACACGACTATATGGAAAATTTCGCGCGGGACATGCCGGACCACCATTGGGCGGAGATGGATGGCCGCGTCGTGACCTATTCAGAAGCGGATGTGTTGGCGAATCGGTTTGCCAACAGCCTCAGTGCCTCCGGGATTACCAAAGGTGTGCGGTTCGCCTATCTGTCCAGGAATTCGATCGAGATGGCGATGATGTATTTTGCCGCGTCGAAAGTAGGGGCGGTGCCGGTTCCACTGAACTATCGACTGGCACCCCGGGAGTGGCTCTACATCATCAATGATGCAGATAGCAAGGCACTGTTCATTCAAGACGACTTTGCTGAGGGGATTGACAGCGTTCGCGATGAACTCGCCGTGGATCATTATATTCTGACGCGGGGAGCGCGTGATGGGTGGGCCACCTACGATAGCTGGTTAGGCGATGATGACAGCAAACCGGATGTTGAGGTGTTGCCGTCTGACCAGCTCTACCAGATGTACACCAGTGGAACGACGGGGTTACCCAAAGGAGCCATGCTTTCCCAGTCCGCGATCGACAACAATCTGGTGATGTTCTCCAACGGTGTTGATATGCGCCTGGGTAAGGAGCGAGGGCTGGTGGTTGCCCCGATGTACCACGCTGCTGCAGGTGTCAGCCTGATGATGAGCGGTTCGCGCGGCGGCACTATCGTCATTCAGGAGGATTTTAACCCCGTGAATGTGGTGGACGCGCTGTCGAATGAACGCATCACGTCGGTGACGCTGGTCCCTGCAATGATTCAGGCGTGCCTGGTCGCGGTGCCTGATATTGCAGACCGTGACTTCTCCGAATTACGTTTTATTGGCTACGGCGCAAGCCCTATCGCGCAGGAAACTCTGAAGGCTGCGATGGGTGTCTTTGGGTGTGGCTTTATTCAGGGGTTCGGCATGACTGAAACCAGCGCCATCGTGACGATATTGAGTGCGGAAGATCACGAACGTGCGGTTACCGGGGAACCGGGCTTGCTCGCATCCTGTGGGCGACCTGCGGTCGGCACTCAGGTAAAGATTGTTGACGACGATGACAATGAGGTACCCCGCGGAACCGTTGGTGAAATCATTGTAAAGGGTCCACAGTTGATGAGCGGTTACTGGAATCTACCCGAAGCAACGGACAAGGCCCTGAAGAGTGGGTGGATGCACACCGGAGATGCCGCCTATATGGAAGACGACGGCTACCTCTATATCAAGGATCGCATCAAGGACATGATTGTGTCCGGTGGTGAGAACATCTATCCCACAGAAATAGAAAATGCCCTGTTTGAGCATGAGGCGGTCGAAGACGCCGCCGTCATTGGTATCCCCAGTGAACAATGGGGTGAATCTGTGATGGCGTTTGTGGTGTTGAAAGAAGGTCAGCAATTGAGCGCTGACGACGTCATCGAACATTGCCGGCCGAGACTAGGGGGCTACAAGATTCCTCGAAAGGTGGAATTTCTTGCAGAAATTCCGCGTAATGCGAGTGGCAAGGTCCTGAAGAAAGATCTGAGGGAACCGTATTGGGAAGGCGTCGAACGACGGGTTGGCTAACACCAGGACATCAACGAGGGAGCAGGATATGGCATACGAACAGATCATTGCAGAAACAGACGGGAACGTAGGCATCATCCGGTTTAATCGACCAGAGAGCCTGAATGCCTGGACGACCACATTGTCTGGAGAGATGACGGATCAGATCAACGCATGGAATGCTGATGCCAGTATTGGCGCAATTGTCCTGACGGGTGAAGGAAGAGCGTTCATGGCAGGCGCAGACCTGAACGACTTTTCTGATCGGGTAAAAACAAACAAGAATGCGGATACCCAGGGTGGTGGCCAGCAGATTCAGACAGGTACCGGAACATCGATCACTGGGCAGTTTCAGCGCTCCAAACCGATCATTGCCGCAGTGAATGGGTATGCCGTAGGTATTGGGCTGACGCTGATCCTGCCCTGCGATATACGCATCGCCTCTACCAAGGCGTTGATGAGCATTCGGTTCGTGAAGATGGGTCTAATGCCGGAACTCGGTTCTACCCGCATACTGTCGCAGTTGGTCGGCCTAGGCCACGCCACCGATATGTCATTGACGGGACGTATGGTGCCTGCCGATGAAGCGTTGCGTATGGGACTGGTGACGGCAGTCACGGAACCGGAAGACCTGATGTCGACTGCGATCACCAAAGCGAAAGAGATTGCGGGTAATCCGCCTGGTGCTGTGATGCTGATCAAGGAGCTGCTCCGCAAGAATCCGATGGAAGCTGATCTGGAAGCGGTGATGGAGCGAGAGAGCATTCGCGACCAGATCGCGAGGCGACACCCGGATCACGCGGAAGCCGTTGCGGCGTTCCTCGAAAAGCGGGATCCGAAGTTTACCAACAGTTGAGGTGATTGATCAGGATCGTCTTGTGAAGGGGGAAGGTTCGTTCTCATCCTGATTTTCAATGTTGGCGACCAGAGTTGCATCAACACCACTACGAAGCATCGGTTCCCAGCTTCGTAGTGGTAGTGATCTCAGATGATCGTGTGCGAGTTCCCTCGCTCGCTGCGCGTATTCATCTGACGTATCCGGATGTTTGTGGCCCAAACGGCTGAGGGCATCAAGAGCGGAGCCAACACAAAAGACATTGTTGTCTTCGTCGACAATCTCTGACAGGTCATCGATGGCGCGGGCCATAGTCGCATTGTTCAGTTGCCCTGCATGCGTACTGAGGATTACCAGTGACCATAGGGCGTTTTCTCGAGGCGCCGATCGAACACGGTCGAAACGATCCAGGCCATAGTCGATACCGATGCCTTCGCAGACATCGGAGTTGTCGTCGGGACGAACCAGTTTGATGCTGCGACCCTGAGCACGATCCATCGCTACACGATTCTCCTCGATGACCAGTGAATCAAGCAGTGCGGTGACGCAGTCGTTTATAACGCTGGGGTCTTCCGCCACGGACGCGCGACGTCCGAGTGTGCCAACCCCAACCGCAGCCACGGAACGAACGTACACTGAAGAATCGGTCAGAAGGCGTTCTCTGAGCGATGTCAGTGTTTCTACGTGTAAGCCGCCACATTCTCCCAGACCGAAACAACCGGCCTTGCGCAGCCACCGGACGGGTGAAGACAGGGCGCGTTGGAACACCGGCTCCGCGGCGGAACCACACGCCACAAGCCCGTAGGTCGCAGCGCGTCGAACGTTCTCCCGGTCAGTATTGAGCGCGGTTTCCAGGACATCGACCGCAGCGTCTGTATCCAACGCTGCCAGTCTGTAGGCAGCACCGACACGTTGTGGCTCGTGTTGATCACCCTTTGTCAGGAGTTGCTGACCCAATTGCGCGTGATCATCATTTGACGGGACCAGGAGCGTTCTGCCGGTTTGTGACCATTCATACTGGTGTTGCCACAATGTGACAACGTCGCTGGTTAGATCGGTCAATGCCAGGTCCGTCACAGGGTCGTGCTCGCCAATCGTGAGGGGTAACGACACCTTGCGATTCGGTTGCCGGGTTCGGTACAGCCAGAATCGCCACATGAAACGGGGATGCTGTTTCCAGTTCTCAAAATCATCCCGGCGATGGTTGCCGCGATGGATCAGATTATGGGAATACAGAACCACGCTCCCGGCATCCAGCGGGCCGGCCTCGAAAGGTCTGCAAAGGGGCCAGTTGAGGTTCAATACAGCTTCGCGCATGCGCACGTCATGTCGGGTGCGTTTCTGAACAATCTCTTCGCGGGAGTACTGTGATCGTGGCCCACTGATAGGCTCGCGTTCCATGCTGACCTGGTAGTCAAAATCCAGATGGTCAGCGCCAGCAAAGTTGTCGTGATTCTCTTCGTGGTTGAATGTCCAATACTGGGAATAGGGGACGGTCGCTGTAGGCCCCATATCGGCGAGAACAGTCTGGGGGTAATACAGCATTTCAATCTGTACAGCATGGTGGTGACGCTGCTTGCGGCCGTTGAAGGGTCCGTTGTCGTCCTTGTGCCAGTGCTGGTCGTTGGAGCCGCTCATGAACGGCGCGTTGTGGGTATAGGGTACGATAGCCCAGTCTTCTCCCAACAGTTCATTGCAGGCGCTGACCAGACCGGGAGCGTTCAGTAGTTCCAGCAACTCCGGAATATTAGCGGCCGATACACCGCCGCTTTTGAACAGCTCACGTTCCTTGTCGAAGATCGTCTGGTGCAGGTCTGGGCTGACCCCCAGTGTCTCCGGCGACAGGACGACAAGACCTCGTTGGACAAAATCTGAAAGCAGTGACTCGGGCGTGGTATAAGCCAGAGGTTGATACTGATCTGTAACAGTCTCACTCATGAGAAGTCGTGGTATGGATTTGAGCCGATCATATCAAACCCCGCGATGACGATCTGGGACAGGCAGGAAGAAAGGAGCCGTGCATGCGACTGAGCGAGTTGAGCGAAGCTGATCTGAATGACAAGCAACGAGCGGTGTTGGATGCGATCACCACGGGGCCGCGGGGTGCAGGTATGGGGATGACGGGTCCCTTTGGAGTGTTTGTCCTCGCGCCGCATCTGGGTGAGCCTGCCCAGCGTCTCGGAGGATGTATTCGGTTCAGGACTTCTCTGCCAGAAAACCTGAAGGAGGTCGCCATCTGCACCGTCGGGGCGTTTCACCGATCGAAATTCGAGTTTGCGGCACATGTTCGGTTGGCGCAGGCGGCGGGTGTCAGTACTGAGCCCCTGGAACGGCTCCGGAAGGGCGAGCCACCGGAGTTCGAAGGCGACGAGGCGCTGGCATGGCGGGTCGCGGTCCAGTTGTTGGAGCAGCATCGTATTGACGATCAGACTTATCAGCAGATGGTGTCGACGATCGGTGAAGACCAGATGATCGAGCTTGTGATGACAATTGGATACTACTGTCTGATCTCACACACGCTGAATGCGTTTCAGGTTCAGGTCACGGGTCAGATGTCCGATCCGTTTCCACACATGACCTAGTCTTTGATATCGGCGTCGAAGATTATCAAATCAACATCAATGGTTGACCGCGTATTGCGGACGCTGTAGCCAGCAGGTGTTATTTGCCACGTTTTTGGAAACGGTATCAGAACCGCGACGAAAGGTAGGCCGTGCCTTTTGTTTTGAGTGAACTACCGTTGCTCTGTGCGTTGGAGTCGTAAAACGACAGAAAAGATAGAAGTCTGTGTCACGTAACACCATCCATAGCCTTTGAGTCACGTAAGTACACTGTTTAGCTACACCAGCGACCTGTTGGTTCAGCGCGCCCTGACGCCCCCAAAATGTCACTTTCTACTAAGTCAGAGTCCGATCAGGCTGCTCCATCACCTATAGATGTGAAGGACCCTCTGGTCACACTTGGATTGGGTCTGTTGATTGTCTTGGGGCTCTTCTTTGAGAGCATCATTGAACTGGTCGATCTGTGGCTGACCAGTGAAGAATACGGACACGGAATCCTGTTTCCATTCGTTGCTGCCTATTTTTCCTGGTAGAACCGTCGTGCCATTTTGGAAGCAGCAG
>MDTB01115980.1_pt1 | contig 28698 bp, 30 predicted proteins | sample 811161 | NCBI WGS metagenome assembly MDTB01 (sample SAMN05326650, study PRJNA326480) | marine metagenome | isolation source: seawater | place: Mediterranean Sea | collected 2009
ACAAAAACTTGGGGCGGTAATTTGGAAATCGATACAGAAGACCTAGAGCATGTATTTCTTACACATATGCATTCAGATCATAATTTAGGTTTAGCAGATCTAATTATTACGCCTTGGATAATGGGCAGAGAGCATAAGTTAGTCCTTCATGGTCCAAAAGCATTAGATAGAATGGCAAAGAATCTAATAGAAGCTTTTGAATTTGATATTAATTACAGAATCAATGGTACTCAACCACAAAATAACACCGGCTATAAGTATGACTTTAATCAAATTTTTGATGGGTATATATATGAAGATGATTTTATAAAAGTAGAAGCATTTAAGAATAGTCATGGTGATCTAGAAGAATCTTATGGTTTTGTTTTTCAAACACCACACAAAAAAATAGTATTTTCTGGAGATACTGCCCCTTCTGAAAAGCTTTTATTAAAAGCTAAAGGTGCAGATATTCTCGTACATGAAGTTTATTCCCAGGCAGGTTTTGAGAAAAAGACACCTGATTGGCAGATGTATCATGCAGCACATCATACAAGTCCAGAAGAGTTGGGAAGGATAGCATCCAAGATTAACCCTAAGAAACTTGTTCTTTCTCACATCCTTTTTTGGGGTGCAGAACCTGAAGATATTAAAAAAGAAGTGCAATTATTTTATGAAGGAGAAGTGATAGTAGCAGAAGATTTATTGCTTATTGATTAGGAGCTAAGTAATCTTTTTAAAATTTCATTAATAGATTTAGGGTTTGCTTTACCTTGGGTTTCTTTCATGACCTGACCTACAAAAAAACCGAAAAGTTTGTCCTTTCCAGAATTATAGGCATCAACTTGACCAGGGTTATTATCAAGAACTGATTTAGCTATTAATTCAAGTTCAGTCTCATCAGATATTTGCTCTAAGCCTTTAGATTTAATGATCTTTTCTGCACTATCTCCTGTATTCCATATTTCTTCTAAAATGTCTTTTGCAATTTTTCCTGAGACTGTACCATCATTAATTTTTATCATTAAATTAGAGAAGTTATCTGAAGTTATTTTTGAATCACTCAGAGAAACATCATTTTTATTCAATAAAGCATTCACTTCTCCCATGATCCACTTAGCAGACAACTTAGGATCTGAATTTTTTGAAACTTCCTCAAAGAAATTAGCTGTTTGCTTATCTGAACATAGCACCTTTGCCTCATAATCATCTAGTTCATAGACATTTCTAAATCTTTGTTCTTTTTCATCTGGTAATTCATCCATATTATTGCTGACATCTTTAATCAAGTCAGAAGATATATTCATGGGAACTAAATCAGGACATGGAAAATATCTATAATCATTTGCAAATTCCTTTGTTCTCATAGATCTTGTCTCATCTTTTGTGGAATCATACAATCGAGTTTCTTGCTCAACTGTGTTTCCTCCCTCAAGACATTTAATTTGCCTTTTAATTTCAAAATTTATTGCTTTCTCAACAAACTTAAAAGAGTTAATATTTTTGATTTCTGCTCTAGTTCCAAACTCTTTAGAATCGGGACGCATTATTGAAACATTTGCATCGCATCTCATTGATCCTTGAGACATGTTTCCGTCAGATATATCTAAATAGGTAATTATTTGATGAATCTTTTTAAGATAATCTACAGCTTCAGATGCAGATCTTATATCTGGTTCAGAAACAATTTCTAGCAAAGGGACTCCTGATCTATTTAAATCGATCACAGATTTAGAATCATATTGATCATGCATAGATTTTCCAGCATCTTCCTCTAAGTGAGCTTGATGAATTCTTATTTCTTTGCCACCAACATCGATAACCCCATCTTTTACAATTGGGAAGTGTAGCTGAGTGATTTGATAGCCTTTTGGTAAGTCAGGATAAAAGTAGTTTTTTCTATCAAAAATCATTGTTTTAGCAATTTTTGCTGAAGTAGCTAAACCAAATTTAATACCTTGTCTCATTGCTTCCTCATTCATAACTGGCAAAACCCCAGGCAGACCCATATCAATTAAATCAACTAATGTATTTGCATCTTCTCCAAACTTATTTTTTGCTGGAGAAAATAACTTTGTATTAGTTAATAACTGAACATGAACTTCAAGACCAATTACAGGCTGCCATCCATTTACTAAGGTGTCATTTTGTGCCAATCGGTTACCTCCTGAATCTTATTAGCCGTGTTTAACAAAAGTCCTTCATCAAAGTAATTTCCCACTAATTGACCTCCGGTTGGAAGTTTATTCTTCAAACCATTTGGGAATGAAATAGCAGGCAAGCCAGCTAGATTTGCTGGAATTGTAAGTAAATCTTCTTTGTACATTCTATTTGGATCAGAAGATTCTCTATCCTTCACAAAAGCTTGATCTAAAGTTGTAGGCATAAAAATAAGATCAACATTTTTAAATATTTCTTCAAATTTATTTTTGATAATTCTTCTAACTTTTTGAGCTTTTAAATAATAAGCATCATAAAAACCAGCTGATAGCACATGTGTCCCAATTAGGATTCTTTTCTTTACTTCATCACCAAAACCCTCTGATCTAGTTCGCATATAAAGATCAGAAATATCTTTTTGTTTTTCAGATCTATGCCCAAATTTAACTCCATCAAATCTAGAGAGATTTGAAGAGCACTCAGCAGGAGCAATAACATAGTAAGAAGATATACCAGAAGATAGCTCAGAGAAGTCGATTTCATTTAATTCATGCCCCAGACCTTGAAGAACGGTTTTTGAAGTTTCATAAGAACTTAATACATCTTCATTAATGTCTAAATTTTCAATATTTTTTATTACTCCAATTTTTAGATGGCCCAAATTATCGCCTAGAGATTTTTCATAGCATATGTCACTTCTTTTACTACAAGTCGAGTCTTTTAAGTCATAAGATGCCATAGCATCAAGTAAAGCAGCACACCCAAATGCATCTTTAGAAAATGGACCAGCTTGGTCCATGCTTGAACAAAAAGCAATCATTCCCCATCTAGAAACTAATCCATATGTTGGTTTCATACCAGTTATTCCGCACAATGCAGCTGGCTGCCTTATTGAGCCTCCAGTATCTGTTCCAGTTGAAATAGAAGTAATGTCTGCAGCAACACATGCAGCAGAACCTCCGGAACTGCCTCCGGGCACCAATTTTTTATCCCATGGGTTTGATACAGGTCCAAAAAAACTAGTTTCATTTGATGATCCCATAGCAAATTCATCCATATTTGTTTTAGCTATCATTATTGAGCCAGCAGCATTACAGTTATCTATGACTGTTGCATCATAAGGTGGCTTAAAGTCTTTTAACATTCTTGATCCACATGTAGTAGTTAGACCCTTAGTACAAAATATGTCTTTATGAGCAATAGGCACTCCTGCTAAGGGCAAATCCTTATAGTCATTAAAATTATTATCGATATGTTCAGCTTTAGATAATGCTTCTCTTTCAAAGTAATTAATAAAAATATTTAATTTGTCTGTTTTAGCTTTCTCTATTGTTTCCTGCACAGCTTCTTTTGCAGAAATACCTTTGGTTCTAAAGTTTGCTCTTTGTGTTTTGAAGTTCATTCTATAATTTTGGGTACTATGAAGTAATTTTCATCTGATTCAGGTGAATTCTCTAGAAAATATTTCTTTGCATTCCTATCATTATCAGAATCTTTTCTTGAGACATTATTTAACTCCAATGGATTATTAAGTGGCTTTACTTCCTCAAGATCTAATTCATTCATTTCATCAATTAGATCAAAGGTATTTGTTAATTTTTCTATGATTTTAGAGTGTTCTTTATCCTCAATGCGTATTCTTGCAAGAAATAATAGATTTTTTAACTCGATTTTATTCATTAAAAGCCGTATTCTATAAGATTCTAAATATTATAAAGATATATTAAGAATGTTTAAATTTTTACGTGGCCTTTTCTCAAATGATATATCCATCGATTTGGGAACAGCAAACACTTTAATCTACACAAAAGAACATGGCATAGTCCTTGATGAGCCATCTGTAGTTGCAATACAAGAAAAAAATGGCCAAAAAACTGTTGTAGCTGTAGGCCATGATGCAAAGAAAATGTTAGGAAGAACTCCTGGCAAAATGGAGGCCATAAGACCATTAAGAGATGGAGTTATAGCTGATTTTAATGTCACTGAAAAAATGCTTCAGCATTTAATCAAAAAAGTATCAAACAATTCAATTTTAAGTCCAAGCCCACGTGTCTTAATATGCGTTCCATCAAAAGCAACTCAAGTTGAAAAACGTGCAATAAGAGAATCAGCTCTGTCCGCGGGTGCAAGTGTTGTAAAGCTCATAGAAGAGCCAATAGCAGCAGCACTTGGCGCAGGTGTAGGCATAGATAAAGCTAGAGGAAGTATGGTGGTTGATGTTGGAGGCGGCACGTCAGAAGTAGCAATATTATCTCTTAATGGAATTGTTTATTCTGAGTCCTTAAAAGTTGGTGGAGATAAGTTTGATGAAGCAATCCAGACTTATGTAAGAAGAAAGTTTGGAGTTGTGATAGGGGAGTCGACAGCAGAATTAATTAAACTACAGGTTGGGTGTGCAACCTTGAATTGTAAAAAAGAATTTGATTCATATGAATTTAGAGGTCGTAATCTTGCAGAAGGGATACCAGAGCTTGTTGTATTTAAGAAAGAAGATGGTTTTGGAGCTCTGGAAAATCAGTGTGCTGCTATCGTACGCTCTATAAGATCAGCACTAGAACTATCACCTCCTGAACTTGCTGCCGACATATCTCAAGATGGCATTGTCCTTACAGGCGGAGGCGCGTTATTACATTGCCTTGACACCCTAATAGAGCAATCTACAGGTATACCAACTAGAGTTTCTGAAGATCCTTTAACTTGTGTTGCACGAGGTGGAGGTATAGCTCTAGGGTTAATGGATAAAGATTTTGATTTATTTGCTGAAGAGTAATGTCAGCAGAAAGAATCCCTACAAAAAATAAAATTAGAACTTTAATCTTTAGTTTTACATTATTTTTACTACTGTTACTTGCATCCCAAGCAATAAATCTTAATCACAAAGCCCAAAGAGCTCTTTCTCAAATATTAGAGATCCCAGAAAGGTTTTTTATTCAAACTCTAGATCGTTTTCAGGAACTAGAAAACAGGAAAATTGCAAAATTAAAAAAGGAGATTTTAGTACTACAAGATTCAATTTATGAGAAAGATTTACAAATTAAATCTTTAGAAAATTTAAAATCTTATCCCCCAAATATTAACAATCAAAAAGACAAATCCGATGTTTATATATCATCATTTGATCAAATGAATTTTAACTGCTGTAAAAAACATAGGGTATATGTCTCTAATCCTAATCAGATAAAAGAGGGAGTATTTGCAGTATCTCAGGGAGATTTCGCAATTGGAAAAACCAGAATATTATCTAATAATGAGATTGAAGTTAGGTTACTTAGCGACCCTGAAGAATATGTATCTATCAAGACAACAAAAGAATTTTTTTGTATTGCAAAAGGAGAGGGGACTCCATCGACTATAAGCTGCTTTAATGAATCAAAAGCAGTTGAATATGAGGTTGGAGATACTTTTTTTACAACTGGTTTTGATGGCATCTACCCAGTAGGTTTAATTGTTGGAAGATTAAAAAGTATAGAGAATATCGAAAATAATTTGTTTCGTCAGAAACTCAAAATAGAATTATTTTTTGATCCATTCAAGTCAATAAATAAGAGAGCAATTTTGCATGAATGAGTTAATTAGAATTTTAATAGTATTTCTTTTAGTTGTTGCCAACTATATTTTTTTAACTTTGGAAGTATGGGTATGGCTTCCAGATATATTTTTGATCCAGACATTACTTTTCACAACTTTTTTAAATAAAATACCCAATGTTTATTTCTTCATATTTAAGGGCTTCTTAATTGATTTATTTTTTAGCACTTATACAGTGCCTTATACTGTTACGTTTGGTTTAATAGGTTTGTATCTTAATTTTGGTAGCTTAAAATGGATACAAAGATCATTTGTAGAACAAATTATTATGATTTTTGTAATTAGTTTAGTTCTTAATATGTTGCTAGGATATTTTAATAATTATTCTTCAAATGCTGAGATGAGAATTATTCTAAATCCATTTTTAAACTCATTTATCTGGATAATTATCTTCATGACACAAAGAAAAAAATGGCTTAAGAATTTTTAATTAAAGTACTAGAAAACTTATTATTCCCAAGAAGCTAACAAAACCAATTATGTCAGTAACTGTTGTAATAACGACACCGCCTGCAATTGCTGGGTCATAACCAAACTTTCTAAGAAATATAGGCAAAACGAAACCAAAAATAGCCGCTGCTAGAAGGTTAAAGATCATAGCAATTGATATAGCTAGAGATAAGGTGTAATCATTAAACCAGAAGCTCGTTATAAGAAATATTGCCACAGAAAAGACCATACAATTTGCCAATGCAACTATAAATTCTCTCCTGAAAAGATACCTAAGATTTTTTCTATTTAGCTGGCGCATAGCCTCTGCACGAATATAAATACCAAGGGTTTGAGTTGCTGCAATACCTCCCATACTAGCGACTATAGGCATTAAGATAGCTGCATAAACTACTTTCTCGAAAACATCTGCAAATAAACTTATTGATGCAGATGCAATAATGGCAGTTAATAAATTTACTGATAGCCAAATAAGTCTGTTCCGAATAGATTTCTTGGGTGATGCAAAAACATCTTCTTCAATTTGTGCAAAACCTATAAAATCTTGCTCCACTTCATCAGCCGCAATTTCAATAATGTCGTCCACTGTAATTCTTCCTACTAGTAAATTATTTTCGTCTACTACTGGAGCAGAAAAGAGATCTCTAGTTTTAAATTCATTGTAAACATCAATTTGATCAGTGTCAGATTTTATCGGCTGAAACTCTGTATCCATAACCTCTCTAACGGTTAGACCCGGATCAGATGTAATAATTTTTGTTATAGGTAGTATGCCAAGATATTCATCTTTCCTGCTCAAAACATAGATGTCATCAGTATTTCGAGGCAATTTTTTTAAGAACCTTAAATACCTCATTACAAGCTCTATAGAATTTTCAGGTCTTACTGTTATTACATCTGTATTCATAAGCCCACCTGCTGATTCCTCAGGAAAATCAAGGATATTTTCAACTCTACCTCTATCTCTTGAATTCATAAGGCCTAAAACTTCATTAGTTATCTTGTCTGGCAAGCTTTGCAAAATATCTGCAAGATCATCAACCTCTAAGTCACTTATTGCTTTTGATATTTCTTCAGGATCCATTCCCTCAAGCAAATCATCTCGAAGATTTACATCCAACTCACCTAGTACTTCTCCTTCAGTATCAAGCTGTATAAGATCCCAAATTATTTTTCTTTCTTGAGGGGGTGAGGATTCAATGACATATGCTAGTTCACTAGGTGTCATTTCGTTTAAAATGCGTCCTAGTTTAGATTTAAATTCTGGATTAGTTAAAGTATCTTGAATTACTTCAAACTTTGCATCTAAATTTTTTCTAGCCATTTGGCTATTTTACAGGATTATTTCTTTAATTCAGCTCACCAAAATAGAATTTCTTAGCAATAGGATCGTTTTTAACTTCATCTGGAGTTCCCTGCATAAGGACTTCGCCTTGATTTAATAGAATGATCAAGTCACAAACATTAATTACATCTCTAAAATTATGGTCACTAATAAATATTCCAACATTTCTCTTTAAGTCTTTAAGAATCTTATTTATTTCTTCGACAGATATTGGGTCAACCCCAGCAAAAGGCTCATCTAATAGTATAAATTTTGATTCAAGCAATATAGCTCTCAATATTTCTGTTTTTCTCTTCTCCCCTCCAGAAAGATTTTTAGCTTTAGTGTCTCTTTTCTCGGATAAATTCATCTTCTTTAGTAGAGATTCAGTCTCATTGATTTTTTTATCTGTTATATTTCCAAATTTTAACTCGATTACTGCCATTAAATTTTCTAATAGTGTTAAGTCTTCAAAAAGTGAGTTTTCTTGTGGAACATAACTAAGACCAGCAGTAGCTCTTTGTTCCAGAGTCATGTCTAAAAGATCTTCATCAAAAAAAGTAAGCTCTCCAGAATCTATACTAGAAAGTCCAGCTATTGCTCTAAAAAGGCTAGTTTTGCCTGCACCATTTGCACCCAATAAGCCTGTAATCTGATTGCTTGGGAGTTCAAGATCAATATTATTAAATAAAACTTTAGAATCAACTGCGCGTTTAAGTGATTTAGTCTTGATCATTGCTGCTAAGCTTAATTATTATTTTATCTGATTTAATCTTATTGCCAGATCTAGTAATGCTAACTTCGTTTTTTAAGATCAAACTATCGGAAATGATCTCAATTAATTTAGCCTCACCTTCTATAAACTCAATTCCATCAAAAAATTTTATTTTTATTGGATCTCCGAGCGCTGTAAATGCTTCATTAGTTTGATCGATATTAAGTGTATCAGCCTCAAAGCTAATATTATTTGAAATAAATGTGACATTATTGCTATAAGTGATGGTATTTAGCTCAGTATTAATCTCAACTTTGTCAGAATTAATCTCGTACTCTTGTGCACAAAGATTAAGAGATACAAATAATAGCAATAATCTATAAAACATTTGCTTCGAGGATTTCATGCATGGTTAATATTCCAACAATATTGTCTTTTTCTTCAACAAGTAAGCTGTAAACTTTATATTTTTTCATTCTGTTTGCAGCTTCTAATATAAGCTCATCATCTTTAATAGTTTTGAATTTTCTTTTCATCACTGACTCAACTTTAGTTTTTTGAATATCTACATTTTTTTGTAGTTGTCTTCGTAAATCCCCATCTGAAAAAACACCTGTAATCTTGTTTAATTTTTTTACTAGAGCCAAGCCCTGCTTTTTAGATGAAACCTCAAAAATTAGCTCTTTTAAAGAGCTATTTTCCTTTACTATGGCTGCTTTAGATATTGGTATCATTATATCTTTTACTCTTAGCGTGAGCTTTTTTCCTAATTTACCGCCAGGGTGAGATTTAGCGAAATCTTCAGATGTGAAACCTCTAGCTTTCAATAATGAGACTGCTATCGCATCTCCCAATGCTAATGTAACTGTTGTGCTTGAAGTCGGAGCAAGGTTATTTGGGCATGCCTCTCTAGCTACTTTAACTAGAATATGAGATTCGGAAGAGGAAGCAATAGTAGATTCTTCATTTTCTGTGATTGAATATAGCGGAATTTTCTTTAGTTTAATTGCAGGAATGAGTTCACAGATTTCCTTACTTTCACCAGATTTTGATATTGCCAAGATGGCATCTTTTTTTTCTATCATGCCTAGATCTCCATGAAGCGCTTCTGCTGGATGTATAAAAAAAGAGGGTGTACCTGTACTAGAAAGAGTGGCTGATAACTTATTTGCTATATGTCCAGATTTGCCCACTCCAGTTAAGAAAATTTTCCCTTTGCAATTCTTCATCTTTGTGCAAAGGTCCTCTACATTAAAGTATTTTGACCTTGCAAAGGTCTCCATTTCCTTTAATTCAATCAAAAAAGCCTTTTTTGCTTCTTTTTGGAAAATATTCTTCTTCATTTCAAACTATAATCTAAACATGATACGATTTTTTTTGAATATTTTTTTATTTCTTTTACTTTTATCACCATTTCTTTCGGCTGAGAAAATACCAGAAATTCATCAATTCATCGATAAAAATGCTCAATACTTTTTGACGGTAATCAAGGATGAAGGTTCAAATTATCAGACTGAACCTGAGGAATTCAAAACAAAACTTAAAAATATTTGGGAGCCTATGGTCGATGTGTCAACTGTATCAAGGCTAATTCTTTCGAATGCTTATAAAGATGCAACGATAGAACAAATTCAATTATTTGAAGATAGGACTAAGAGATTATTACTTGATACTTATGTAACAACACTTCTCGAATTTGAGGATTATGAAATAGAAACCAATAAAGAGATTAAGGTAAATAGAAAAACATATGAAGTTGAAATTCAATTTATTTCTGATACTAGCTCTTGGACTGGTAAAACTAAATTTACAGTGTATAGAAATAAATCGGGCGAACTTAAGATTGTTAATATAATTATTGATGGTATAAACTTGGGCCTTACTTTTCGCAATCAATTCAAAGATATTTTAGAAAAGAATGAGTTTAATCTTGATATGGCAATCAATGAATGGAAACCACTCAATATAACAGAGCAGTAGATGGAAAGACTTATCATTAGAGGAGGTAATCAGCTTCATGGAGAGGTAAGCTGTTCAGGAGCTAAGAATTCAGGACTGCCAATATTAGCTGCTACTATACTCTTGGATACACCTGCAAAAATTGGCAATTTACCTCACTTGCAGGATATCACTACAATGCTTGAGCTTCTAAACTCAATGGGGGCGTCAATCAATTTTGATGAAAGTGGCTATATTGAGATTGACGCATCTAATATTCTTTTACCTGAAGCAAGATATGAATTAGTTAAAACAATGAGAGCATCAATATTAGTAATGGGTCCTTTAGTGGCTAAATATGGGAAAGCAAAAATATCTCAACCAGGTGGCTGCAATATAGGCACAAGACCAATAGATTTTCACTTGGACGGACTTGAGAAAATGGGTGCAAAAATTAAGTCAGATTCAAAATATATTTATCTTGACGCAGGCAAATTAAACCCTATAGATTTTAATTTTCCTAAGATTTCTGTAACTGGCACAGAAAATTTAATGATGGCAGCGGCTATTGTTGAAGGAAAAACTATATTAAGAAATTGTGCTAAAGAGCCTGAAGTTGTTGAACTGGCAAATTTTTTAAATAACTGTGGAGCAAATATTATTGGTGCTGGGGAATCTACAATTGAAATCAATGGAAGAGCATCATTAAAATCAACTGAATGGGAAGTATTGTTTGATCGAATAGAAGCGGGCACATATATGGTTGCAGGAGCTATAACTAATGGACATGTAAAAATTAATAAGATTAAGCCTGAAACAATTCAGATAATTAGCTCAAAACTTATTGAAATGGGAGCAATCGTTGAATCTGGTGGTGACTGGGTTGAAGTTGATGCTACAACTGCAGATCTTATTTCAAAAGATATATCTACTGAACCATTCCCTGGATTTCCTACTGATATGCAAGCTCAATTTATGGCCTTGAATGCAATATCAAATGGACATTCGATCATTGAAGAAACTGTTTTTGAAAATCGTTTTCAACATGTAGATGAGCTTAAAAAAATGGGAGCAGATATATCTTTAGAAAAAAATAAAGCATCAATAAAAGGAGTTTCAAATCTTTTCGGTGCTATTGTTTCTGCATCTGATCTAAGAGCTTCTGCAAGTCTAGTTTTAGCAGGGCTTGTTGGGAAAAACAGAACACAAATCGAAGACATATATCATATTGATAGGGGATATGAGTGTATAGAAGAAAAACTTACCAAATTAGGCGCTGAAATTTTTAGAGAACCTGCGGAATATTAGGTCTTTGTCTAGTTACTATTTTTAGCAAAATAATTTCTCCAGACCTATCAATTGTTAGCTCTAATATTTCTCCTGGAGATATACTATTTACTGAAGCCTTTAATATATTCCATCTTGCTTCTGAACCTTTTATGTCTATTATTATATCGCCATCTTTAAGTCCATCCTTAATATTTGAATTATCAATACCAAAAACATATAAAGCTGGCAGTCTGTCGTTGTCTTTGTTGTAATAACCTCTCTTAAATTGAAAATCACCAATCCAAGCTCTATTAATTTGTCCATATTTTATTATTTCATTTGCAATATAAATGACTCTTTCAGCTGGTAAAGCAAAACCAACACCATCAGAACCACCCGAAATTGAAGCAATCGAAGTGCTTAATCCAATTAATTGTCCATCAGAATCTATAATTGCACCACCAGAACTACCTTGGTTTATTGCTGCATCAGTTTGAATAATATCTAAATAAGGGTTTCCAAAATTTCTTCCAGTGCCACTAATTATTCCCTTTGATACCGAAATTCCAAGGTTGTATGGATTACCAATTGCAAAAACAGTTTGCCCTATTTTTAAATCAAAATTATTTGGAAAATCTATAGACCTTAAGTTATCTTCATTTATTTTTAGAACAGCTAAATCAGCATACTCATCGAAACCAATTAAATTTGCAATATATGCTTTCTCATCAATTTTTACTGTGCTTAATGATCCTGAAAGTATATGAAAAGCTGTCACTATGTAACCATCACTAGAGATTATTACACCTGAACCAAATTTCTTCTGCGGAGTATTAGGAACCGATTCTATTGATACAATTGACTGAGAAATATCTTCAAAATCTATCTGCACATTCTTATTGAGAGAATTTTCGAAGTAGACAATCTGTGCTCCAAAAAACAAGCCGAAAAATAAAATTAATAAAAACAGGTTCCTCATGTTTAAAATCCCTTATCAATATATTAATATATAGCGACCCAACTTTGAGGATTAGATGAAAACAACAGCATTAAGAACACAAGATATTGAGCAAAAATGGTATCTAATGGACTGCTCAGGCAAAAGATTGGGCAGGTTATCTGTACAAGTAGCGAATATCTTAAGAGGCAAGAGCAAGCCTGAATATACACCAAATTCTGATGTTGGTGATTTTGTTGTTCTTGTAAATGCAAAGAATATACAAGTTACTGGCAATAAATCAGAAAATAAAATCTATCATAGACACACTGGCTACCCAGGAGGAATTAAGAAAATATCTTTTAAAGATCAATTAGAAAAAGATCCAGAAAAAATTATTAGGGATGCTGTTAAAGGAATGTTGCCAAAAAATAGACTAAATAGACAAATAATAAAGAAATTAAAAGTATATAACGATGAGGTTCACCCACATGAAGCTCAGAATCCAGAGGTAATAAAATAAATGTCTACAATATCAGGAAGAAGAAAAGAAGCCACAGCGGTAGTGCGTCTGACCAAGGGCAAGGGCACTCTTACAGTAAACAAAAAGAATATAGATGAATATTTTGGCAGAGACGTCGCTAAAATGATAATAAGACAGCCTCTAGTCCTAACTAAATCTGAAAATGTATATGATATAGATATTAAAGTTCAAGGTGGAGGTTCATTTGGTCAAGCTGGAGCAATAAGATTAGCAATTTCGAAAGCACTTATTGAATTAAATCCAGAACTAAGAGCAGAGTTAAAAAAAGCAGGGTATCTTACAAGAGATTCAAGAGTAAAAGAAAGAAAGAAAGTTGGCTTGAAAAAAGCAAGAAAGTCCCCACAATTCTCTAAGAGGTAGGATTTTTTTCTTGAACACTTATATTTTAATGTTCAAAATTATTTAATTTAAAAAAAATAATTCTTTTTTTTATAAATTCCGTATATAATCGATAAAATGCTTAATAAGGGTGGGTCAATAAAGCTTTTTCAATTAAATTTGAACACAGCTTTTAATGTTCAAAATGTCTAAAAAAAGAAAACATATCCACATACTTGATGGTATGTCACTCTACACTAGAGATAGATCTCCATTCTATTGGGGTTATCTGAATATTGGGGGGAAGATTTTTAAGAAGAGCCTCAAAACCACTGATAGAAAAGAAGCCGAAAAATTACTTTTTGCATGGAAGAATGAAATATTCTCTAACTCTATGAATTTAAGTGATGATCAAGATCATATAGAAGATCATGATCATTCGAAACAAGAAGTCATAGTTGATGACAAAAGAAGGAAAGCCTTATTAATTACATCTGGAATAATGGGAGCAGTGACAGTAGCTGGTTTTGCAGTGCCCTTTTTGAGCGCATGGAAACCAAGCGAAAAAGCTAAAGCATTAGGCGCTTCAGTAAAATTTGATTTATCCAAGTTGCAGCCAGGTGCTATGGCAATTGTTGAATGGAGGAGAACACCTATTTTTGTAGTACATCAAACTCAAGAGGCCATAGATAATCTTCCAAAATTGAATAGCAAAGTTACAGATCAAGCAAATGATGTTTTGCCATCTAGCAACAATAAGTTTACCGTATTGAAAGGTGTTTGCACCCATTTATCCTGCGCTCCAAAGTATCATCCTGAAATCGAACCAAAAGCCTGGGATCAGGATTGGCTTGGAGGATTTTTTTGTCCTTGTCATGGCTCAAAATTTGATTTAGCAGGAAGAGTTTATAAAGGTGTGCCAGCACCAATAAACCTTGAAATTCCACCACATACATTTTCTGGAAACACTTTAATTATAGGAGAGTCTGCATAATGTCAGAAAAAGAAAATTCGAAATCATTTATGTCTTCAATGATGTCTTGGATCGATAGAAGGTTTCCAGTAACTGAGAACCTTGAAAGACATTTAACCAAACATCCTGTACCAAAGAAAGTTAATTTTTATTATCTTTTTGGTGCTTTGTTAATGGTTGTATTCATGATCCAAGTGATAACTGGTATTTGGTTAATGATGTTTTATACAAACACTGAAGAAGGTGCATTTGCGAGTATTGAATATATCATGCGTGATGTCGAATATGGGTGGTTAATGAGATATATGCATAGCACGGGAGCGAGCGCTTTTTTCTTTTTGATGTATTTTCATATGTTTCGAGGACTTCTTTATGGCTCTTATCAAAAACCAAAAGAATTGGTATGGCTTTTTGGTTGTTTTCTTCTATTTCTTCTTATGGCAGAGGGGTTTCTCGGTTATGTTCTTCCATGGGGACAAATGTCCTATTGGGCAGCAAATGTAATATTGTCATTATTTGGAGCAATACCCTATATAGGGCCTGATTTACAAGTTTGGATTCAAGGAGATTTTGTTCTTTCTGGAATAACACTTTCAAGATTCTTCGCACTACATGTTGTAGTGGTGCCGCTTCTAATGATTGCGTTAGTTGTCTTTCATATATTTGCTTTGCATGAGGTTGGTGCTGGCAATCCAGAAGGTGTTGATATAGAAAAGCATAGAGATGCAAAAGGTATGCCTCTTGACGGCGCTCCTTTTCATCCTTATAAAACTTTTAGTGCACTACCAGCTATGGGCATATTTTTTATTGTATTCTTCGCAATTGTTTTCTTTGCACCAACTGGTGGCGGATATTTAATTGAGAAACCAAATTTTGAAGAAGCAAATTTCTTAAAAACTCCTGACCATATTGCTCCAGTATGGTATTACGCTCCATTCTATTCAATTCTCAGAGCTGTAACTTTTGGAATTCCATTTCTTGGAATTACAAGCAAGTTTCTTGGATTTATTATTTTTGCAGCAAGTATTGCCATTCTATTTGTAGTCCCATGGCTTGATAGATCAAATGTTCAAAGCATTAGGTATAAAGGTATTTATAGTAAAATTGCTATGATCTTATTTGCCTCTTCTTTTATTACTTTAGGCTATTTAGGAACTAAACCAGTTAATGAATTAAGGACTTTAATTGCACAAATATGTACTATCTTTTATTTTGCGCCTTTTATATTGATGCCAATCTACACTAAATATGAAAAGACATTAGAGGTTCCTGAACGCTTATGAAAAAGTTTTTAATTTTACTTATACCCTTATCTATATTTATATATTCTGCAGGGGAAAATAAGTGCGGCTCTCTAGAAAAATGTGACTATTATAGCGCTGATGTCCATGATACGTATTCTCTTCAAAGAGGATTAGGCATATATATGAATTATTGTTCAACATGCCATACTCTTGAACTTTTAAGATGGAATAGACTCCAACGTGACCTCGATATACCAGAAACAATCTTGATAGAAGATCTTATCGCTAATCCAGATATAAAAATTGCTGATTATATGACTTTTGGGTTGCCAGAAGTATCTGCAATTGGCGCACCAGACCTTACTCTTAGAACTAGAGTAAGAGGAGAAGATTGGATATATACATACCTTCGAACATTCTATGAGGATCCCGAACAATTAACAGGAACAAATAATCTTGTATATCCCGGTACCTCTATGCCAAATATTCTAGTTGGGTTACAAGGCATACAGACACTTGACAACGATGGTACAATAAAACTTAAGTCTGAAGGTTCCCTTTCAAGAGCAGAGTTTGATGATTCAATGAAGGATCTTGTAAATTTCTTAGCTTATGCAAGCGAGCCTGCAAGAATTACAAGAGAAAAAAATGGAATTTTCGTAATTTTATTTTTTATTATTTTTACTGCGGTCATGTGGCTGCTATATAGAGAATATGCAAAGGAGATAAAATGATTTTTTATTCGGAAGAAAAAGGGCACTATAGCCATATGGTTAGGATTGTCCTAGCAGAAAAAGATATATCTTGTGAGATAAAAGAATTTGACCCAAATGGGAAATTGCCGCCAGAATTAGCTACTATCAATCCGTACAATAGATTACCTGTACTGGTTGATCGAGAGGTAACAATTTATGAACCTAGAATAATATCAGAGTATCTTGATGAGAGGTTTCCACACCCACCACTTTTACCTATTTACCCAAATGAAAAAGCTGAATGCAGACTTTTGATACATAGAATAGAAAGAGATTGGCTTCCAGTAATGGATAAAATGATGGCCCCAAAGATTACACAAAGAGAATTTGATAAATTAAAAAAAGAGCTTGTATCTCTAGTTGCAGGGATTGTTTTGGTGCTTAAAGAGAAACCATATTTTATGAGCGATGAATTCACGCTGGTTGATTGTTATATGAGTGCAATATTATATAGATTGCCTTACCTTGGTGTCAGCACACCAAAATCTAAGTCTTTTGATAGTTTATATAGTTATCAAGATAAATTATTTGCTAGACCAGGATTTGATTTGTCTCTTACAGATTCAGAAAGAGATTTAAAATATTCTTTTAATTAATATAAGAATTAATTTCTATTGAATCTGAATCAATCTTATAAATGCCAAGAAGCCCTCTTATCTCTCCTTGAATACCATTGCTTATGACATAAGCTAAAAGCATTGAGTCATAACCCAAGCAAAAGCTTCTACTTTTATTTAGATCGTAACCAAATCTATTTTCATATGTATGATCAATCAAAGATATATCATGAAGGCCAATTTCATTCTGATCAATTGCATCATCTAGTTCAGATGTTATTGCTATGATTTCATAGTCCAGACCATAATTAAACCTTACAAGAGAAGCCAATTCATACAACCTTGTTGCTTCTTTTGGAAAAATTAAAATTTGTTTAATATCGTCACGAGACCTAGGAATAAACTCTAAGGATGAGAAGCTTGCTTTACTAATCTTGTCAAAGCGTCCAATACTTTCTGATACATCGAGAAAATTTTTAATTCTTGAATCTGAGTCTATATATGGATCAGAATCAATTGTTATTATGTCTCTAGAACCATTAAACCAGCTATTCTTAAATATTTTTTCAGAATCTTTATCGCCAGTACTATCACTAATGATTCCAACTCTACTCACTTCATTTGAATCTAGATATTTGTTTAATGTATTTAATTGTGAACCTCTTCCTAGCGAAATATAAAAATTTTTATTAGCTTCATTTAGAAACAAGGCCCTATCTTTAGGTATCAAACCATCAATTTTTTTTACTGACTCTTTGCTTACTGGACCGATAAGAAAATTTTCTCTTATTTTGCTGGTATTTACCTCACCTTGAAGTATAAATTCAATATTATTCTCTATCCCTTGATCTTTAATTGCTTGAATCATTCCAAGCTGAAAAAAATTATTAAATTCAGAGAATCTTTTATAATCTGGTAAAGCAACTACATAAGAACCATTATAATTATCTTGGTTTATGATTAGATTTAAATTAGTTGTGCTGGTAAAAATAAAGGCATTATCATCAGAATCAATAAATTTTTTTTTATCCACTTGATCAGGAATCGATGAGCAACTGATAATAATTAAAATATAAAATATGACTGAAAGAATTCTTAACAACATGAACTTTTATATTATACCTTCTCCTATTGGTAATCTTGATGATATTACTATTAGATCAATCCAAGTCTTAAAGGAATTAGATCTTTTAATCGTAGAAAATGCAAACAAAGCCAAAATTATCTTAAAACACTATGATATTAAGCCTAAAAATGTCCTTGTTTATAATGATAAATCTACTGATAAAGATAGAAAAAAGATAATTAGTCTACTAAAAAAAATACCTTCAGGAGGTATTATGTCTGAAGCTGGAACACCATTAATTTCTGACCCTGGTTTTAAATTAATAACTGACTTAATTACTTTAAAAGTCAAAATTATTCCACTACCAGGCGCTACTTCAGTCATTACTTCTCTAGTTGCTAGTGGCTTACCTGCAAATCGCTTTCAATTCATCGGCTTCTTTCCAAAAATTAAAAAAGATGCAGAATCTTTATGTGGTAGTCTCTTAAACTTTAATGGGACGACGATAATTTTTGAATCTCCAAAAAGAATAATAGACACTCTTAATTTTTTAGATCAGAAGTTTGGAGACTTAGCTGAAGTTTGTGTTGCTAAAGAAATAACAAAAATACATGAAAATTTCTTTAGAGGCAGTCCAAAAAAAATTGAAAAACTTTTGTTAGAAAGTAAGGATTTAGTAAAGGGAGAATTTGTAATTCTAATTAAAGTTACAAATATAAATGAATCATTTTTATTAGCAGACAGAATTTATAATCAATTATTATCTAAACTTTCATTAAAGGATCTCTCAAAAGTAGTTTCTGAAATTACGGGCATTAATAAAAACAAAATTTATAAAAGATTCTTATCTTTTTCTAAAAACTCTTGATATTATATGTGGCTGAGTTGGTCGAGCTATCGCTTAATTTATTAAGAGGAAAGTCCGGACTTCAAAGAGTAAAGTGCCAGTTAACGACTGGGAGACGTGAGTCTATGGCTAGTGCCACAGAAAATATACCGCCATTTATGGTAAGGGTGAAAAGGTAAGGTAAGAGCTTACCGCCTGAGTAAAATCAGGGCATGGTAAACCCCACTTGAAGCAATGCCAAATAGAGATTAAATTGCGTTGCTCGCGCATAATCTGGGTAGGCAGCATGAATGTTTTGGCAACAAAACATCTAGATAAATGATAGCTGTTAACAGAATCCGGCTTATAGACCAACTCAAACCTCTCATATAAAATTCTATTATGACTTGGGAAATCTTAGACTCTGATTACGAGCAAGCAAAAATAACAGTTCTTGGAATTGGAGGCGGCGGCGGCAATAGTGTAAGCCATATGATTAATTCGGGAATCAAAGGCGTAAACTTTATATGTGCAAACACAGATGCCCAAGATTTAAGTAAAATACATAGCGCAAAAAAGATAATACTAGGCCAAGAATTAACTAAAGGACTTGGCGCTGGCAATGATCCAGAGAAAGGTAGGGCCGCAACCGAACAAAGCATAGAAGAGATAAAAGAACATCTTGAAAATACTGAAATGCTTTTCCTTACAGCAGGTATGGGTGGTGGTACAGGTACAGGCGGAGCACCTATAATTGCAAAATTAGCAAGAGATATGGGTATATTGACAGTTGGTGTAGTGACGACGCCTTTTAAGCATGAGGGCTCAAAAAGAGCGAATCAAGCAAAAGTTGGCATTTCAGACCTTATAGATAATGTAGATTCATTAATTGAAATAGATAATGAAAAGATTTTTCAAGTATTTCCTGAAGATTCAGACTTACTAGAAGGCTTCGATGCAGTAGATAACGTATTAACCAACGCACTAAAAAGCGTTACTAATGTAATTCTGACGGATACAGCTAGAATGAATATAGATTTTGCTGATGTTAAGGCTGCCATGTCTCATAAAGGAATGGCCATTATGTGTTATGGCACTGCAGCTGGACCAAATAGGGCTGCAGAGGCCGTTAATAATGCATTAAATAATCCATTTTTTGATCAAGCAGATATGAGGAATGCAAAAGGTTTAATTGTAAATGTCTGCGCTTCAGCTTTAGAAAAAGAAGAACTACTTGAAATAATGAATCATGCTCAAAATATTGGTAAGGAAAATATCGAAGCAATATCAGGATTAATGACAGATAAATCATATGGAGATGAAATATCAGTAACAATTATAGCTACAGGACTTAGAAGGTATAATCTTGACGAATTTAGACCTTCGTATATACCTTCACCTTCAATTAGCCCATTAAATGGAAATACAAATCCAAGTTCTGATGGATATGTAAATTTAAATAATTTAAGAAAAATTGATATCAAAGAAACTCTTAAGGGGTTAAAGGATTAAACATTACCCTGTATTACTCAAAGAATCAGTTGACCATCTACTGACAGATAGAAATGGTATATATGTAGATTGTACTTTTGGTAGAGGCGGACATAGCAAAGAAATACTGAATAGAATAAGTAAAAGCGCAAAATTATATTCTTTTGACCTTGATCCGGATGCATTGGTAGCATCAAAGGAGATTAAATATAGAAATTTTAATTTTATCCATGATAATTTCCGTAATTTAGATCATTATTTCGATAATAGCTCAATTTCAGGAGCAATAATTGATTGTGGCCTATCATCACCTCAACTTGACTCTCCTGAAAGAGGCTTTAGTTTTCAAAACAAAGGACCTTTAGATATGAGATTTAATAATCAGTCAGGTATAACATGTTCAGATATAGTTAATAGTTACAAAGAAGAAGAAATAAGTCATATATTATGGACCTACGGTGAAGAAGAGGAATCTAGAAGAATCGCTAAAGCAATAGTCGAAAGAAGATCAGATAAGCTTTTCACAAACACATTTGATTTATCAGACTTAATTAAAAAGAATAAAAAAATAAGAACAAAAAAACATGCAGCAACAAAATCGTTCCAAGCTTTTAGAATTGCTGTAAATGATGAAATTATTAATCTTAAAGAATGTCTTGAAGAGCTCAAGAAAAAAATCGTAAAAGGTGGAAAAATCGTGGTTATTTCTTTTCATTCATTAGAAGATAGACTCGTAAAAAATACATTCAAGGAAAAAGTAAATATTCATGAAAAACGAATACCTATAATAGAGGAAGAAAAAAACCCCATATATAGAACTCATAAGCTTATATATCCTTCTAAAGGTGAAGTTAAAATGAATGTAAGATCAAGAAGTGCAAAAATGAGAGTAATCGAAAAATTATGAAGTTGTTAGATTTTGTTTTATTAAGCCTACTAGTTTTAGTGACTTGCCTTGCTTTGGTCAAAGTAAATCTTGTTTTTGAATATAAAAGAAATTTTGAGCATTTAGATAAAGTTCAGCAAAAAATATCCTCCTTAGAGAATCAGAATACAAAACTAGATCTTGAAATATCTTTAATAAAATCATCGCCCTTCATCTATGAAAGGGCCTTAGATCTAAGAATGAGAGAACCTGAGATTGAAGACTAATGATAAAACTCAGAATTATTTTTTTGATCTTTTTTATTCTATTGTTATTGCCAATTTTCAGGTATTACGAGCTTAGTAAAGATAGAGATCTCTACGTTTCTAAAGGCATAAGTCAGAGCACGGTTACTGAAATTAATTTCTTACCTAGAGGCAAGATAGTTGATAGGAATGACAATCAATTAGCTCTCGACATAGTTCGACAAACATTACTTTTTGACAGTCAAGCACAAAAAGAAAAAGTATTAGAACTTGCTAAAGCTGAAGAAATTACCATCTTTCTGAACTCTAATAGAAGGCTATGGTTTGAGAATGAAATTGGTATAGATTTTTTAAAAAAAGCTAAACTCGCATGTAGTTGTTCTCCGATTCAAGAACCAAGATCTAGAAGGTATTATCCCTATGGCTCTATTGCAAGTACAGTAATAGGATTTTCAGGTACTGATGGTGGTCTTGAAGGTGTTGAAAAAGTCTTTGAAAATGAAATTTCAAAAAGTGAATCATCTCAATCTTTTTTGCGAAATAGGCGTGGTGGAAAAACTTTTGGCGACTTAACTAGTTTCGATCTGTCCAGCAATAAAAAAAACTTAAAGCTTACATTAGACATTACTCTGCAATACAAACTGTTTGATGAGCTAAAAAATGCAATTTCTTCAAATAATGCAAAAGGGGGCTATGCATTATTAATGGATGCTAAATCTGGTGAAATTTTAGCTATGGCGAGCTACCCAACATTTAACCCTAATGATTCTTCAAGAATTATCGAAAAAAATAGATTAATTGATGATTTCTATGAACCGGGATCTCTTATAAAACCATTTACGGTAGCAGGAGCTTTACAGCTTAATCTAATAGAAAAAAATACTGAGCTAGATACTAATCCTGGGTGTATAACGCTTTCTAAATATAACAGATGTGAAGCTGGAGGTAAGAATTTCGGAAAAATATATCCGCATGAAGTCATATCTAATTCTTCACAAGTTGGGACAGCAATGATTGCTATTAAATTTTCAGACCAACTTTTAAGAGATAATTTAAGTCAATTTGGTTTTGGGGAGCATTTAAATATGAATTGGACTACCAGTTATCCAGGCTTAATTCTCGATAGGCCTAAATTGTATGAAATTGATAAAGCCTCTCTAGGTTATGGGTATAGCATGGCTGCAAATTCTTTACAGATAGCTAGAGCATATAGCGTATTTGCAAACAAAGGTTATATGATTGAACCAAAAATTAAATTTGACGAAGAAGTACTACGAAAAAAAGTCTTAGACGAAGATATCGCAATTTTTATTCTAGACGCTTTAAGGGATGTTATTCTTAATGGAACAGCAAAAAATTTACAAAATACATCTATAAACTTAGCAGGCAAAACAGGTACATCTGAAAAATATATTGAAGGATTAGGCCGGGCAAAAGATGGAAGATACTTATCAAGTTTTGCATCTATTTTTCCATATGAAGATCCAAAATTTATAATGGTTGTTACCATTGATGAGCCCGATCCTAATAATTATTTTGGCGCAGATGTTGCAGCTCCCGTTGTTGCAAAAATGTCTGAATTCATGAAGAGGTTAAAGCTTTTATGATAAATCCTCTAGATAACATGAATCTTGAAAAGAGAAACTTTGTTTCTCATTCAAAATATATAAAAGACGATGATATTTTTATTTCTTTAAACAATGGAATTAAATATCTCAGTCAAGACGACATCAATAAGCTTTCCTTAATTCTAATAGACAGCAAATTTGCGGAGTATGACAATCCTAAAATATTGAAAATAAACAATCTTGAAGAAAATTATCTCAAATGGATTGACGAAATTTATGATATTCAGCAAGCAAGCTTTAAAAATTTTTTTGTTACAGGTACAAACGGAAAGAGCACTACAATAGATTTACTTAGCCAGGCTTTTTCATTTAACTCTATCTCTAATTCTACAATAGGCACCCTTGGAACATATTTAAATGGAAATAAATACTTTAGTAATAGCTTAACAACTGAGGAGCCATTATTTATTAGATCAGTAATGCGTAAATGCTTGGAAAATAATATCAAGAATATTTTTATTGAAGCATCATCAATAGGATTGCATCAGAATAGACTTAAAGGCTTGACCATTGAGCATGCAGCATTAACTAATATTTCAAGAGATCATCTAGATTATCATAAAAGTTTTGATGAGTACTTAGTATCAAAGCTTAAATTAGCTGAAAATAGCACTCTAAAAACATTATCTTATAACTTAGACGAAGAGCATTTTTCAAATATTAAGACTACATTTGTGGGCGAAAGAATTTATTCAGTTTCTAATAAACAAAAGAAGGCTGATATTTACTTTGAAATTAAAGAATTTAAAACAAATGGCAGAATAAATTTTTCTGCAAAAACTCCATGGGGCGAGTTTAATTCATGCCCTCAACTACATGCAAAATATAATATATATAATTTGCTTCTTTCATTACCTTATTACTACTCTATAACTTCAAATTGTACAGAATTTTTTTCTGCTGCAGAAGAAATGACATTGCCCAGTGGAAGACTTCAAAAGATTCCTAATGAAAACATATTTATTGATTTTGCTCATACACCAGATGCTCTAGATGCAGTTTGCTCTGAACTTAAGAAGAAAAATTATAAAGGGTTAAAGTTAGTTTTCGGTGCAGGAGGGGGTAGAGATCAAGGCAAAAGAGAACTAATGGGAAATGTTGCTCAAAAATACGCAAAAAAGATTTATATTACATCTGACAACCCGAGATTTGAGAAACCTGAAGAGATTATAAATATGATCGCAGGAGGAATATCTGATAAAGAGAAAGTGGTCATTGAACAAGATAGAGCAGAAGCAATTAACATGGCAATTAATGAATTAAAAAAAGATGAGATTCTTTTGATAACAGGAAAAGGCCATGAAGAATATCAGATAATAGGAGATGAAAAGAAAGCATTCTCAGATTATGAGGAGATTTTGAAATGTATAAAGTAAAGGGGTTAAAAAAACTAAGCGATTATGCAAATGTATTAGATATAACTTGTCTAAATAAAGATTGTGATATTACATCTATAAAATTTGATTCAAGGGACTCTAAGAGCAACGATATATTTATACCGCTTAAAGGACAAAAATTTAATGGAGAAGACTTCACCGAATCAGCCTTAGAAAATGGCGCTGCTGTAATTACGGAAAAGAATTTAAATGGCTTAACTCTGAAAGTTACAGATGTTTATGAATGTTTGTTGAAGTTAGCTAAAAGAAATTTAGAAAACGTAAGACCACAAATTATTTTCATTACTGGCAGCTATGGAAAAACGACTATCAAAGATATGTTGAAGCATCATCTTGGAAATCAATGTCACTGCAGCAAAGAAAATGAAAATAATGAATTTGGCATACCATTTACAATCTTAAGCATGCCAACAGATACAAAGTTCTTGGTTGTTGAATGCGGTGCAAGAAAAAAGAATGATTTCGATTTAATTTCACAGAAACTATTCTGTGATATTTTTATATTGACGAGTATAGCAAGCAATCACTTAGAATCTTTTGGAGATTTAGAAAGCATTACGAAAACAAAACTTAAACTCAATAACTGTTTAGTTAAAAAAGAGAATTTTATAGATGGACGAAAAATATCTGAAGATAATTTTCTATTACATAATCAAAAAATAGTTGATATGACTATGAGGTTTTTAGGTGTTACCGATTCTCTAAATCATGGTTCATTTAAACCTACAAAAGGAAGAGGAAATAGAATTAGTAGATCTAATGGAGAAATAATTGATCAAACGTATAATGCACACCCAAAAACTATTTATGAGACTGTCACTATGGAAGATCCAAAGAAAACTACTTTAATACTAGGGGATATGGCTGAGCTTGGTAAAGATCAAATTAGTATTCATATTGATATGCTGACAAAACTTAAAGAATATGAAATTTTCGTAACAGGAAATTTATTCAAAAAAGCCCTCGAACAATTAAAAACTTCAAATGTTAATTATTTTCATGGTTTAGGAGATTTTCCAAAACAAACCTTAATTAAAAAATTAGATGCAGGAGAAAATTTATATTTTAAAGGTTCAAGGTCTAGTAAAATGGAGCAATATTTAAATTTGATAACTGATGATTGATTTATTACTTAACCTCCTCCCGGAAAAATCAAACTTTTTAAATCTATTTTCCTATTTAACAACTAGGACTATTTTGGCAACTCTGACTGGACTAATGATGGTTCTTTTTCTTGGAGAAACATTTATTAAAAAAATTAGGTTACTTCAATTCCAGCAGTCCATCGGTGATCGTGGTCCAGATAGTCATAAGTCTAAAGATGGTACTCCGACTATGGGAGGTTTATTGATAATTGGAAGTGTTATTTTGTCCGGTTTTCTATGGGGAGATTTAGCAAATAAATATCTTTTATTGTCTATCTTCTGTTTATTTATGTTCGCTCTAATAGGTTTTGCCGATGATTACAATAAGATAAAACACAAAAACCAAGAAGGTATATCTGGAAAGTCTAAAATCTTTTGGCAATTTATCTGTGCATGCATCATATCAGTTGTTCTATATACTACGGCTGAAAATAAAATAGAGACTTCATACATAGTCCCTTTTTTTAAAGATGTGGTTTTGGATTTTGGGATTTGGTTCATATTTATTTCTATCTTTATAATCATCGGAAGTTCTAATGCAGTTAATTTAACTGATGGTTTAGATGGCCTTGCAATATTGCCAGTAATAATAATAACTTCAGCACTTGGTATAATTGCATGGGCTTCTGGAAATATAATTGCTGCTGAATATCTCTATATACCTCATATTATAGGCACAGGAGAATTATTAGTTTTATGCGGAGCAATGGTTGGCGCAGGAATAGGCTTTCTATGGTTTAATACTTATCCTGCTCAGATATTCATGGGTGATGTTGGGTCTCTTTCAATGGGAGCATTTATAGCACTTATAGCAATAATTGTTAGACATGAAATAGTCTTTGCGGTAATGGCAATGGTTTTCGTAATGGAAGCAATGAGTGTAATTCTGCAGGTAGCTTCATTTAAGATAAGGAAGAAAAGAATATTTAGAATGGCTCCTATTCACCATCATTTTGAACTTATGGGCTGGAAGGAACCTAAAATAATTGTCAGGTTTTGGATCTTAACTTTTATTTTTGTGCTAATTGGCCTATCTCTACTGAAAATTAGATAATGAAATCATTGATCTTTGGTTATGGACAGACAGGCAAGTCTTTCGAAAAATATTTAACGAATAAGAATATAGTTTTTGATATTTACGATGATGATGTGAATAAATTGCCAGAAGCTCATCAAGGAAAACATATAAGCCCAGCATTTAATTCCCTAGAAAATTATAAAGATATTTATATTTCACCAGGAATAAAATTACAGAATTATTTAACTAGAGAACAGATTACTAATTTAAATCTCAAAAGTGATTTAGATATATTTTTCTTAGAGCACAATTCATTTAAAATTGGAATTACCGGCACAAACGGAAAGAGCACATTGGTGCATTTTTTAGAGCAAGCCTTAAATCACTCTAGTTCAGCCATAGCTTTAGGTAATATTGGAAATCCAGTATTAGAAAACCTTAATCACCAAAAAAAATATAGTGTTATTGAAGCTTCAAGTTATCAATTGGAAAAAATGGAAAGCAATTTATTTGATTTAGCTATCATCACTAATATAGAACAAGATCATATTAAGTTTCATGGGACTTTCAAGAGATATAAAGAAGCGAAGCTTAGAATATGCAGAGATAAAATAAAGACTATCCTATGTGATGGCCATGACTACGAAACTATTGCCAAGAAAATTGCTAAAGACCTGGAACCTAATTCAAACTATGATGACCTAAAATTATCTTCTCTTCCGCATAGGCTTGAAGAGTTCGCAGGAAGGTTCATAGATGATTCTAAATCAACAAATTCATCTTCGTTGAAGCATGCAATATCAAAATTAGACTTTTCAGGAACACTGATTATCTGTGGAGATCCAGATAAAGAATGTTTAGATGAAATAATTATCAAAGGACCGAAGAGGGTCTACATTTTTGGCAAGCATAGAAAAGACCTTCTAAAGATAATGAAGCATGAAAATATTAAAGATTTTGCCACTCTTGATGAGGCTCTTAAAGACTTGAAAAGTTCAAATGATTCCTCAAAAATTTTATTTTCACCCGGCAACCCTAGTGGAAAGGATTTTCAGAATTTTAGTGAGAGAGGCCAATACTTTAAAAATAAAGTATTAAAATATTTTGGTGAATAAAAAAGAGAGTCTTTTAGATAAATCTTTATTAATACCATTTGGGATACTTACAGCTATAAGTATCGTTTTTATATATTCATCTTCTAGTGTTGTAGCTGATGCAGATTTTGGCAATCAGTACTTTTATCTGCAAAGACAATTAGTAGCTTTATCTATAGGGTTATTTGCTGGAACCATATTTTTATTTGTTCCAATATCTTTTTATAGAGAAAATGGACTTTTACTTATATTAATATCAGCATTTTTACTTTCTTTAGTATTTATACCTGGAATCGGTGTTGAAAAAAATGGAAGCTTAAGATGGATTAATATAGGCTTCAATATTCAACCTTCAGAAATTGCAAAAATTTTTGTCCCTATTTATCTTTGCGGTTACTGTCTAAGAAGAAAAGATCAATTAGAAAATTCTTGGTGGGGTTTTATTAAGCCATTAATTCTGACATCAATTATAAGTATATTGCTTTTACTTGAAATGGATCTTGGTGCAACTGTTGTTATATTTGCTATAGGAATATTGATTTTATTTATAGGAGGGGCAAAGTTTAATCAGCTTCTTATATTATTTTTAGTGTTCATTTCAATAGTCATTTTAATTGCCTATTTTAATGAGGAAAGATGGAGCAGAGTTGTAAGTTTTTCTAATCCTTGGGACGATGTAGGAGGAACTGATTATCAGCTAATAAATGCTTTAGTTGCTTCAGTGCAAGGTGGTTTTTCTGGATTGGGTATAGGGGAAAGCACTCAAAAATATTACTTTCTACCTGAATCGCATACTGATTTTATATTTTCAATTTTTGTTGAAGAAACTGGAGTAATTGGCATGGCATTATTATTTAGCTGTTATTTAGTTATTCTGTGGAGACTATTCAAGCTTGCCGATAGTTCTATGAAGAAAAACTTCTTTTTTAATAGTCTTTTAATATCTTTTTTTGCATTATTATTTTTCATGCAAACTTCTTTAAATATTTTCGTAAATTTAGGCCTAATCCCAACAAAAGGACTAGCATTGCCATTTATAAGTTATGGGCGCAGCAGTGTTATTATGAATTTTATAGCTTTAGCTATCACATTAAGAGCTAGCTGGGAATTTAGGAATAATATTAAATGAAAATTGCAATTTTTGCTGCTGG
>MDTB01209149.1_pt1 | contig 28692 bp, 25 predicted proteins | sample 811161 | NCBI WGS metagenome assembly MDTB01 (sample SAMN05326650, study PRJNA326480) | marine metagenome | isolation source: seawater | place: Mediterranean Sea | collected 2009
AACAGAAGACATTAAAAATCACATTGTCCAAAAAACACCTGAAGTTGATTTTTTTCTAAACCCAACCAAACTAGGTAAAAACTGGCAATTAAATCAGCAATTTCAATATGGGTACTATTCTGAAAATTACTTCGTAACATCTTTAAATAAGCAACGAAACTTTACACAATCTCGAATTAACATTAATCAAAACTTAAACAGCAACTATAAATTTAATTTTTTTAACGGACAATTAAGCACAAAAACTTTTTACAACCAATATTATTATGGAAGTGGCGATGAGACATTTACATTCGGAAATAACACATCCTATCAAACCGATAGCTTTTCATTTTTAAAGACAAACACATTTCACAGCCGAACATGGGTACCAACGAATGGAAATACACCCTTCTACTTTGACGAACGAGAACAAATTGAAAAAAATGAACTAAAAGAAACCATTACCTTGTATTTACAATCCCCTTCAAAATACGCACTAAGTTATTCATCTGGCTACAACTGGATTGTTGATTATCAATTAGATAATCAATACGAACTCTTAATTCGACCAAACAAAGTTTTCCGAAGCTTATTTCGAACCACCTATTTATTACAACAACATAAGTTTTCTCCATTGGTGAGTCGCTTGGATATTACGCCATCAAAGATGTTTCAAACGTCAATTCAAACAAACTATGATCTTAATGAAGGAGAAATAATTAACTTAAACCACGTCATTTCAGGCTCTACAAGCAGTCGTTGGCAAGATCGATGGATTTTTAAAGCCTATTTTACATATTCACCAAAATACCAACAAGATTATCAACTACAAACACTAACATTAACCAAAGACTTGCATGAACGAAAGTTAACATTAATTTATAATCGACTATTGGAAGAATACCGATTTCAATTTACCATTAATGCATTTCCAGAAAACAATTTGGGATTTACGAGTAATAAATATGAATCATTTCGATTAGAAGGAGTCTTTGATGACACATCGATTCAACGTTAAATCAATCATACTATCTAGCATTTGTATCATAATCTTAGGATTAGCAGGTTGTGCAAAAACAGTAACGGTCAAAGAAACGGCAGGCACTAACGTTACCTTTTCAATTACATTTGAATCAACCCCAAATTTCAATACATATAATTATTACATTATTTTCGGGGCATCTTCATTCGATTTAAATACAAGTTTATCGAGCAATTACTTTTTTATTCCAGGTGAATCAATTAATCAAACAACACTTGATGTAATCAGCGGCGGTAATGGATTCCAAGATTTCTATTCAAAATATTTTAAAAGTTGGGGTGGCGTTATGACGTTAAAAGCAACTGACATCTCCATTACAAAAGGGCCATTTTCCGAATCAACCAGTTCAGATTCAGAACATTTTGCTTATGTGTCGAATAATTTATCGATTAATAACTATACCATTACAGAAAGCACCGTATCATTTACGATACCGGTAAGTGATCTCAATATCAGTGGTAACATTCTTTATTTTTCCATTGCAACGTCAAAAGGATCGAATGAAAACAATACCCAAGATTTGGTAACAGACATTCAAACAATCGAAATCATTTCAAATCGCCCCCCATTGAACGGGCAAAATGATACATCACTCTATCAACCTGAAAACTCTGCTAAGATAAAATCATGGACCGTTACTATATTATAATTTCTGCAGTTTTAACGGCCATTTCATATGAATATTTTGGGCCTGGCATATTAATCAGCTTAATCCCACTCGGGTTTTGTATATGGAAACAATCAACACTGTTTAGTTGGGGCCTTATCTATATGGGAATTTGCCATGCGTTCTTCATTGAATTAAACGCACACACCAATTATATGGTGGCATGTCTGCTATGGGCAGTCTGCACGACTTACTTCGCAAGTATTTATGGCATTGGCGGTATTATTTTAAATCAATGTGCAAAAAAATTTAGATTCAACCCATGGCTTGGGTTGCCTGTAACATTTACATTAATTGAGCTAATCAAGCAAATTGGTATCTATGGAAACACCAATGGGAATTTAGGATTTGCTTTGTCAAATTTCGTTCATTGGATTCAATTTTATTCAATTGTAGGCTGTATCGGAATAAGCATTCTAATTATTATCATCAATGTATTATCAATTGAAATTATTCGAAAAAAAAGACTAGCACATAGTATAACCATCATTAGCATTCTTTTAATCATGTTTGGAATTGGATCCCCTACATCATTAAATGAAAATAGGTTATCTGTTTCTGTTATTCAAACAAATATCGATCAACAACAAAAAATGACCCCTCGTCTTTGGCCATCAATCGAAAAAACGTACACAAAAGCACTAATAGCTGCACCTGGAAAAATAATTGTATTTCCAGAGTCAATAATTCCAACTACCATAAAAAACAGGAATTTTTATAATGAATGGGGGAAAATAGCAAAACAAAAAAATCAACACATTCTTTTTGGTTCATTTATTAATGAAAGTGGACTCTATAATGGAAGTTTGTTGATTTCACCAGATGAATCAAGACATAATAGTTATAAGAAACGACGGCTAATGCCATTTGGAGAAACATTACCATTGCGATCAATATTTACAAACATTATTCCATCATCGTTTTTATTTAATGACTTTAAAAAAGGGACCGAAAATGTAATTCATCATATAAATGGGATTATGGTTCAACCGCTCATTTGCTTAGAAGGAATTTATGATGTCTATTTTCGTGAATCAAAGGCCTCTGTAATTGCAATTTTAGCAAATAATGCTTGGTACAATTTTAGTTCTGCTGGATCAAAATTAAAAAAGTTTGCGCAAGTCTATGCGGCACAATATCAGCGCCCTATTTTATTATCTGCAAATTTTGGTGAATCAGCCATCATTAGTCATACTGGGAAATTAATGGAAACAGCAAATCATCATCAATCGGCTATACTTAGTTCTGAAATTAAAATTAATACATCAAATTCATTTTATAAACGCTTTCCTGGAATAGGAATTATAACCATTATAATGCTCTGGAGTGTTTACATTAAAGGTTTAATAAAGCAGCATCGATAAAGGCCGTATGAATCCCTCTAAATTAAAAAAACAACATACTGAAAATGAATTACGCTTAACCATAGTAAAACTTCGTGAAGAACTTGAAAAAAATGTAATTGCTAAAGATAAAGCACTCGAAAAAATAACCAATAATGAGCAAATGATGGTTCGGCAATTAAAAAAAACAATTCGAGAGCTTCGAGAAAAAAATGAATCAAATCGTATTGGAGAAGAAGAACGAATTCAAAAAGCAGTCGTAGAAAAAAATCTCTTAAACCGATTTCTTCAAAAACAAATTCAATTATTACGTGAAGAACTGGAAAATGAACAACACAAACAAAAAGCAGACACTCAAAAAGCAATCTCAGATGTTACACGCGAAAACAATGAGTTAAAACGAACCATTGAGTCATTGCGCTCCAACCTTGAAAAACAACAAATTGATAAAGAAACATTAATTCAAAAAGCAGTTGCAGATCAAACCATTGAAAATAAACACTTAAAAAAGAATATTGAATCACTTCGTGATGAGTTAGAGAAACAGCAGATTGGCGAAGAAGAACGCATTCAAAAAGCCGTAGCTGAAGCCACCATCGAAATTAAACATTTAAAAAATAATGTTCAATCACTAAGAAATGAACTTGAACGACAACAAATCGGCGAAGAAGAACGCATCCAAAAAAAAGTAGTCGAAGCCAATATCGAAATTAAACATTTAAAAAAGAATATTCAATCCCTACGCGATGAACTTGAAAAACAACAAATTGGCGAAGAAGAACGCAAACAAAAAGCAATCGCAGATGCCAATATTGAAATAAATCACCTAAAGGATAATATTCAATCCCTACGCGATGAACTTGAAAAACAACAAATTGGCGAAGAGGAGCGCATCCAATCCGCATTAGCAGACGCAAATATTGATATAAAACATTTACAGAAAAACATCCAGTCCCTACGCGATGAACTTGAAAAACAACGACAACTGGAAGAAACGAACGTTCAAAAAGCATTGGCTGAATCTCATATCGATATTAAACAATTAAAAGGAAACGTCCAAACACTTAGAAATGAACTTGAAAAACAACAAATGGTCGAAGAAGCAAATGTGCAAAAAGCCGTGGCAGAATCCCATGTTGAGATTAAACATCTTAAATCAAATGTTCAATCGTTACGTGATGAACTTGAAAAACACCATATTGATGAAGAAGATAATATTCAAACGGCTGTAGCAGCTGCAAACATGGAAATATCACACCTTAGAAATAATATTCAGTCTCTTCGAAATGATCTGGAAATGAATGAAATAAAAAAAGAAACAACAATACAAAAAGCAGTCGCCGATGCAAGCATAGAAAATAAAAACCTGCAAAAAAATATTACATCATTGCGCAATCAACTAGAAAAAGAGACTCATAAGTCTTCAAAAGCATTAAGCCAAATTAAACAACGGTCTAAAATTAATGAACGCGAATTGGAATTAACCATTCGAAAATTAAGAGCATCGTTAAGTAAACAAATGCTAATAATAGATAATCTAAAAAATAGACATGCCTTTGAAAATGAAAAATTAAAATCTCACTTTAAAGAAACCATTCAAAAACTTCGCCTAAAATTAGAAAAATCAAGACCCAAATAATAAAGATTAAATCAATTTAATCGAAAATTAAATTGACGATTCAAATTAGGGCAGGTAAATGAAAAAAGAACAAGCACAACAATTCTCAGAGCTTTTACTTAAATTAACAAATGATTTAGCTGCATCAACATCACTTGATGAAGCATTAGAACGCTTGGTTGAAATTACAACAACAACCATCAATGCCGATCGTGGAACAATTTTCTTAAATGATGAACGAACAGGTGAATTATATTCAAGGGTCGCTCAAGGCAACTTTAAACGAGAAATTCGAATGTTAAATAACCGTGGGGTTGCCGGATGGTCATTTATTAACAATCAAAGCGTTATCATAAAAGATGTCTATCAAGATGATCGATTTAATAAAGAAGTTGATGAACGAACCGGATACAAAACAAAAAGCATGATCTGTTGCCCAATTTTCTCCTTAAAAGGAGAGAAAATTGGCGTTGCTCAAATACTAAATAAAAATAAAGGAATCTTTACAAAAAATGATTTGGAAATCCTTGAAACAATGACGCAACAAGCCGCAACAACATTACAAAATAACGTTATAATTGAAGAAATTGAAGCATCCAGGCAACAAGAATTAGAATTTTTAGATGTTGTTTCTAAGGTATCCTCTGAACTTGAAATTGGGCCCCTTCTTCAAAAAATCATGGAAACAATTACCAAAATGCTCGATGCTGATCGCTCTACATTATTTATTAACGATGAAAAAACCAATGAACTATTTACCGAAATTGGCCAAGGTCTTGGAAAAACATCGATTCGATTTCCAAATAATGTTGGAATTGCTGGCTCAGTATTTACATCTGGGAAATCAATTAATATTCCTCATGCTTATGCAGATCTACGCTTTAACCCAAGCTTTGACAAACAAACCGGTTATTTTACACAATCGATTCTTTGCATGGCAGTTCGCAATAAAACAGGAAAAATAATTGGGGTTACCCAAGTACTAAATAAACGTGGTGGCACATTTAATCGTGAAGACGAAGCACGCTTAGAAGCATTTACATCTCAAATTTCTGTAGGCATTGAAAATGCAACACTCTTTGACGATGTTCAAAACATGAAAAATTATACTGAAAGTATTTTAGCCAGCATGAAAAATGCTGTAATCACCGTAAACGAAGACGGCATAATTACAACCTGTAATCGGGCTGGACTTCATTTAATGAAACTACGAAAATCCGAAGTATTAATGAAGCATATTAAAGATATTCTAATCGAAGAAAACACTTGGATTGTTGAAAAGTTAGATGATCTTGAAACACCGGAAGACGAAGATGATCTTGAAGAAAAAAACACCTTACCCAAATTTAGAGATCTCGAATTTTTAGATACAGAATTGCATTTTAATAATGAAAAAGTATCCGCTAATATCACAATCTATCCTCTTATCACTGAAAAAGATCATGAAGATCACAAAGTTGGATCAATGATCATGATTGAAAATATTAGCGATGAAAAACGAATGAAATCCACAATGTCTCGTTACATGAATCCAGAACTTGCTGAACAATTAATGGATGGTGGTGACGACTTATTAGGTGGCAAACAAAGTGTTGGCACCGTATTATTTTCAGATGTTCGAAGTTTTACCACAATTACTGAAACATTGGGTGCTCAAGGAACCGTCGCTTTATTAAATGAATACTTCACCGTGATGGTCGATTGCATTCAAAAAGAAGATGGCATGCTCGACAAATTTATAGGTGATGCAATGATGGCGATTTTCGGAACGCCAATTTCACACGATGATGACCCAGATCGCGGGGTAAGGGCCGCAATTGATATGATGGTCAAATTAAATGAATTTAACGCACCACGAAAAAAGGCAGGGCTATTATGTTTGGATCATGGGATGGGTCTCAATACAGATTCCATCGTATCCGGGAATATTGGATCCCCAAAACGAATGGATTACACGGTAATCGGAGATGGCGTCAACCTTGCTGCACGACTTGAAAGTGCTTGCAAACAGTATGGTGCCCGAATACTGATTTCAGAGTTTACATTCAATGCCTTAAAAGCGACATATAAAACACGAGAAATTGATAAAGTTATTGTGAAAGGCAAAACAGAACCGGTAGGCGTTTACGAGGTTCTGGATTATCATACCGAAGCAACATTTCCAAATATGGTAGATGCATTAGGAATGTTTAATTCAGGTTTTGAACTATATAAAAAAGGCGACTGGTTAAAGGCAATTAAACAATTTAAAAATGTACTGAAAGTAAACCCCGATGATATTTGTGCAAAAATGTACATTGAACGATGTGACATTCTAAAATCAAGAAAAATGAAAAACTGGGATGGCGTTTGGGTCATGACATCCAAATAATAGACAAAGCCACCCATTCCAACTAATATAATTATATTCAACAAATTTTAGACCAATAATTTAAATTTTAATTAAAGGTGATTTATATGCTAGCATCAAAACTGAATTTAAACGTAATTCCAACTGTATTAAAAGGAATACCATCAATATTAAACCGTTATTCTCGCCATTTTTCAGATAAACCACTGGGGACAGATACCACTAAAGATAGCATCGAATCATCAAAAACATATTTAGTAAATAATTATGGTGGCATAATCCCCTTTGTTGTTAAACATGCTGCCGGACCATTTATATCTGATGGAACATCAGTACTGTTTGATAATTGCGCCGCCTATAGCTCAGTGACAGGAGGCCACAATGCAAAACCAATCATTAAAGCAATCGGTCGGTTTATTGAAGATGGCATAGCATTTCATCCATCCCGTGCATTTTACAACGAAGAATTACCGAATGTTGCGGAACGTTATTCAAATATGGCTGAAAAGGCGCTTGCAAAACCAGAAAATGGCGTTGTACAAATAATTCCAGCAAATGGCGGTGTTGAAGCAGTCGAAGGAGCCCTAAAAGTGGCCAGACGGTATAAATTTATAACCACAGGAATAGCTGATAACGAACAAATGACGATTACCTGTAAAGGGAATTTTCATGGGAGAACCATTGAAGTGATTGCAGGTAATGAAGATCCAATGATGAATGAAGGATTTGCAACAAATCAACGTCAGTTCGCAATGGCTGAATTTAATAACTTAGAATCATTAAGCGTATTATTCGAAACCTTTGGAAATCGTGTCAGTTCTTTTTTAGTAGAACCCATTCAAGGAGAAGGCGGGGTAAAAGTGGGCACGGCTAAATTTTTTGAACATGCCCGCAAACTTTGTGATCAATATGGCGCATTATTCATAGCAGATGAAGTTCAAACTGGTGGGCACCGAACGGGGCCGTTTTTTGCCTCTACGCATCCCCACTTTGAAGGAAATTGCCAACCAGATATTATTACATTAGGAAAAGCCATCAACCCTGTATTACCTGTATCAATGGTATTGGTACGAAAAGCTATTGGCGATGCCTTAATTCCAGGAACACATGGGTCCACCTGGGGCGGAAACCCATTTGCTATGGCTATATCAGATGCAACGCTAGATTATTATGATGACATCAATTTAGAAAAACAAATGACAACCATTGGAAAAAACTTAATGGCAGTATTACACCATTGCCAACATCACAATTCATCGATTAAAGACGTTCGCGGCTTAGGGAGTATGATTGCAATTGAATTTAAATCAGCAGAGGCCGCCATTTACTATAAAAAGCGATTATTTTCTGAAGGAGCTCGTCAAAATATATCGGTTACAGCCAAATTAATTGAAAATAGTCCCCAATTTAATTATGAAAAATTGATCAATAAGCCAATTCAAGGCATTGCGCTAAAATTAACAGAAGAAGATCGAACCATGCGCGTTAATCCAACTATTTTAACAGATCATCAGTTGGAATGTGTTTGTGAACTTTATAAAGGAGCACTTATAGAAAGCCCCTCACCTGAACCAGATGTTGTTTTTTTAAGTAATCCAACAAACCAACCCAATAAAAAATACAACTACCTATCAGAAAAAAAAGTAGACCCAAAATATTTAAATTTTCTCGCAGCTTAATAGAGACGTAGTGTAAAATAAAGTAAACTTAGGAGGTCATCATGAAATTTTCAAACGTTGTTCGTTTTCAAGCAAAACAAGGAGAATTTGATAATTTAGTTGCCGTTTTATCTGAAGCAAATGAATTTGACGGTTTAATGCAAAGCTTTGTCATAAAAACAGGCGAGAACACATGTTGTTCAGTTGGTGTTTGGGAATCAGAAGATCATATTGCGAAAGCAAGACCTCAAATGATTCAATTATTGGATTCAATTCGAGATAAATTAGAAATCCTTTCAGAAGAATTAGGTGTCACAGATCCAGTATCCGGACCTGTGATTGTGGACCACAACTAATTTTAATTAAGAATTGATACAATTTTGGCATCAATAGCATGACATAGTAATATATGTGGTTCTAATATAGATCTTGTATCGTTATATAGGCTTATTTTGATCATCTTGAGCAATCAATTTTGACTTTACGCGAATCTGATTCGATGTTTTTTCGTATGGGCGAAGCTCATGTTCCCATTTAATGGCATCTGGTGGATTGGTTAAATGTGTCATTACCTTACGAATATCGGCTAATATACTTGCTGTTACATTGGGTAAAAAATCATAAGTTTGAGTACCACCGGTAGCAATCCCACGTTGCTGACTCGTCGGTGCTGAAAAATCATTAATATAAGCATGAACATAGCGATAATGAAGCACTCGATGTTTAAGCGCACTAATTTGTCCTTCAATCAACGCATTTACAGTATCATTATCTTGAAATATCTGGCCCATCCATTTTTTGGAAATTTCCCAAGCCTCAACAATTTGATGATTATGATTGGGAGGACGGCAAGTTGCACGAAAAAGCGTAAGCTGCAATGTTAAAGGGTCGCCTTTATAATCATTAATATATGACTTTATTCCAGCTTGATCATCTAACATTATGAATCGAATTAAATCAGAATCAACAGGCGTTTTGAGAGCATTTGTAGCTAACGAAAAAAACATATCCAATATAACCCGAGCGGATGTTTGCGCACCTGTTTGTCCAACATGTTGCTTCCACTGTCCTTTATGTAAAACAGCTGTTTGGGGATCAAAATAAGTCTCATCGCCACAACCAACAAAAAACTTACCTTTGTCATGATAAACTGTGCCACAATTTTTACCAAACGTCCCTGCAATAAATGGCCGAACAAAAGAATTATAGTGTTTGGGTAATGATACCTTTGGTAATGTTTTAAATACGGCATGCATATCTGTTTCTGTTTTCATTAATAACGTAAGTGCATCTAAGGTAAACTGCTTTTGTTCAATCCCATTTGTTAATAAGGCTTTATCGATTAATAATCGAATCTTTGAAATGTCACGACTAAATACCATTTCCATCGCCAAATGAATAAATCGAAACGTTCGATCAGACTGTAAAACTGAGTCTGAATCTTCACCATTTAAATTAGCATCATAAATAGATTGCACGTCATACAAAGCATCAAAAGATACCAACCATTTTGCAATGGATTCAGAACACTCAAAATTAACCTGTTTCATCATCTCACGCATATCCTGCATGTTACTGCACGAGGCGCCAACATAATGACCATAATATAAAAATTCAGTTTGATTACCAAAAAGAACAGCTAACAACGTATAAGGTTTTGCAATAGTATCTGGAACAATAAAATTGGTTTTATTTTTTTGTTTAAACCCCTGAAATAGCCAGTATTTTTCCAGCCATCCAATCGCAATAAATGCATCATTTAACGCCTGAGCCTTTTTTGTCTTAGTCGCATCATCGGGTTCATTTAAATAATTATCAACACAGTGATAAAGAACCTCATAAAAGTGCTGGCCATCAATTGATTTAAGCCCATTTGAAAACGTATGTTGATGCATTTTATCAGCACCAAAATAAGCAAGGTCAGATAACTGATTAACCACCATTTGATCACTATTTGAAAGGTGAAATGGTTGAAGAGACATGTAATTTGGTTGATAAGTAGTTTCTGTATTTGTTGAATTCCAACAACGATCAGTAATATCCCGAATATCAGATGAGTTAATAAGCAAAGATTCCCCAGAATTAGTATTTGAATTTAAAGAATCTAACACATATTGACCTTCAATTGAATAATGAGCACAGGGGGTTTTAGTTGAGTTTGGAGCAATTGTTGCCGTATATAAATTAGCCGATGCCATATAATATTGATGCGGCTTATTTGAAACGATTGGCATATAGCGAGATTTGCCAACTGATGGCTGAACACCTGTATCAAATGCAACGAATTTTGATCGAAGAAAATGAAACGATCGCCTTAATTGGTTATACCCAAAAAATGGAATAAGCGTACTGTTTAAAACTTTCATTGTATAAATTATTAAATTTGCGAAGTTCAATTACATTACCGTTAATTTTACAAAATTTCAATGTGGTTAGCCCAAATAATAGGTCGGAATAATCGATTTCAGAGTTGCGAAAAATTTTTAAATAACGTTATTATTGAAATTAGTAACACCAAGTAAGGAGATTACAATTCACGTATCAGCCAAAAAAAATGCAAAACGATTTTTTGATTGTTATACAACATCAAAACAACATTACACAATTGCGGATATAGGATCACAAGATGTAAATGGATCACTTAAAAAAGATTGCCCGAAAGGATCAAGTTACACTGGTATCGATTTTATTAAAGGAAAAAATGTAGATGTAATATTAGATGACCCGTATCAGTTACCATTTGAAGACAATACATTTGACATTGTTATTTGTAGTAGCTGTTTTGAACATTCAGATATGTTTTGGCTATTATTCTTAGAAGTTTTAAGAATTCTTAAGCCATCGGGTTTGTTTTACCTAAATACACCATCAAATGGAGAATTCCATGAATACCCGGTTGATTGTTGGCGATTTTACCCACACAGTGGGACAAGTCTATGCAAATGGGGGCATCGAAATGGGTACAACGTAACGCTATTAGAATCATACATATCAAAACAAGATCGAGATCAATGGAATGATTTTATCGGTGTTTTTTTAAAAGACAGTAAGTACAAACATCATTATCCAAAACGAATAATATCAAACTATAAAGATTTTTATAATGGAATTTTAGATGACGATGGAACAACAATCATTCGAAAAGCCCCTTTATCAGAAGATCAAAATAACATTTTTTTTAAATTGAAACGCTTGATTTGGAAAGTAAAAAACAAACTATTTAAATAACTAAACTTTAGATTCATCATCTGAAAAGGATGCATCTTGTAAATCATTCTGATAAAAAGAACAAATGGAACAATAAAGCTTCTCATATTGATCAAAAAACCAACGAGACATCATTAAATTAATATAATTTGCGCAGGGAAATTCTTCCTGTACAGTAATAATATTATGTTTTAAAAATGTAACTGCAACCCATAAATTAAATAACATTTGTATTAAATAAAGCGTTTCGTGAGCTAGACTTTGCCCTAAACATGTCGGCTCACCATTTGGACCTGGTGGACCGTCACATTGTTGAAATTTCGTTACAATAGAATAAACGGCTAATAGCGTATTATAAAACATACTTGACCAAAAAAAATCATTTAAATAGACATATTGGTCATCAATCTTGTCATAAAGCAAGTTCCTTACATTAGCAGACATAATGTCTTTAACTGCTAACGACGTATTTTGAAACAATTGATCATGATGATTCATTAACAATTGACCAAGCATAAAAAATCCTGTTTTAATTAAACAAAGGTTATCTTTGATATCAGAAAATGGCGTTACTGGGTCTTGATTAAGCAAATCAAGCAAAGCATAAACCCCCACTGAAAATGTAGAAGAAAATAATAGCTCTGCTATGAATTGATGTGCAAATAATTGATTTACATCTTGCTTCTGTGGTGTAGGTAATTGTTGATAATCCTCACTCGCTAAAAAATAGCATTTACTGCAGACCCCATCCAATACAATAGGAACAAAGAATGAATTAATCATGACTGAATTTACATTGAACATCGTATTCAATTCGGACGGTTTTAAATCAAGTGATTTTTTTAAAATCATATACAATGATGCAACCAATAGACCACCACCTACAATGAGCTTTGCTTTTGCATTATAATCTAAACGAGAAGAAATCAAAGCATATGGATAGGTAACCGCTAACGTAGGTAACTTTAATTGCTCAACATAAAAAAACAACGCACTTCCGAAACTTGCTATTGTATTTCGGTAAGCAAAATGACACCATTCAGACTCATTGGGAGAGGATACAATCTTATACACAAAAAAAGTGTACTACAGTTTTATAAGAAGTAAAATGATTCTATATAAATATTTTAGGATTTAAACGGTTCATGATCATATCAATTGGCTGATCAATGTAATCAAGAAAATCAACCACCAATTGATCTAACATATGGGGTATTTTAGATTGCTCATCCTGAGAAAAGTTTTGCAACACATAATCTTTCGCGTCCATATACTCAGCTTTAGGGCCAATACCCAACCGAATTCTTAAAAAATCCAATGTACCCATAGTCTGAATAATGGATTTCATGCCATTATGTGTACCGGCCCCACCTTTCTGACGAATTCTTACTCTACCAAATGCAACATCTAAATCATCGGTAACCACACAGATTTCTGAGGGTTCAATCTTATAATAATGCATCACAGCTTGAGTTGCTTGACCCGATAAGTTCATAAACGTTTGCGGTTTAATTAATAATATGGACTGATTTTTTACTTTAATTGAATAAACATGCGATTTTAAAGAGGTTTTTTTTGGCGCATCATAATGCTTTAGGACGGCATTAATAAATTTAAACCCAATATTATGACGAGTATTAATATACTGTTCCCCTGGATTCCCTAACCCAACAATGAGTTTAATGGGCACTAAAGCCCCACACGAATAACAGCGTCTACAGCATGAACAACATCAAAATCAAGAATGGACGCTTTTAATTGATTAAAGGTGTCCTCCTGAGTAACATCTGATAAAATTACTAGCTGTGCTTTATTATCTTGATGTTCTTTTTGAATAATACTACGAATATTAATATTTTTAGATTTAAAAGCAGCACTAATTTGTTCAAGTGCACCAGCTTCATTTTTTACAGACAATCTTAAATAAAATTGAGTTTCATTTTGTGAAATTGGCAAAACAGCAGCATCTGCTATTTTAGTTTCTAAATTTCGACGTGAATGATGGGTATAAATATCAAACGCAATATCTAAAATATCGGACATTACTGCTGAACCTGTTGGTAAACTACCTGCTCCTTTTCCATAAATCATAGATTCACCAACCATATTACCTGTTGAAAAAATAGCATTAAATTCATTACGAACCGTTGCTAACGGATGATCACTGGCAATGGCGGTTGGATAAACTGCAACAAACACACCATCATTTAATCGCTTTGACTTAGCAATCAATCGCACTCTGTATCCTAAATCATCTAAATACTGGATATCTTTTAATTGAATATTATCAATACCTTCGTAATAAACATCATCAATCTGAATGTTAAGTTTTAATGCAACAGCCGTTAAAATGACAATTTTGTAAGCAGCGTCAAGACCAGATACATCGGCTGTTGGATCAGCTTCTGCAAACCCCAAGTCCTGAGCTTCCTTTAAAACCGCACCAAACTCCTGTTTATCTTCAAATAACTTCGTCAAAATAAAATTGGTTGTACCATTTAAAATGCCATACACTGATTCAATCTGATTCGCCGAATACCCAACTTTAAATGATTTAATTATAGGAATACCACCACCCACAGAGGCCTCGAAAAATATATCAACGTCATTTTCTCTTGCCAACTCAAAAAAAGTTTTTTTATGTTTTGCAATTAGCTCTTTATTTGCAGTCACAACATATTTTTTATGCTTCAAAGCTTGCGTAATATAGTCATACGCTGGATTTTCTCCACCAATCACTTCAACAACAATATCTATATCAGGGTCGGTAAAAATATCATTAACATCGGTTGTTAATTTAGCCCCATTCGCTTTACCTTCATACTTTTTAATGTCACGAACACAAATTGTTTTAATATCAACAGACTGACCAAGCCTATCTTGAATAGTCAATTGATTGGTTTTTACAATAGAATGTACCCCTTGGCCGACATTACCAAAACCAATGAGTCCCAATGTTATTGATGATTTATCTGAATTCATGTTGAAGATTATACCAAAAATAAACCATCTTCAAAAGAGAGCCCAAAAAATGTAAAGATTCACGATGTTTATAAATTAGTTATCAATAATAACTGATTCAAAATGACAACCACCCATTGTGCGAACAATCGTTATCCAATCCGATTGAACCGCTTCTGAATTATAGTTAATGGTTCCATCAGGTCTATAAACCCAAGCATAGTCCCGGTCTTCACTAACAACGGCAACATTGGTTTGAAATTGTTGAGCATAATATAAAAATGAATGCTCGGTTAAATAATTAGTAGTTACCTCACCTTGCCAATAACTTTGATCTTTAAAATATTGCTCAAGCTTGGTTTTTAATGTATTTTCATCAGGTGTAGGGAAAAGTGAGGCGTAAAACTCATACCGCGTATTATCTTTAAAAATAAAATTTAATATGTCCGTCTTATCATTGGCAATTTGAGCATCGCTACTAACCTTAAGTCGCATAGCTGAACGATGAAAGTCACCCGAACGTTTACCTAATCGATGTAGTTGATGGTGAACGGAGTGAAACAAACAATCCCCACTTATATCAATTGGTTGAATTTGACTATCATCAATATCTGAAACAGCTATTGTTTTTACCGGCATACGACCTACGGAATCTATTTCATTAGCAACACTTGCCGCACGGTTATCAGAGGTCGTTTGTTGTTCAACGCTAATCACAGTGGAAGGACTGGACGTTGATGATGCTTTATCGTCAGCAGTTGAAGATGCTATTAAATCCACTGACTTAGCTATCTTATCACCAGCACTCACCTTTAACGTACTATTATCAGAAGTCATTCGTTGCTCAAAGTTAAACACTGAAGAAGGACTGGACGTTAATGATGGTTTATCGTGTGCAGAAGAAGACGCTATTGAACCCACTGATTGAGTCGATTTAGAACGAGCTTGATTAACTATAGAAGATTTTCCTGATGACGTTTGAACGGATTCAGTTAATGATTTAACTGAAACTCTAACCGCTTGGTAAACGCTAGCTGGAATATGGTCTGGGTGATGGCTTAAATCCTTATTTGCTTGAGTGTAGGCATCAATACTTCGAGTTGCAATGCCTAACGCCTGCCCACCAATTTCATCACTGATTGAAAGCGCTTCTGCAATCTGGAAATCCATACTATATTGATCACTGATTAATTGAAGATCATTAAGGTCATTCTGTGTAAGACCATATGGCACACCAATTGTAGGCCGTTCTAACAAATTATTAACAAATTTAGGATGTAAAGCAACTAAACCACGTAAGGTTTCTACCTTAAAATGTGTTTTCCAACTTGGATTTTCAGGCAAAGCTGGTTGGGAAATCGCCCCATTAGATCTAGTTTTATCGTTAAAATTACCTCGGTTAAGTGTAATCATTATAAACTCCTCACAATTAATATCGTAAGAACTCAGAAAAAAGTTTCATTTTTTTATTTAAAAAGTGTACTGTAATCCCGAGCGATACGTCAGCTCATCAACATTAACAATTTGTTCACCACTATCACTAGTACCAAACGAAAGATCCGACAAATATTTAATATATTCAACACCAATGCCAAGCGTTAAACTTTCTTCAAATGTAATCCCATAAAAGGCAGATCCACCAATACCAGAACCCAAAAACCCCAACATAGTACCAATACTTTGATCCTTATCATCAGTTACATAGTACATGTACATTAAAGAGCCTAAAATTCGATAAGAATCCGTCCAATCATATGAATCATTTTCTACACCTAGTTGACTGTAATAATCAACCCCTGTTTGAGTATTTTCAGGGTTAATTAAATGAATGTAAGAAAACGAACATTTAACAACATGACGATCTAAAAATTTTTCATACCCCACCGAAGAAATTAACATATACTGATCGGCATAGAAACGACTATTATTTGAGTTTTGTATCCAATTTAAATAGTTTTGAAGATCTGTTGGCTTATTAATAGTCAAATTAGTCACATCTGAATAACTTAATTTATCAAAATTTGTTTTCCGATTTTGCACCAACACTTCTACCCCAATTGAATCTGTACCATTTATTTGATAATTAGCCTCAATCACAGCCGCATATTTTTTGGGGAACATGTATTGATTTGATGTTAAATAAATTTGATTACTATCATTCCAAATATATTGATCAAGTATTGAAAACTGATTACGAATAACTTCAAACCCCTTAAATAAAGTAATGCCATAGGTAATTTGATCACCAATAAAAACCGTTCTCAATGCATATTGATCATCTTGATCTGCAGCTGGATAAATCACAGTTCGCCCATTGTCTTGAGCATAATTTAACGCCTCAATCGATGAATTATCCAACGTAAACGTTGGAAAATAATAAACGGTCGTTAGCCAGTTATCATTTGGTGAAAATGACAAATTATAAGCCTCAATCGGTTGTTTTATTTGTTCTTTATTAAAACTCGGCCCTATTACCGCAAAATCAAACGGCAACAATAAATCAATCGGAGAAAATGTCGACCATTGGCCCCAAATAATCGTTTGTTTGCCTCCTTTAAACGAAAAATAACGATTCAAACGCTGTTGAACATACAACTCTCTAAATTCTTGCAAATCATAAGAGAATGATTTATTTGAAACTTCATAGGTTGAGTTATTACGAACAGGCGTATCAAAAAAACTATTTTGGTATCGATATTCAAAATTAAATGTGGTTTGATCAAATAATGTTTCATTAAATCGAAGCCGGGTTTCAAAAATAAATCGCTTTACTTGATCACCATAAGAATATGTAGAAAATGAGTACCCAGAAAAATGTTCTTCAAAATAGCCTAAAGTAGGAGCATTATTAATACTAATTTGATCAATCGACAAATCATCATTGATTAACCAATCATCATCCTCTTGCATTGTATTAGAAGCCGATGCAACAAAAAAGATAATCAATACCCAAATAAATTTCATAACAGAATTATCCCATAAAGCTATTGAAACTTATAGGAATCTAACGATTAAAAATTACCACTCGCAATGTGTTTTTATAACAAACTTTAATGAATTAAATAGTTCTCTTATCGACTTAAATTGTTTAATCATCCCATAATTTTTAATTAAATTTAATAAAAAGTCAAGTCAGCCTGGCAATACCGTTCTTGTTTTTGATTCGCCATCATATGCAGATATAACACCGGCTTCTTCTAATTCATCCATTAATCGTGCCGCTCGATTATAGCCAATCCGTAACTTTCGTTGTAAATAAGATGTGGAGGCATATTGTGTTGATTGGATCATTTCCTTGGCCTGATTAAAAAGTTCATCCTTAGATGAATCTGATGAGTCAGCGCTATCAGATTCATTCTCCTCAACTTCAACATCCATAATTTCTTCAACATAATTAGGGCCACCTTGATTCTTTATAAAATTAACCACCGCGTTAACTTCTTCTTCTGAAACAAACACACCTTGAACTCGATCTGGTTTACTAGCACCGACTGGCATATATAACATATCACCTCGTCCTAATAATTTTTCGGCACCAGCCATGTCTAGAACGGTCCTAGAATCAACTTGTGATTGCACGGCAAATGAAATTCGAGATGGAACATTGGCCTTAATTAAACCGGTAACAACATTAACACTCGGGCGTTGTGTTGCAATAACCAAATGAATTCCAGTAGCTCTTGCCATTTGAGCTAAACGACAAATAGTATTTTCTACCTCTTGTGAAGCAACCATCATTAAATCCGCAAATTCATCAATAATTACAACAATATATGGGATTGGTTTGACGTCTGGATCATCACTTGCTTTTGCATATGAATTAAACCCAGCTAAATCTTTTACGCCATGCTCTGTAAACAGCTCATATCGCCGTTCCATTTCAGCCAACGCCCACTGTTTTAACGTAGCAGCAGCTTTATGCGGATTGGTTACAACCGGTGCCAATAAATGTGGAATATCAGAATATAAACTTAATTCCACTTTTTTGGGATCAATCATTAAAAACTTCACTTCTTCAGGTGATGCTTTCATTAAAATTGATATAATGATCGCATTTACACACACACTCTTTCCTGAACCAGTTGAACCAGCAACTAAAATATGAGGCATTTTATTTAAATTCATGGTGACACCTTCACCTGTAATTCGTTGACCCAAAATACATTCCAATGGGAGACCTGAATTTAGAAACGTCTTTGGTTGTATAATTGTTCTTAAATTAAGTGGTGCAATATCAGCATTTGGAACTTCAACACCAATTAATGCCTTTCCTGGAATTGGCGCTTCAATTCGCACGGTTGGCACCGCTAATTTTAAAGCTATATCTTGATTAAGATTCGTAATTTTACTTATTTTTACGCCTTCACCAGGTTGCAATTCGAAACGACTAACAGAAGGGCCAATCGTTATATTAATGACACGTGCCTTAACGTTAAAGCTTTCTAAAGCCATTTCTAAAACCTCAGACTTTTTTTTCATATCTTGTTCAATTTGTTTTGCATTTGAACGTCTGGGTTTATTTAATAAATCAAGCGGGGGCAAAACATAATCTGAATCCTGTGGTTTTTTTTCTATAATCTGAACATCTGAATGTTGAAGCGGCTCTTTTAATGCCTCTTTAGGCGGTTCTACAGCATTCGCAATTTCAATGGTTGTTGTTTCTAAATCCGCCTCTTTAATTTTCTTCAGAGCATGATCATCCTTAATTTTATTAAGCTTTATTTTTTTCTTTTTATATTTGGGATATCTCGAAACTTTTTGATAAAACAACTGATACTTTAACTTTTTAATAAGGACCAAGGGGTTTAATTTAAAAATGGTTTTGATGGACTGAACAATATTAGCAATCGAAACATGAAAGATCATAACGCCGAATGTAATACTGACAGCAAAACATAAAAAACGAACGCCAAATTCACCAAAAATTTTAGCACCGAATCGAATGATTCCATCCGTTAATGCCCAAGAAATTTCACCATGATTAATTAAAAAACTATTCGAGAAAATTGAATCCATTAATGTAAGAAAAAACACGGTAAAAACAGTCAAATTTAAATAATATCGAGGAATCGTATCCGGTTGAGAGGAAATCAATGCGCCACTGGTAATTAAAATCAACCAAGGTAAAATTGGAAATGCATCACTAAACAAATTAAAGCCAACAATTTGGATAACATCCCCAAATGGCCCCATTAATTCGTATCCATAGATAGAAAAAAATAAAATAAGCCCTATAAACAATTGAATAACAAAAAAAACGTCATGATTGGTTTTTTGAGGATTCGCTTTTTTCTTTTTCTTTTTTTTGGCGCCCATCCTCACTATTATACGTTAAAAAAAGACTAAATTAAATCGAAAGTAATAAAATTTGAAGCAAGAAATTCGGTTTGTAAAAAAAATCTGTTATCATAATATTGTGTCAAATAAAGAAAATGCAAATATTCGTAAAATCATTGATCCAAAAAGCGGATTCACATTATATCTTCGAGAATTTTCAGATACTGCCATTGCACAGGTGAGTACGTACGCGTCATTCCCAATTCCACAAGATCCTTTGTCAAACATGTCTGTAAACAAAGAATCATCTGAAGATGTAAAGCTAAAATTATCAGAAATACAAAAACAGAATCAAAAAATTATCGCATCAAATGAAGAAACAATTACAAACTTATCAAAAAATAATAAACAATTATCGTATCTAGTTTATGGCTTAACCTTAGCGACATTATTTAGCATATTTCTTTAATCGATCACTAATTGGTAATTTGAATTTCATAATATCATTGGTTACAGGGTGCTTAAATTCTAAATAATAGCTTTGCAAATAATAGCCTTCAGCCTTTTTTGATTGCTTACTATATAAAAAGTCTCCGAGTACAGGGCAGTTTAAAGCAGAAAAATGAACACGAATTTGATGTGTTCGACCAGTAACTAAATCAACATGAACAAATGATAGGTTAGTAAATTGATGCAAGACATTGAATCGCGTTAATGCTGATTTTTCAGTACCATCGACATAATGATGGCAACTTTGCCTTGCACGAACACGTTTATCTCGACCAATTGGGCGATCAATTACACCTTCTTTATCCGTCAAAACACCTTGTAAAACAGTATAATAATGTTTTTTTACCTGCCGATCTTTAAATTGTTGTCGAAGTCCATTAAAAGATGCTGCTGATTTAACTAAAATTAGTAACCCTTCCGTAAACTGATCTAACCGATGAACAATACCTGGACGATCCAAATCATCACTAAAAAGCGGGATTTTAGCCGCAATTAAAATATCAACCAAACTAGGCTCAGAGAGTGTTGGCGCATCATGAACAATTAGCCCAGCTGGTTTATTAACAATGAGCAAATGGTCATCTGAATAAATAATTGGAATCATCCAATCATGTGTGTTGATGGTATCGTTTGAAACTGTGGCGATTGGAACAGTCTTTTCTAATTTATCAGGCATTTTCACAAAAATTTCATCACCAGTTGAAACCAAATGAGCTGGTTTAACTAAACGTTGATTACATGTAACCATATTGGCTTTAATTAACGCTTTTACCTCTGATCGAGACCATTGAAATAGCTGACTTAAGTAATGATCAATACGCTCTGATGAAGAACGATAAACACTAAGAATTTGTTGATTTTTTTCCATGAAAAAATGTAGCAAAAATAATGAGGCCAATACCAATATTCAAGTAAATATCGGCAAAATTGAACACTGGAATAATATGTATATTAATAAAATCAGTAACCTTTCCAAATAATAATCGGTCTACTGTATTGCCCGCAGCACCAGCAAGAATAAATCCATATGCAATCCCATCAATTAAATCATCAACAAGCGTTCGCAATGAATAAATTAAATATGAAATAACAACAATACCTAAAATTAAAAGAATAACTGTAAAATTTGAAAACAACCCATACGCAGCCCCAGTATTAAAAACTAAGTCAAACCGTAAAAAACCAAAATCAAAGGATTGATTTGATAAAAAAGTTCTGGCCAACCATTTACTAAATTGATCAAAAATAAAAGCAACAATTGCAATTAAATAAACATTACGAATAGGAAATGCCATATTAACCACTAAATAAAATAGTGTCAGACAATGAAGCTGCGATAATAATGATCATAATAATAACTGCAATGCAAAACCCCAACCCGCGTACAAGTCCAATAATAAAATTGAGACCAATTAAACGTGACGGATTAGAAATTAAATGAACAATATCGTCAAACTTTGACTCACTCATAATCGACATCATCAATTTGAGTTCATGACGCAACTCTTTGATTTCAGGATAATAATCATCATCCAAATCAGTTGAAGAATACTGTTCAAATGAATCTTTTTCAACATCGAAACTCTTTTTAGCTAAAAATGCGTCGGATCGAATTGCAGCCTGTTTTTCAGCGATATTACGTTCTAAATCTTCACTCATGATAATATGGCGATCCCCGGCAATAATTTACCTTCTAAAAACTCCAAACTTGCACCGCCCCCTGTCGAAATATGATTCATATGATCAGCAACTCCAGCTTGATTAACAGCCGCAATTGAATCCCCACCACCAACAATGGTTGTTGCGTGACTAGCATCAGCAAGTGATTGAGCAACTGAAAATGTGCCATTCGAAAATTCAGGTGTTTCAAATACCCCTAACGGCCCATTCCAAAAAACTGTCTTTGAGGTATCAATTAGGCGACAAATTTGATCAACTGAATCTGGACCAGCATCAACACCAATATGGTTATCATTAAAAGAGGTGACCACAGAACGAGACCTTGGATCATTAAAATCAGTAACAACCACATGATCTTCAGGTAAATATAACGTTTTCCCCTTTTCTTCAACTTGGTTAAGAAAAGAAAGCGCTTTTGGATATAAATCAGGTTCAACCATTGATTTACCTACCGAGATCCCTTTTGCTGCTAATAATGTATAAACCATCGCCCCACCAAGAATCATAACATCAACGGTATTTAATAAATTTTCTAAGACTGAAAATTTTGTTGATATTTTTGCGCCACCAATAATTGCCGTTAAGGGACGATCTGGAGACTCAACTACTTGAGATAAATAATTCAATTCTTTATCAAGAAGTTGCCCTGAAAATGCCGGTAAATGTTGCGCTATTCCATAGGTTGAAGCGTGTTGTCGATGAACAGTACCAAACGCATCCTGTACAAAGTAATCACCATAACTAGCCAATGTTTTAGAAAACTCAACATCATTAGTTTCTTCTTCTTTATGAAATCGAATATTTTCAAGCATTAAAACATCAGAATCATTTAATTGTTCAATAGCATGCTGTACAGTAGGCCCAACACACTCATCAAGTTTTAGAACTTTATGCCCTAACAAAGCTTGTAAATCATTTTTAACAGGCGTTAGACGTTGAGATTCGACCACTTGTCCACCCGGCCGATTTAAATGAGAAATTAACACAACCCGAGCCCCTTTTTTTGTTAGCGCTTTGATGGTGTTTAGTGATGCTTTAATTCGAGTATTATCAGCAACAATACCATCCTTAATCGGAGCATTAAAATCAACACGGACTAAAACTACTTTACCCTGAATGGATTGGTTAAGTAGATCAGTGAACGACTTTCGCATATGATATTTTCTCAACAAGGTCGACAACACGATTTGAATACCCATATTCATTATCGTACCAGGCAACAACCTTTACTAAATTTCCGTTTACCATTGTAGATAAGCCATCAACGATTGATGAATGAGAATTACCAATAATATCAACGGAAACAAGCGGCTCATCTGTATATTCAAGAACACCATTCATAGGGCCTTGAGCAGCTGATTTTAACGCTAAGTTAACGTCTTCTTTTGAAACGTCTTTAGACAATTCAACGACCAAATCTACAACCGATCCATCTGGCGTAGGAATTCGCATCGCCATGCCATCTAGTTTCCCTTTTAATTCAGGAATAACCAAAGAAACAGCGCGAGCTGCGCCGGTCGATGTTGGAATAATCGATAAGCCAGCCGCTCGAGCACGACGTAAATCTTTATGAGGCAAATCTAAAATTGACTGATCATTAGTATATGCATGAACTGTATTCATAAAACCACGAACAATACCAAAAGAATCATTTAACACTTTTGCTACTGGGGCCAAACAATTCGTGGTACAACTTGCGTTAGACCAAGCTTTGATATCATCTTCGTATTGGTCATCATTAACACCCAAAACCATGGTTGGAATATCATCTTTTGCAGGAACGGTTAAAATCACTTTTTTAGCACCCGCATCAATATGGCTTAAATACCCGCCACGATCAGATTGCGCTGATGTAAAAACACCTGTGGATTCAATGGCAACATCTACGTCCAATTCTTTCCAAGGCAATTGGGCTGGGTTTCGCTCAGAATAAATTTTAATAGTTTCGCCATTCACAACGATTGAATCGCCATTAACTGAAACCTCACCATTAAAACGACCATGCACAGAATCATATTTCAATAAATGTGCTAATGTTTTTGGATCTGTTAGATCATTAATCCCAACGACCGAAATATTGGGGTTATCTTGAATAATGCGAAAAACATTTCTTCCTATTCGTCCAAACCCATTAATTGCTATTTTTATACTCATTTAAGATCACACTACCTTTCTTAAGTCTCTATTAAACCAAAATTTCCGTCATCTGTAACGTAAATCACATTAATTTTTTCATTAGATGCATTGCGAAAAACTAAAAAGGATTGTTCACTATCCTCTAACAAAAGAGCGGCATCTTCCGGATGCATTGGCTTACGAACATATAATTTAGATGGATCATCATTGGAGCTTTGTTTCGGTTGTTCATCTGCTTGATTTAATGTAATTCGTTGAATATCGCGCTTGGTCTTCATAGCTTGTTTACGATTTTTCAATCGCAATTTATCTTTGTATTTTTTTAATTGGCGCTGTAGCTTGTCGACCATAATATCAATACTGGCATATAAATCTTTACTAGATTCTCTTGCAATAAGTGCTGATCCAGGCACTAAAACTGTAGCGGATACAATCTGGCGATCTTCTTCACTCGGAAACTTTTCAACGTCAAGATCTATTTGGATTTCTTCGATCTTATCAAAAAAATGATCGAGTTTATTTAATTTTTTCTCCACATATTCTTTTATGCTTGGCGACATCTCATCATGATGCGTTTTAATGATAATCTGAGTCATTTTTCAGTCCTTTTTATTCAATTTTGAAGATTTGTAAACCTATAATATTCTAGCATCTAAACGTGGTTTCACTCAACCCAAGAGTCCCCTAAATAGATTTCGTTAGTATTTTTTTTTGCGCTTTAGTATAATTTTCAAATGACATCATTTATGGCAATTATTTTAGCCGCTGGAAAAGGGACGCGCTTTAAATCAGAGCTACCAAAAGTTCTGCACAATATTCAAAACAAACCCATGGTTCATCATGTTATTGATGCTGTTAATCATTGTAACATTCACAATATATGCTTGGTTGTCGGATATAAACGTAATGACGTTCAAACCGCATGCAAGAAATATAACGCAAGCTATGCAATTCAAGAAGATCAACTTGGAACAGGGCATGCGGTTATTTGTGCACTAGAAAACATTAAAAAAAGTCAGCCTGAACACTGCTTAGTTTTAGCTGGCGATTGTCCTCTCATTCAAGCATCAACACTCAATACATTAATTCAAACACATATAAATACAAAAGCAGCGGCAACACTATTAACCGGCACACTATCAGATGCAGGAAATTATGGTCGAATCATTCGAAACAGTAATGAAGAAATTACTGCAATAAAAGAAGCAAAAGATTGTAGTGAAAAGGAACTTGAAATCGGTGAATTTAACAGTGGCATTTATTGTTTTAAAACATCTGAACTTTTAACAAGCATCGAAAAGCTTACAACAAACAATGCTCAGAACGAATACTACCTTACCGATATTATCGAATTATTGCACCGTGAAAATAAGCAGTTATCCGGCTACTGCATTAATACAGTTTATGAAGTGTTGGGAGCAAACACACAATCAGAATTAGCAGAGTTAAACAAAAAAGCCATGCAACTTGCATCCTAATTAAAAAAAACCATAGTTACATCTAAGGCTAAAAATTATTTAATAATATCTACGTCAAGATTGAGATGATTCAATTTTTGTTGAATATAATCCAAAACAAAAACTTCCGATTGGTAATGGCCAAGCAACATAACCGCTACCCCCTGTTGTCTTAAATACTGCATATCATGATAGCCAAGCTCACCAGTAATATAACAATCAATATTTTTGCCAACGACGTCTTTTGTAAAAGATTTACCACTGCCACCACAAAATGCAACTGATTGAATATCAAGGTTATCTGGAATAATTTTTGCTAAAACAGGAACCCTATCTTCTATATCAACTAAATCAATGGGCTGATTTAATGTAATATGTTTTCCATAACCATCAACCAAATCAGATTCATTTTGAATGTTTAATTCAAATTGACGTAATAATGCATGGCTAACACCATCGGACGCTCGATCCAAATTAGTATGACTAACATAAAGCCCCACATCTTTTTTAATCAAGTCCCTTAACACTTGATTTGTCCATAGCTCATAATCAATAAATTTAAGTGGGTCAAAAATTAATGGGTGATGCGAAATTATAAAGTCGTAATCATATTGTTGCAACACATTCCAAGTATCAAGATTCAACTCCAACACCAATGCCACCCGATCTATGTCACGATTCGTATCCAATTGAAGACCAACATTATCCCAAGACTCTGCCGTTTCTTCTGGCGCCCATTGCCGCATAATTGATAAAATTTCTTGTTTATTTTCCATAACGTTAGTTTAAAACGTCTGATGAATAAATTTCCAGAAAAAAACACGTTGTTTACATTGTTTTAAAAAAGGGAAGGACTATATATGAGTGAAAATATTGAAACAACAGATAAAAAACTAGAGATTTCAGAACAACGTTTAAAAAACACAATCGATACGGCATTAAAGTTTACTGAAGTAGATATTATGGCAATGAAAATGCGTCATGCAGAACCAAAATATATCCAAACACCGTCTCAACGTTTATCGATTCAAACAAATAGTGAGTATTTTATGAAATTTTTTAATCAGGTTGACTCATTATTAGCCCCATTTAGAACATACAATCATTGGGCAGCGTATGGATTTACAACAAAAAAAAGAAGCCAAAATCAAACGCAATTATTCGAGTTCACAATTACACGAAAAGAACTTAAATTGTTAATTAAAACAAATCAAACAAACGAAACCCTAGTGGCATATTTTAAACGCCAAGAAGTTCGTAAAAATAACAAACGCCTTGACCCTGATGACGCTGATAAAACATTAAAAAGAATCATATCCGAAATTAAAGCGTCCGAATCGAATGATCGAGTGCCATTTTATGAGGAAAAAATCAAATGAACCAACCAATAAGTAAAAGGATACAAGGGACTCCACAACCTCAAGTAAGTACCCAAATTGGTGAAATTAAAAAATCAGGAAAAGAAACAAAATTAACGAAAACTGAATCAAACACCATCAATGCTGCGCTTCAAACATTTACTGGAAACATCGAAACACCCCAAAACAGTACTGTCGCCACTCCAGATTTAGCAACAACATTATTAAATGACACCATAGAAGGATCAGTTGCGATGGGCGTAAATATGTATAGTAGCGCAATGGAAGGTCTAAGCTATCTTTTTAGTGAAAGTGCGATCAATGATGCTGGGACAGCATTAGCTGAAGGCGCAGACTATTTAACATCCGCTCAGTTAGGAAAAGATGTTCAAGCAGCAACAGATTATGCTACAAATGGAGACGCATTACATGATTTAGCCTCTGGGGTTCATGATATTTTAAACTATTTTTTATCCGGGCAATTAACTAGTGATACCGCGAAAAATATTGGGGGAAGCCTAATGACAGGAAATACATTAAGCAATGGAAGCTTTGCGCCAATAATGGCACGAGGGTTGGGCATGGAAACCCCTGCAGGAATTAATTTTTGTGAAACATTTTGTAAAAACCTAGCGCCTGAAGGTGAAGTTAGTGTCAACGATAAATATAAAGCGGGCATTGACATGATGACAGCTGCCGCATCACTTGTGACAGACATTAAATATACATCAATAAGCACAACCGATCTATTTGAGCGAGTGGATGACGTATTTAAAAATGATGATAACCCAATTACACAAGCGGCATCACATCCAGACACTGTTAATAAACTCGCAAAAACAGTTCTGGGAAACGCGGATAGCGTACAAACAACTGGAGAAAAAATAAGAAGAAAAACAATATTAAAAGTAGGAAAAAGCATCGTTGCCTTGGCAAATTCAGTAACACCAAACCATTTTAAACAATCCATTAATAAGCAAGCAAAATCCGCTGTAAAAAGTATGGCTATTGAATACAAGTTATATGATCAAAAAAACCTAACAAATTTAGAAAATAAATTGAGCGCTAGTACAAGCAACAGTTCCCTCAAAAATAATATATTAAACGCAATAACAGAAAAAAAAGGCACAGATAACTTGGCAAAAGAAGAAAATTTACCCCCTGAGGAAAAACAGGAGCGTGAAAACAATCGATTTGCTAATGATGCTAAACTAAGTGCACTATTATTAAATTCATTTGAAAATCAAAACAACAATGACCCTGTTAAGAATATAATCAAAGAAATAATTAAAAATGATTTTAAAGATACCTCGCAATAAAATCAAATAATCATAGTATGTTAATGCCTCAATTAGTTAAAATATACCCATGACTAATCAAAAACAAAAAGAATTCTGGTCCGGCCAAGGTGGTAAAAACTGGGTTCAAAAAAAAGAGACCCTCGAT
>MDTB01128729.1_pt1 | contig 28690 bp, 25 predicted proteins | sample 811161 | NCBI WGS metagenome assembly MDTB01 (sample SAMN05326650, study PRJNA326480) | marine metagenome | isolation source: seawater | place: Mediterranean Sea | collected 2009
GAAATGGATAATCTGATTTCCTGGCTCCCCTCATCCATTCCTGAGCAAGAAAGAACAAGTATTGTTCATGGAGATTTCCGAATTGATAATATAATTTTCCACCCAAGTGAACCAAGAGTGCTTGCCGTTCTGGACTGGGAATTATCTACGCTAGGTGATCCACTTTCAGATTTTACATATCATTTAATGCAATGGAAAACGCCACCAGGTGTTAGAGGAGGTTTTGATTCATTGAAATTAAGAGACTATGGAATACCTGAATTTAAAGAATATATAAAATTATATTGTGAGAGAACTAATAGGGATCAGATTACAAATTTAGATTTTTATTTTTCATTCAATGTCTTTAGGCTTGCTGCAATTATTCAAGGGGTATATGCGAGGGCACTAAATGGGAATGCGTCTAATAGAAAAGCTATTGAGATGGGTGAAATGGTACATCCCTTGGCAAAATTATCATGGAAATTTGCCATAAAAGCAGGTGCTTAAGAGTATTGAAGCCAAGAAGGTGACCATCTAGTGAACAATATTTTTATAATTTAATAATATAATCAAATAAATAGAATTACTATATATATGTGCTACAAGACTCATGTTAAAAAAGCTAATAATCTCAACAAAACTGGGGAAATAAAAATGAAAACATTGATTAGAATAGGACTTTTAAGTCTAGTTACACTTTTCATATCTTCAACCATACAGGAAGCTTTTGCCGAACTTGAAGAAATTGTCGTAACTGCAAGAAAAAGAGAGGAATCTCTCCAAGAAATACCTTTGACAGTTACAGCTTTTGATAGTGCAGCAATTGAAAGAAATCGAATTCAGGATATTATTGACGTTGCGAAATATACCCCAGGACTTACTTTCGATGAAGGATTTGTACCTCAGGACTCAAGGCCTCAGATTCGAGGACTTCCATCAGATAGAGGTAAACCTCCTGTAGGAATACTTATTGATGGTATTGATGTTTCATCTCTTTCAATGCTTTCTGGAGGTGGCGGAATGCTTGCAAATCTTCGTCTCCTAGATATTGAAAGGATAGAAGTTGTAAAAGGACCGCAAAGTGCACTTTATGGAAGAACTGCATTTGGTGGAGCAATAAACTATATTTCAAAAAAACCAGGTGACAATCATGAAAGAAAACTTTCAGCGGACGTAGGTGATTACGGTCAGTTTGAAATAAAAGGAAGTGTTAGTGGCCCAGTAAATGATAAAGTTAGTCTTGGAATTAATGCTGCGCACTCTGAACATGGTGGTTATTATAAAAATTCTTTAAATGATCAAGACCTAGGTGGCTATAAAAGTACTGGTGTTGCATTAGCTGCATATATGAGACCATCTGATGATTTTACTATCAATGCAAGAATTCAGTATAGTGAAGATGAAGCCGACCCAAGGGCACAAACTAATTTATCACGATCAACAAATACCGCTACAGCTATACCTCTTCCTGCAAATGCGGTTGGACTCCTAGTTCCTGGTGCGTTTGGTCCTGCACCTTTGCCAGCTACAGTGACAATACCCAACCCTGGTAAAATCAGGTCCTCTGGTGCCATAACATTGAGTAATGATCCTACTACAGGTCAACCATTTCCTGGATCAACATTTGACTCATTTGTTAGCAGTATCATTATTGAGTACGACCTATCTGATAATGTTACATTCAATTCTTGGACAGGTTATACTATTGCTGACTTTTATCAGAATCAGGATGTAGATTTTGTTGGAGCAGCCCCTGCATTTAACTTAATACCTTCTCCACCTGGACTTGCAGAACCTCTTCCATTTGCTTTTATTTACGATTTAGCAACAAAAACAAAACAATTTAATCAAGAAATAAGGATTGGTGACTTAGAATCTGATGGCCTTAGATGGGCAGTTGGTGGCTTGTTTTGGAAAGAAAATGTTGATCAACAAAACAATAACCTAATATCTTTAATGTTTGGTTTACCTGGTTTTATTCCCTCAGCAGCCCAAAATATTAGTGCAATTACAATCCCTCCTCCTTCAGATGAATTTAGAGACACAGACCACGTTTCTGTCTATGGAATTTTAGAATATGATATTTCTGACCAATTTTCTGCTTCTTTAGAAGCTCGTTATTCTGATGAAAGTCTGGATGTGGGTTATATTGCTGGAGGTAGAGGTGCAAATGGATTTATTCTTCCTCCATTCATACCGGCACCAGGCGCGGGTGCTCCTATTCCAGTTACTGTTGGACCTTTTACCACAGGAGAATATTCGGGAGATTATTTTACTCCACGAGCAACTCTTGAATATCAATCGACTGATGATGTTCTTATTTATGCATCTGTTTCTAAAGGTGCAAAGCCAGGTGGTATTTCAACAGTTGGATCCCCAGCTAATCCTGATAATACCCGCTATGACCCTGAGAAACTTTGGAATTACGAAATCGGTACAAAGACAGCATGGAATGATGGTAAACTAATTCTTAATGCTGCAGGGTTTTATATGGATTATTCAGGTAAGCAAGTAACCCTTCTTGAGCCAAATCCCAATAACCCACAAGGTAATGATTTAGTTGTAAGAAATGCAGGTAAAGCAGAAGTATATGGAGTAGAACTAGAGGTTGTAACTGCTGTAACTGAAAGTCTTACAGTATCAGCAGCTTATACTTACCTTGATACTGAGTACACTGACTTTACTCTTACTACAACAAGCGCATTAGGTATTGCTCAGGCTGGAAATTGTACTCCCTTTACTCTTCCAACAGGAACACAAGCATGTAGTACTGACTTTTCTGGGAAACCACTTGATAGAGCACCTAAACATGCATTAACAGTTGCAGCCAATTATTTTGCTCCTATTAATAATAATTGGAACTTAATTGTTGATTTAGCTGCTCAATACCAAAGTAAAAGAAACCAAGGACCTGATGCTTTAAACTTTTTTGGTTCTTATATCAATGTTGACGGCAGAATTGGTTTTCAATCAGATGAATATACAGTCGTAGCTTATGGTGAAAATATCTTTGACAACAGGACTGTTAAATCGGGTCAAGGAAGTGGTGATTTCTCAGCACTAGGCAACTTAGCCATTAATACGTTTGAACCTGCAAAAGCACAATTTGGTGTTAGAGTGGGATATAATTTCTAATAAACTCTAAATTATCAATATTTATAAGGGTGCCAATAAAATGGCACCCTTTTTTTTTATGAAAACCCGCGCATCTTTAAGATTCTTTCAAAAAATGAAGGCCCCTCATCCATTTCTGGAGAAATATCAAATCTATCAGAGTGGGCACGAGCCCTTAATAAGTAGTCTTCGTCTAATTCTTCTACATCTTTTATTTTCACAGCATCAAAATGCCAGTTTACATTTCCTGGGGGAATACCAAGCTCTTTATAGGGCGAACGACTACCCGCCATAATATTCCAACCTGCTGATACTGAGTCTGCTCTTGCTAGACTTGTATCAAAAAGTTCAGATGCACGCGTAAAAAACGAAACATATTCCATTGACGGTTGAGGTATGATTGGAGGAAAATTATCTCCATCTTGCCTTCTGATAATGTCATTATCAAGAGTCCAGTCTAACTGCAAAGGCTTATCTTTGTAATGATCTGGAAACACCCTTTTCATAGAGCCATAATAGACACCCATGGGAGTAAACCACTCACCTTCCTTATGTCTAATATAGCTAACTGGTAACTTAATCGTATTTCCATTAATTGGGCTTTTAAACTCATCTATAATTTCATCTGTAATGGGATCAGTAAAAAAAGACATAGTCGAATTATACCTAACAAAAGTTTCATCATCTATTTGCTTCCACCAAGTACTCTCACTTCCACGCATACCATATAAAAGGATTACGTCATCAGGAAGAATTGCAAAGATTTTTCCTTTAGTCTTCCACACAACCCTCTCTTCAGCCATTGTACCCATCATCTTAACCATAGCGATTAATTGGTCTTTAGGGTCCGAAGGTAATGTCTTTATCTGAGCATTTCCACAACTTGTCAGACTTGATGCAACTGCAGCGCTACTAATAAAGGCTGCAGATGATCCAAATTTCCTCCTCGAAATATATTTTTCACCCATCTGAATTCTCCATTTATTTTTTTTGATGTATGTTAGGTTTATTAAAATTGTTATGCTTCAACTAATACTAATCTTATAAGAGTGTCAAATTATGAAATATCTGCATACGATGGTTAGGGTGACTAACTTGGAAGATTCTTTAGATTTCTATTGTAATAAACTCGGTCTTATAGAGCTTCGAAGAAGAGAAAGTAAAGAAGGACGATTTACTCTAGTTTTTTTGTGTGCACCTAATGATCACAATGCATGTATTGAACTTACCTATAACTGGGATCCAGAAGAATACGATAGTGGTCGTAATTTTGGTCATATCGCTTATTCAGTTATAAATATTTATGATATTTGCCAAAAGCTCATTGATAAGGGAGTAGAAATAAACCGTCCTCCAAGAGACGGAAAGATGGCATTTATTCGCTCTCCTGACAATATATCCATTGAATTATTGCAAGAGGGAGAACATTTAAAAATTATAGAGCCTTGGAAATCAATGAAAAATAAAGGTTTTTGGTAAAATACCAAATAGTAATCTTTTCGTAATATTTTCATAATCTTTTGGTAATAAAAAATTATTAATATAAACTTTTTATTTAATGAGAATTGGGATGAATTCATCTTCTGCATTATCTGAAAAGCGTGGTTTAAACCAGCCTGAATATCAAGCTGATGAATTACTAGACTCAGATAGTGGTAATGAAATTATTGAAAAAATATATACAGAAGAGATAGTCAATAGTTTATGTGATAACCATAATCTTTCTGCATTTAAAAATGTTTTTGAGGCTTCTTTAAAAAGTGCGGGTATACTTTTTATTCGATATAGCCCAAGGAAATCTTGTATTAGTGATATTTCTACTAAATGCAGAAGTATTGCTTCAACTGGGGAATCAGTGAGAAGGCTTAAAGAATCTCTAATGGGATTAGATGACTTGGATAAATGGAAAATTTTCAATCAACTTGAATTAACAGTACACCCCTTAACTGAAAAACTCTCAAGTAACAATCAGAATAATCCTATAATGGCTGGCAATATAACTATTGGTGAAATAGATCTAATTCTCAATGCAATATTAAGATTCGAAGAAGACTTTTTCCTATCATTAAGAAAAGCTACGAATAGTGAAATTGACATAGGCTTGTACTTCTACACTGAAATTATGTCTGAGTTTTGGTATTCAATATCAAAAGGTTCTATTAAAAATAATAAAAAAAATAGTTCTAATATAAAAGCTCTATCAAGCTTTATACAGGAAACAATTAAACCAATTACTAAAATAAAAATTAGTGAAATAGAGAACTTAGTTTTACTCCAAAACGCAGTATAAATTTATTCTTAACGATTAGTCTCCTAAAGAAACTCTCTTTAAATAGAAACTATTGTTAGAACCTATAAAAGAAGACTTCTGATCTTTATCATTCTCTTTAATACGCGTTAATGTCTCTCTTGCCATTTCTTCTCTGCCGGTTTTACTGTAGACATAAGCTAGGTTTGCTAAAAGGAAAGGATCCTCTGGATGGTTACTTAAGTGGCTTACTAAAATATCCTCCGCATTATCCCAATCAAGTTCTGCAACTTGCTTAATTCCCCAACCATTATCGGTATAAGAAAGTGATTTATTTTTTTCAGTTAATCCGTAATCCATATTTCCTGCACATGCAGAGAAAATTAGTAAAATTGAACAAATGGAAAATAGTTTGTGATAAAAATGTATGAACATATAGAACTCCAATGTTTTATTACAGTTTTGTTACATATTACATTTTTATGACATTTTCGTTAAAAAGGAAATAACTAATTCGTTAAAAAAGGAAATAACTAATTAAATAAAATTGAATTATTAATATTTTAACACTAAAGGTTGTATTTAATGATTTTTTTAAAATTAGTAAGTTTTACAAGAAACAATACCTGCTACGGGGATAACTAAGTCCCAACCTTCATTTTGTTGAAAACGAAGTGTACCTTGAGGAATTATTGCCCCATTTCTGGTATTGCCACTAGGTTCAGTCACAAAACTCAATGAAACATTAAAACTACTGGAAACATATGTTTGCTGCATAAAGTGTCCAAGAACATTATTTCCCTCAGCAGTTTTTCTTTTAAGGTCAACCTCCTCTTCAGCAATAACCATTTTTGCATCTGAATTTAAAGCAGATGCAAAGAAAATTAGATTCCTGCTCTGGGTTTTATCCCAGAGAAAAAGACCACAATCTGATTTATCTATTCTTTGTGGTCTTAAGGTGCCTATCAAACTGTTAAACTTATTTTCGTCTATGGTCTTACTAGTGTCAGAATATCTTCCTGGACTGGTTGTACAAGCATTTAAATTTATTACAACAGTGATAATAAATAATGCATAAAAGTATCTAAATATATTCATAATGCAAAATATCCAAAGGAATTAATATTTTAATGAAAAGCGCTCTGAGTAAACAAGAGAATTCCGAATTGTTTTAAATCCAAAACCCATAAGTAACATCTGATCAAATTCATTAACATTTCTTAAAGAAACATCAATTTGAATATCATTTAGACTGTATAAAAACAAACTGAGACTATACTGTATATCTCCAAGTAAACCAAAAGAATTTGTACCTAAATAACCATTTTCACTACATACTAGAGGAAGAGTTAATCTTTGAGTTTCTGTGAGAAAAAATAAATTACCTTCTAAAGAAATATATCCATTGGCAGTTATACATTTATTATTTTGTATAGTAAAATTGGTATTATCAAGAATAAAATGGCCAGATACGTATTCAATATTACTCAATAAATCAGTATGTAAGTAAAACTCATTTATAATTACATCAATTTTGTTTGTACTGTAAAATTCAGTAAAAATAAATAAGTTAAGGTCATTAGAATGAGACTTAAATGAATATTTTACTGATTTAGATAATGGATTGATACTATAAAGATTAAAATTGAGATCTGAAATAGGGATATCTTTAAATTTTAGACCTATTATAGAACCTTTAAAAATAGATCCAGTTATTTCCGTATAAGATAGATTATCAGTTTTTAAAAATCTGGATAAAATTATATTTGGGGGAATCAAGAGTGAAGTAATTAAAATTACAACAACTATTCCTAAAACAAACAAAAAAGAATTAATGAATTTTTTAATCAATTATTTTTTACTAATATAATTTGAGATTGAAGGTTATCAGAATCTATCGATTGCTGTATGTTTGCACTAATAACATTTATATTATGTTCAGTCGATAGCCGTATCAACCATGAAAATAATTGCGAAGTTTCTATATTATTAAACCAGAAAGAAACTGTACCATCATCTCCTACAGGTTGGATTCTTGTAACGCTTAAGTTCATATCCATTGCTAGACTATTAGCTAGTATTCGAGGCGATATGCTAGAGTTACTATTATTAATTTTAAAATTAATCTTCTTAATTTTTTCTGAAATATCTTTAACTTCATATAAATTTTTTAGATTAAGAATATAATAATCTTCAGAATTTATTTTTTTTTCTGATAAATATAATATGAATATTAAATACATTACAAAAAGAAAAAAAATACAAAAAGAAAATAATAATGTATTTATAGTATTCATTTTTATTCTTAGATAATGTGTCATCTTTCACCTAATTTTATTTCAGTAATAACTTTATTATCCACCAGTCTTGAATTACCCTCTCTAACCATTAAACCCTTGGAAGATAAATTATTTTGAATAGTTTCAACATCTTCATAGCTTAGCACTGATAGATTAACACTCAATATTTTATTGTCATTTTCAAAGTTAATTGAAATCAAACGACTTCCTTGTATCTCTGATAATGTTTGAAATAAAATATTTGTATACGTTAAAAAATACTTACTCTGATTTTCTTGTTTATCTGCAAGGATAGTCTTTATGTACTCTATGGGGTTCTGTCTATTTCCGATACTCTCATCTATAGAATTATATACTTGATTTAGTTTTAACTTAACATCTAATATTTTACTATCTAGATAATGTGTTTCTAATATAATGAGGATTGGATAAATAAATATGAAAGATAAAGAAATAATTATTGGCCTTAACCAAATTGTTATCAATTCATTAAGGTATTTGATAGGTTTAAATGCTCCACTAAGTAAATTTATCGAAGAAGTTTCTATACCTTTCCTGACTCGATCTTTAAATTCATCATCAGATAGGTTAGGTAATAAGTTTATTTTAATATTTTTATTATCATTTGGTAATATCTTATCGGCTCGATTAGTATAGGCATTGATAATTTTTGTATCACTAATGGGGTAATTCTCAGAAAAAATATTTGGGAATAATGAATCATCACAACAAAAACTATTGCCAGATGGATTAAAAAATAAAATATTACTTCCCCTATCAATTAATACAACTTCTTCATTAGATAAATTAATTGAAAAAAGCTCTGGAATAATATGTAAAATTTTATTATCTTTTTTTTCAATATATTTTGCCCATATTTTCATAATATCCTTATTTACTACTGCAACACTTGTAAATCCCTGTTGGTCAGGAATACTAAATGCAATATGAACTTGATCAGGGTCCACAGCTAATTCATCTTCTATAATAAATGGAAGCGCTTTTCTGGTTTCATTTTCATTAGTAGTTGGAACCTTTAACCTAAAGAATAAAATATCTGTGCCAGAGGCTAAACAATATTCTTTTTCATCATGGTGAATAAAATATAATTTTTTTACAATATCATCATTTATTTGGACTAAACTTGAATCATTTTTCATAAATTTATTCCATAATTTTTATTTATTCTATAAACCTCACCAGAATCTTTTATACCTAATTTAGAGCTTATAGATATAAAAGAATCATTTAAATAAACCTTTGCCTTAAGCGTAAAAAACTTTGTTTTAAATGTAACATATTGTTTTGCTAAATTAGGTATTTCAATATTATTAAATTCATTTAAAGACCAAAAAGAGTCTAAATTTCTAAATCCTTCTTTAGGACGTGAATTAATAATTCTATCTGCTACAGATAAATTAAGCTTTTTACCAATGAGCATAACCAAAAGATTCGTTTGGTCAGGTCTAATTGTATTTAAATTAATACTGTTATGAAATGTATTAGGTAATACACAAACAAAGGACTTAATCTTTTGAAAATATTCTTCTGTATAACCTCTAATTGCTCTTAGCTCTGAAATACTTGAAATTAAATTATTTGGTGTTCGATATGAACTTTCAGCTGTCATATAAAAGATATCTTCAGCTCCTCCATTACCTGGCATTGTATCAGTATCGATCCAATCAACAAGACTATTAACCATTACTAAAATTTCTGCATCACTAAAGTCTAATGAACTTAGTAAGTTAGAATACATTAATACGCCATCGTTATTTCTAATATACTTATTTTTCTCTTCTGCTTTTACAATTCCATTAAGATTAAAACAGTTAGAGCCATCTGAAATATCTGCAGAAACCAAACCATCTCTAAAAGGAAATATTATAGGTCCTCTCTCCCATATTACTGGAAGTATGGAACTAGATGGATTGAGACGTTGAGATTCCTCAATAATTGTCTTGGAAATATTTTCTATACTATGAGAAATCCAAAAGGATTGATTGATATCTCTTAAATTAGAGAATTGTGCAATATTAATTTTAATATCACGAATAAAGTTAATAGTTATTATAGATAAAAAAGACATAAAAAGTAAAACAGTAATCAAAACCGTACCTTTTTGTGGCTTTAAGGTAAAACCAGACATAAATTATCTCTCATAGCTTGGCGTAAGATGTAAAAAAAAGCTGTTGAATCTTTCCAATATCCTCAAGTTCCATTTCAATAGAAATAACCTCAGGGAAGTTACTGTCCTGAATCGTTTTAACAAAAGATTCATCCCTCCATTGACCAGAAACAAAAAATTGAATTTTAAAGCCTACAACATTGCTCATAAGAACATCTGTCTGAGCATTTTTTTCATTATCACCATCTAAATATTTATATAATCTTCTCTTAATTACATTATCATCATAAAAATATTCTACTCTTTGCAGTGAACTTCTGGAACTAATTCCATTGGGGTTTTCCCATCCATCTCTAACAAACTGCATAAAAGGCTTACCAACGTTTTCACTTGTCCCATAAAAAACAAAAGGTAGCATTATACCATAATAATCCCTAACCTTACGGGAAGAAATCTGTAAAAAGTCTGACTTCATTAATGCTCGGGCTATTCTTATTTCATATATTCTTTTCTGTGCAAAATCATTCATTTCCTGAATAATTAATGTTTGACGAAAAACACTAATTGCTAATATAGATATAATAGAAAAAATTAATAAAACAATTAGGACCTCAATCAGAGTGAATCCAGTATATTTTTTTTTCACTCACCCCCCCTATAACTATATAAAGAATAAATTATATCCTTTTGGTTTGACAACCAAACATTTACGTTAAGTTTTACTACAAGAGGATTGTCCGTTGGAATAATATCTTTATTCCAATTCCATGTCTTACCAACCATACTAACGGTTCCCTTATCAATATTATCTAGAACACTAGAACCTGGTCGAAAAGATTTAATCAACTGATTCTCTGCAATAATAGATGCAAAAAAATAATTACTTAAATTATTATTATTATTTAAAGTTTGTGTTTGAATTGAAATTAAAGAAAGAATAACTAAACTGAATATACTTATTGAGACTAAGACTTCTATTAAGGTAAAACCCCTAGTTGTATATCGGTGTATTTTATTCATACTTTAATTCATATTCAACTGGAGAGTTTCCAGTAATAACAATTCTATTATCTTTAGTATTAACTATAAATGAAAAAGGATAATGAAAACCATTTGGAAAAAAAATAATACTTGGAAAAATCAATACAGCATTATTATCTAGAATATGATTATTAGATTGCCTTACCCTGCCTTTAGATACATTAAAATCTTTAGTAAATTTTTTTTTCTCTAAATATTCTGATGAAATTATTTCTTTCCACACCCCTTGCCTAAAATTGTGAAAACTATAACCATCTTTATCTAAAAATAAACCTAAAACCTCTCCAGAAATAATACTTGTATAATAAGCATTTTCTATATTAGACATGAAGTCTCCAATTTCATTATTATGATTCTGTTCATTTCTAGTGAAATTAATGATGACGGATACTGAAGTCAAACCTACCAAAAAAATCACTATAATGATCTCGATGAGAGAAAATCCACGTTGATTTATTATCATTTGTTTCATTATATATTTCAAAAAGGATAAATATCCTCGTTAGTCCCTTCACCACCTAATTTTCCGTCAGCTCCGAAAGAAAAGATATCAAAATTACTTTTCTCACCAGGAAATTTATATTGATAGTTATTACCCCATGGGTCTTTTGGTAATCGTTTAATATAACCACCTTCACGATAGCGAACTGAGCCACTTAATTCTCGTGGAATTTTTAGAAGTGATAATAAACCATCCTCAGCTTTAGGGTACGTAAACATATCAAGTTTATACATTTCGACAGCTTGCTCAAGTAATGCAATATCTGTCTTTGCTTTTTCAATCATTGCACGGTCTTGACTGGGAAGAACATTTACAACAACAATACTAGCCAATAAACCTATAATAACTATGACAACCATCAACTCAATAAGAGAGAAGCCTTTATTAAAATTTTTTTTCATTTTTTCCTCATAATTAAAAATATTGTTATTATTTTAAATCAAAACAAAAGTATTAAGTTTCAGTATTGGAAGAAGAATAGATAATACAATTGTAGCTACTATACCTCCCATAATGATTACAATAATTGGTTCGAAAAGACTAAGAAACGTATTCGTAAAATTCTCAAATTCGCTTTCAAGGTGGTCTGAAGCTTTTAATAACATTAGATCAAGCTTACCACTATTCTCACCACTTGAGACCATATAGATAATTATTGGAGGAAAAATATTTACTTTAGATAGAGCATTTGAAAGACTAGAACCCTGCTCAATAAGTATAATTGCTTTCTCAATAGCCTCTCTTATAATCGTATTTCCACTTATTCTCTTCATTGCTTTCATGCCATCTACTATTGGTGAGCCACATGAAATTAATGTACTAAGTGTTCTTGAGAGTCTTGCAGAATAAACATTTTTTATGAATGTTCCCACTACCGGTAATTTTAGAATTATTTCATCTATCAACTTTCTTATCTTTTTAAATTTAATAAGTCGAATAAATATTACAATTAAGAAAAATAAAATTATCAGAAAGAAAAAGCCATATTCTATTATAAAATATGAAATATTCATTATGATAATAGTTAAGGTTGGTAACTGTCCACCTATTGAGTCAAATTGAGCTGCTATTTTTGGAACAACAAAAGCCATTAAAGTTATAACAATAGATATTGCTGTTAGCGCCAAAACAAAAGGATAAATAGAAGCAGATATAATTTTTGATTTAAATCTCTCATTCTTTTCCAAGTAGTTGGCTAATCTATCTAAAACCAGTGGTAAACTTCCTGCCATCTCACCAACAGAAACAAGAGAGTAGTAAAAAGTTGAGAAATTTTTACCTTGGTTTTTTAGTGCTTCAGCGAATGGCATACCTTCCAAAACACCAGACCTTACCGAAGATAGAACGGTTTTTACTTCTTTATTCTTTGTATTAATTATAATTGAATAAATTGACTCTTCTAATGGCGCACCAGCATCAAGCATTGCAGCAAGTTGTCGGGTTAAAATCGAAAGGTCTTTAGAGGAGATTTTAGTTTCAGGAAATAAATTAGAAAATTTATTACGTATCAAACCTTTATTAACAATAAAAAGCTTTAGTGGTACCAAGTTTCTTTTTCGAAGATCCTTTCGAACAGACTTCTGATTATCACCATCGATTATACCGGTGACCCTCTCCCCATCAAAATTAATTGCTTCATATTCAAATGTACTCATGATCCGAAACTTCTTCACGACAAATTCTTAATACTTCATCTAAAGAGGTATAACCATCAACAACCGATTGGATACCCGAATGAATTAATTTATTTGATTTTTTAAATGCATAATCCGATATTTCTTTTTCAGAACTATCGTTATGAATCATCTTTTTTATATTTTCATTAACAAAAACTGCTTCATAAATACCAAATCTTCCAGAGAAACCAGTAAAGCCACATTTATCACATCCATTTGCAGCAAAGGTTTCTTTAATTGAATCATCCACAGTCTCAATAATTTTATATTCAGCGGAAGTAACTTTTGAAGGTTTTTTACAAAAATCGCATAATTTTCTAACTAGCCTTTGAGAAATAATTGCTTTGATTGTTGATGATAGTAAAAAAGGCTCAATACCCATATCCTTTAATCTAGTAACAACGCTTACTGCACTATTGGTATGAATAGTTGAAAGGACCAGATGACCGGTAAGACTTGCCTGAATAGCAATTTCAGCAGTTTCTCGGTCTCTTATTTCCCCTACCATAACTACATCTGGATCTTGGCGAAGAATAGCCCTTAATCCAGTTGCAAAGTCCATCCCAACTTTAGTATTTACTTGAGTTTGACCTATACCCAATAATGCGTACTCAACCGGATCCTCAACTGTAAGGATATTTCTGGATTGGTCATTTAAAAATGTAATTCCAGCATAAAGTGAAGTAGTTTTCCCTGACCCAGTTGGGCCAGCAACTAAAACAATTCCATTTGGCTCTAACAAAGATTCTTGAAATTGATTATTTAACTTTTTTGACATGCCTAACTGATTAATATTTAATTGTTGATCAGCCTTATCTAAGAGTCTGAGAACTACTCTTTCTCCATACTGTGATGGTAAAGTTGATACTCTCACATCTAAACTTTTATCTCCTATTGCCAAAGAAATTCTACCATCTTGTGGAATTCTTCTTTCTGCGATATCAAGACGTGCCATAACTTTAATTCTTGAAACTAACCTTGATGATACTGTATGCGATAGAGAGAGAATTTCCTTCAAAATTCCATCTAATCTCAATCTTACAATTAATTTCTTATCGAATGGCTCAATATGTATATCTGAAGCCTTACATTTTACTCCTTCAGTAATCAAACCATTAATTAACCTTATAACTGGAGCGTCATCAGCAGAGTCTAATAAATCAGAGGGCTCTGGCAATCCTTCAGCTAAATAATTTAAATTATTTTCCTCAACTAACTCATCATTTAATTTTTTAGAGTCCATATTTCCAAGCGAATATATTTGAGAAATTTCTTGATTAAATTCAGATAATGACAAAGGTCTTATTTTTAAAGGCCTTCTTAGAACTCTCCTTGCTTCTAATAAGGAAGAAAATTTAGCATTATCTAACATACCAATCTCAGCCTCATCTTCTAAGGTAAGCAAAATAAGACCATGATCTTTCGCAAAAGAATAATTTAATTGTAGCTTGTCACTTTCAAACATAAGTTGTTCTTTTAGTTAGGTTATTGTGAAATATTTTTATTGAAAAAATCACTTAATATCTTATCCTTACTTAGCTGCTTATCACCAGATTTCATAATCTGCTCAGCTCTCATAAAATCATATTTTTTTGTTGTTATAGACCTAATATCATTTACGTCCCGCATAATAGTTGGCTTGATAAATACCATTAAGTTTGTTTTTGCTTTTGACTTACCATCAGATCTAAATGCTCTTCCTAATATAGGAATATTTCCTAAGAGGGGAACCTTATCAATATTATATTGCTCGTCATCTTCAATTAATCCACCAAGGACAATTACCTCACCGTCATCAACCATAACTGTGGTTTCAATTTCTCTTTTGTTTGTAACTAACTCAGAGAATGCGTCACTAACAGGACCAAATACACTTGAAACTTCCTGTCTAATAAAAAGTTTAATTGCGTCACCATCATTTATTTGAGGCCGAACTTCTAATTGTATCCCAACATCCTGTCGTTCAATTTGTCTGAATGGGTTTGCATTCGCACTTCCTAAAACCTCACCTGTAGTTATTGGAATCTCTTGACCTACAATAATACTTGCAGATTCGTTATCCATTGTCATAATTGACGGTGTTGACAAAATATTTGAACCCTTATCCTGATTTACTGCATTAAGTATTACTCCGAATAGAGTCCCACCATCAGTAATGCCCGCTGCACCAACATTAAATCCACTTAATCCCAATAAACTATTGATGGCCTGTGATTGGAGTAGCTCTACTGTATTGTTATTTTCATCATTTGACTCCCTACCAGCAACTAGTGCCCCAGTTAATGCTAATATATTTGGAGCCGTTCTAGAATAATTGGTAACATTAAATGGAACCTTGCTACCTTGACTTCCAGAGAGGATATACTGAAGGCCTAGTTCTTTTGCAGCAGTATCAGAAACCTCCACAATTATTGCCTCAACTAAAACCTGAGACCTAGGAACGTCTAGCTGTCTTATAACACTATCTAGTGCCTGTTGCATTTCAGGGCTAGCACTTATGACAAGCGAGTTAGTACCTTCATGAAAAGTTATACTAACTTGTGAAGCTTTCTCTTTTGTTGAATGGAACCTATTCATCGAAATACTTAGTTTTTCAAGAATTGGAGCAATTTCTGTTGCTTCTGCATGTTTTAAATAAACAACCCTTACATCATCCTTAGACTTATTCTGAGCATCTAACTCTTCTATCATCAAAAGCAACCTTTCTAGAATAACAGGGTCGCCCTTTAAAAGAAGTGTATTACTTCTTTCAACTGCCACAACATCTACTTTTTGTCTACCTCCATCCTCATCTCTTTCAGTACCAGCCAAACCAAGAACTATCGCTGCCATTTCACTTGCCGAGGAGTTTTCTAACTCCACTGGAATTATTGTTGACATATCAACATCAAGTTTAAGGATAACATCTCTAATACGGATCATGTTTGATGCATAATCTACGATAATAACAGCTTTTGTTCCAGGAGTAGCTATTGCTCTGCCGCGAGGACTTATTATTGGCCTAACAGTAGTTAATGCAGTTGTAATATCTATATGGTGAAGAGAAAAAACTTCAGTTACAACTTGATCTCCCGTAAGACCATCCCCTCCAACAGGATTAAAATTACTTGCAGCCTCCTCATCGGGGACAATTTTGTAAGCACCAAATTCTGTTGGAACTGCAGCGTAACCGTTTACCCGTAATGTAGATAAAAATACCTGAAATAGTATTTCCTCACTGACTGGAAATTTTGAAATTACAGTTACATTACCATTCACTCTCGGGTCTACAATAAATGATTTACCAGTTACCATAGAAACATCACCAATAAATGCTCTAATATCAGCATCTCTAAGGTTTAAGATTTGGTCTTGACCATCAACATCAGTGCCAAATGCAAATAGAGAAAATAAAAAGAGAAAACTTAGGCAAAATTTCTTCATATGAAACCATGGATTAATTGTATTCAATTGAAAAAAATAATATTACAGTAACAAAAAATTAAAGTTACACATTTATGAACTTTTTATGAATATTAAGATAAAAGAAATTCCATGAGTCATACTAATTAAGATTGATGTTTTTGGTTAAAGTTCTTCCATCTCTCTCTATTTCAATTTGTATTAATGACAAGCCATTTAATTCTTCTTGTGCATCCTTAATTCTCTCAATACTTACTAGTCTTACTCCATTGATTGCCAAAACTATGTCCCCAGATAAAATACCAGCACTTTGTATTTGGGGAATTTTCGTATCAAATTGCATTGTAAATCCATTAATCCTTCCACCTTGTATCCTTGGAGTCATCTTTATCCCATCAAGGATTTTTTTAAAATCTATTATCCTTTTAGAGTTTTCTTCAGCCTCTAATCTATTATCATCAGAGAAATTATTTTTTGTATGCATCTCTGTATATGGAGTAATGAGTTTTTTCTTTGTGTCAAAAAGAGCTAAACTTTCTGCTACACCACTTCTCAATATTATCACCTTATCTGGATAAATCTCCTGAAGTTTTACTCCAGAAATAATTTCATCTCCCACTAAAAAATTTTTTTGACCTTGATTTGGTATTTGAATTATTGCCATTCCACGCGTATGATCAATATTTGATCTAACACCAAAAAGTTTTAACTCAAGATCAGTAGTAGGAATCTCTGATACCTTTTTATTATCAAAGCTTGAAGTTGAATTAGTACTATTGACCTTGAAAGCATCATGTGAAGTTAAAAAAAGAAACTTATTTTCTTTTAATGAATCTTCAATAGGTAATAACCCTTTAACAAAATTTTTATTAACTCCATTCTCAATAGATGAACCCGAAAAAATTAAAAAAATATACTTAACAAAAATATATAAAATTAAAGCTATAAAAAACAGTTCTATAGTTTTTTTAATTAGTAAAAGATTACCTTTTAGATAATTATTTACATCTTCAAAATTAAAATTATTTAAGTCGGGTAAGGTAAAGTTCATAAAATTTCCAGTAATATAAAATAAAGGACCAGAAATTAAATATACTAAGTTCTGGCCCTATTATTATATAATAAGCTAAAAAATTAGAATGTTGTTTTAATTCCTATAGAAAATGATACACCAAGATCATATTCTTCAGCGATCAAACCACCTTGAGTAATTTTATATTTATCATTTAACAGATTTTGGCCTTTAACTGAAAATTCATATAACCCATCCCAAATTTCAAAACTCCTAGCGTAATTAAAATCTAGACTTATTGGGGGTTTCTCAATTTCATTGGGTGCACCCAAACGACCAACACCAAGAATTCTATCACCTGTATAATTCAATAAAATTGCAAACCTCTCAATTTGATCAGGAGTATCGAAACCAAATTGAATGTTCCCAAGATAATCAGATTGGCCCTCAAGAGCCCGGTTTGGGTCGGTTTGTTGAGTAGCTTGAGTTAGGTCCAAATTAACCTCAGAGTCAATATAAGAAGCATTCAGCTTTAGATAGAAATCTCTAGATTTTGATAATGCGAGAGCTTTTTCTATTTCAAACTCTACTCCTTTAACCTTTGCAGATAAAGCGTTGGCCCACGATCTTAGAGGTGTATTTCCAATAAACTGGAAGGTTTGTTCTATTGGGCTGGTGAACTCTTTATAAAAACCACCAAAAGTTACAAATTCACCTGGACCGAAATACCATTCCCAACGAACATCGTAGTTATCAATTTCTGTAATTTCAAGCTCAGGATTACCCCTAGTCTGTTGACCTCGATCGTCAATAAAAAAGGCGCTAGCAGTTTCTCTTAGATCCGGCCTAGAAAGAGTTTGACTAAATGCAAATCTTAGTTGCATGTTATCATAAAACTCCCAAGTTAAAGTAGCAGCGGGAAGAAGGTATTCTGCTTTTTGGGTAACGACTATTGGGTCACCTGAAATACGATTAAATGTTTCAGTTATTTGCTCTGAATCCTCATAACGCCCACCAACTGCTAATCTAACAAAATCATTAATTCCAACATCCAAACCTGCATAGGCTTGAAGATTTTCAAAACCAGATTCAAATGAGTCTGATGGATCAAAAAACTCAGTAAGTACAAAACCTCCTGGCCCAATATTTGTTGTTCCAAAAATACTTTCAGGGATGAGCTCTCTTACCGCTAAATTTGCTCCTGGTGGGTTATCAAACCCATACTGAATAAAACCTGATTTTCTAGATTTATCTGTATAAGTTGCCCCTAACTTAACATCAAAAGCAATCCCTCCTGTCATAACTGGCTGTATAATATCAAATCCAGCTTCATAAATCTGATCTTTTAAATCATTCCAGCTAGTTAATGCAGCATCTGTTCTAAGAGGAAAACGAAATACTTCATCGAAATCATCATATATATATCTGTATCTTTTTCTTGCAGGAACTTCACGAGAAGCTTCAGAATATGAAGCACGCCAATTCAATTGAGTTTTCTCAAATGCACCACTCTTGAGTGATTCAAAGAAATGTTCCCCAGAAAGTTGGTTAAACCATAAATAATTTTCAACATACTCATTTCTTACCTCGGTCCTTAAGGTGCCTGGGTCTGCTGCAAACTCACCTTTATCTATTTGTGATCGTTTTACACTTTTTCTAGAAACAAAAGAACTTGCCTTAATTATAGAATCGTCCATTTCTAAACCGATTGAAACTATACCATTAAGATTAACTTGCCATTCGGTCCTTCTGAGTCCACAATCTGAACCGCCTCCAATAAAATTATTACAAACCTCCTCTGAGATATTAGTACTTGGTCGCAGCTCACCTCCTGATATTTCGTAGGTTGCAAAGCTGCCAAATTCATTTTGCCTTGAACTATCGTAGTCAATTGCAGCTAAAAAACCCAAACTACTGTTTGAGTAATCAAACCTATCTCCATAAGCAGCATTAAAGCCACCATCAAAATAGTTATTTTGAAGATCAACAGACCAAATATTTGGAATAGCTTCACCCGCTTGTTCTAACTGAGCAGGAGTAAATCCAGAAAGAGTAGCATTAGAGTCAATAATATCTGGAATAGAGCGAGACTTACCTGGAAAACCAAGGGCCTCAATATCTGGACCAGCAAAGTCTAAACCATCCTTTCCTGTGGTTTCACTGTTAAAACCACCTGAAACCCCAACTGAATAAAATTTCTCATCGGGAACGGCTTTCAACCTAAGTTCAACCAATCCACCACCAAATTCACCCTGAAACTTTGGTGAATAGGTCTTTTGGACTAAAACCCCTCCCAGAAGACTGGTTGGAAAAAGATCTAAAGGTACTACGCGGCGAAGTGGCTCAGGACTTGGAATTAACGAACCATCTAAGGTTGCGTAAGAATAACGCCCGCCTAATCCCCTTACATATACATATTTTCCTGAAACTAGACTGAGCCCAGTAACTCTTTGAAGAATACCCGTAACCTCAGAGTCTCCAGTTTGTGCAAAGTCAACTTCGTCTATTAGGTTTGAAATCTCTGATGTGGCACGTTTTTCATCTGGTATATAAATCCCCTGCACAACTAGTTCTTCAACATTTTCTTGAGCGTAAGTTTTTGCTGAAAAAACTAATAAAACCCCAACAAAGAGCAGAGTAGTTAATATTAGTCTAAATCTATAGAATGTCATTTCAATACACCTAAATTAAAAAAAAGTTAATGATAATCAAGGACCGTAACCATGCACTTAGTATTTGCATAGCTACGGTCTCTTAACTAACTAGGTTTTTATTGGTTTAGCCAAACAGTCCAACCAGAAGTCCAATTATTAGCAGCATCTTTAACACCACCAATATAATCAGTGCTATCAAAGAAAGGGTCGAGCGTACTTGCATCAAATGCAGTAACAGTTCCCTCATTTACTCCGCTAATAAAAGATCTCGTTCCACCAGTAGGAGCTACTAAGCTAGAGCTTCGTCCTGTTGGAGGAGGTCCAGAAGTGAAGTTGTTTGACTGGTTTTCAATAAACGCACGAAGATTCCAAGGGTCTCCAGTTTCATCATCTGTTGGATCTGAACAATCCAGCAAGGATGACTGAACAACTGTATCGCCTGTAAGAGCTACCGCAGATGTACCCGCAGCAGTAAATGTTGCTGTGCTATCTAGATCATAACAAGCATCTCTCCAGTTTGTCATAACAAAATTATAGAGTTTACCAGTTGTACCTCTTCTAAGAACAACTCCAGTATCACCAACGCTCGTACCACCAACAAGTGTTGCATTAACAATTGTAGGACCAGAACGAGGCAAAAAGTCATTATTCCCTTCTAAGTTGTCAGCTTCGATTCCACGGTCTGAGTTTGCCTGGTTATCATTTTGGTAAACAACAACGTGCTGAATTTTACCAGTATAACCATGCGTCCAGTCAATAGAGTCATCATCGGCGCCTGTAACAACAAGGTGCTTAACGTTAACTGTTCCTCCAAAAAATTCAATTCCGTCATCGGCACCATTATGAACTTGAAGATAGTCTATAGTTGTTCCTGAACCAACACCCTGGAAAGCAATACCATTAAGTTCATCAGTTGCAGTAATTGGGTTACCTGCATACTTAACAACAGTGTAAATTAAACTACCACTATTATCCGTATTAGATGTTCCACCATAGAGTCCACTATCACCTTCGCCTGACGCCTCGCAAGGAGGATTAACTTGGTTACATGTGTTAAGGATAGCCCTACCATTTATAACAAGACCTCCCCACAAACTAGTATCCGTATCAAGGTTAGCAGTTGAATCATTCACTGAGCTGAATATAACTGGTGCACTTTGTGTTCCATTTGATCTTAACTGAGATCCACGAGTTACAACTAAGTAGGATGTTGTATTCTGCCCAAGAACTTTAACACCCGGATCAATAGTCATAATAGCTGGGTTCGCAGTAGCAAGAGGAGCATCAGGATCTGGTCCAGAATCTGTACCAACATCAACTCTTCCGTTTAGTATGTAATCAAAAGGCCCAACAAGTCTAATATCGTCGTTATAAACTCCAGACATTATACATTGTGTTGTACCTTGCGGAGTTGTACCTGCAGGACAAGATGCCTCCCCATTTATTCCAAATGACCAACCTGTCGTCCAATTACCTGCAGTGTCTTTAACAGCACCAATATAGTCTACACTATCAAAAAATGCATCAATAGTACTTACATCAGTTGCAGAAACAGCAGCCTCATTTGCACCATTTACAACACCTGCCAATGTTGTGTTTCTAAATACGTTATTAGGCTGATTTGTGACAAAAGTAGCCAAGTCCCAAGGATCACCTGTCTCATCGTCTGTAGGGTCATTACAACCAAAAATTGATGACTGAACAACTGTGTCACCAGTTATATTAGTAGCCGAAGAACCGGCAGCAGTAAATGTAGCTGTGCTATCTAAGTCATAACAAGCATCTCTAAAATTAGTAACGACAAAATTATATAACTTTGCAGTTGTTCCTCTTCTTAGAACAATACCTGTATCACCAACTGTGGTTCCACCTATAAATGTAGAATTTGCAATTGACGGGCCTGAACGAGGTAAAAAGTCATTATTACCTTCAAGGTTATCAGCTTCAATACCACGGTCTGAATTTGGTTGATTATCATTTTGTATTACAATGAGGTACTGAACATTACCACGCCATCCATGAGTCCAATCAAGAGAATCATCATCCGCACCAGTAATAATAACATGCTTGGCATTTACTGTTCCCCCGAAAAACTCAACTCCATCATCGGCCCCATTATGGACATGAAGGTAATCGATTGTTGTTCCTGAACCAACTCCCTGGAAAGCAATACCATTAAGTTCATCAGTTGCAGTAATTGGGTTACCTGCATACTTAACTAATACATAACTAAGCGTCCCACTGTTATCTGCATCGTTAGTACCACCGTATAAACCACTATCGCCTTCACCTTCGGCTTCACATGTTCCAACCTGGTTACAGGTATTAATAGTAGCAAGACCATTAATAACGATTCCGCCCCACTCAGATGTGTTAGGATCGTTTTGAGCTAATCCAGTATATGCAGCTCTCTGAGTTTGATTGAAACTTGCTGCTACTTGCATATCTTGAGCACTTGTGAATGTTATTGGAGAAGCCTGAGTTCCATTTGCCTCTAAACGAGAACCCCGAGATACAACTAAGTAAGATGTAACATTCTGACCGTAAACAGTAACGCCAGGCTGAATAGTTAATATGGCTTGCGTACCACCTGCACCTGATGAGTCAGTATTAACTCCAACAGTTACTTTACCCTTTAGGGTATAGGTATTTCCTGCAACCAATGTTGTATTCGATGTAATAACTCCTTCTAATTCACAGTGCGTTGCAGAACCAACAGTAATTTCAGAAGTTCCATCCGGACAGTTACCAGCTACAGGGTCTGGAGCAGGTGCTGGGTCTGGATCAGGTGCTGGGTCTGGAGCAGGTGCTGGGTCTGGAGCAGGTTGCTGATTAACTCCAGGGTTTGGTCCCTGACTGCCCGGAGAAGTAATTTCAGTTGAGCTATCGCTACAAGCAGCAATAGAAAAAACTAATAAAGAAGTAAAAATTAATTTACCGAATGAAGATAAGCGTATCATCTTGGTCCCTCGTTTAAATTATAAAAAAGATTAGATAACTAATCATGCAGAGAGTTAGCAAATAATTTCGAAAGGATAAACATGATGAGAGGATAATTTAAAATAAGTTTAAAATTTGAGTCACTAAATATTATTATTTTTGCAATATAAATGTAAACATTTATTTCTTAGAAAAAATTAAGAATTTAAAGCTGCTGTAGAATCAAATGCATAACCTGCAGACCTAACGGTCCTAATAATATCTTTTCCTGCACCAACCTGCATTGCTTTTCTGAGTCTCCTGATGTGAACATCAACTGTTCGCATTTCAATATATATACCCTGCCCCCATACAGTATCTATAAGCTGTTCTCTACTATAAACTCGGCCAGGATTCTCCAAAAAATGCCTTAGTAACTTAAACTCTATTGGACCAAGATGAATCTCTTGGCCCTCTCTAGTGACTTTATAAGAAGCTAAATCCATTATAACATTCCCGATGGATAATTCATCTGTTCCTGTGGATGGACGCGACCTTCTTAACACTGCTTTTATTCGTGCAATTAATTCTTTTGGGGAAAATGGCTTAGTTACGTAGTCATCAGCACCACCTTCTAAGCCTCTTAATCTATCTTCCTCCTTTGACCTTGCCGTAAGCATAATTATAGGTACTTTTGACAATGTTTTATTTCTTCTCATCATCCTGCAAACTTCAAGACCAGAGAGTTTTGGAATCATCCAGTCTAATACCACCAAATCAGGAGTTTCTTCACGAGCCAACGACATTGCCTCTTCACCATCGGCTGCTGAACGAACTTTAAAACCCGCCTTTTCAATATTAAATGATAACATTACAGATAAAGCTTGGTCATCCTCAACAAGTAAAATGGAAGACTTAATCATTTATCACCTCATTCGAAGTTATCGTTGCTGTTTTATCTGCTTTAGGACGATCATCAGTTAGCCTCTCACCCCTAACCATGAAGTAAATTTCCTCAGCTATATTTGTTGTTAGGTCACCTATTCTCTCAATATTCTTACCTATGAATGCCATATGTGTTCCAGAATTTACACTTCCAGAATTCTTTTCCATGAAATTTACAATCTCCACAAAGACGTTTGTATAAAGCTTATCTATCTCTTCATCTTTGCGCCAAGCCTCTAAAGCAGCTTCACTATCTAGTGCTTGATATCCATCTAAAACATTTCTGAGGCATTCACTAGCCAAGGTACCCATACTAACTAAACCCTCCATGATAGGTAAAATTTTGTCGTCAGTTATTGATTTACTTCGAATTGCAATATTTTTGGCATAGTCACCAATTCGTTCTAAGTCAGAAGATATTTTAAGCGCAGCCATAACATTACGTAAATCAACAGCCATAGGTTGTCGCAATACAAACAGTCGCGTAACTAACCCCTCAATTTCTTTCTCAAAATTATCCAATTCTAAATCACTTTTAATAGCTAAATCAGCTTTTGAAACATCAAGATTCTCAATTGCTTTAATTGATAAATTTAACTGACTCTCTGTAATCCCACCCATTCTAACTACAGTAGCAGTTAATAAATTTAACTCCTCACTATAAGATCTTACAATATGTTCCTGATTGTTATCTTCTAAAGACATAATCTTCGCTTTCAATATTAAAGTTAGTTTTTATAATCAAACCCTAACCAAACCTTCCTGTTATATAATCTTGTGTCCTTTTATCATCCGGGGTTGTAAACATTTTTTCAGTTGCTCCCTTTTCCACAAGATACCCCATGTGAAAGAATGCAGTATACTGAGCGACTCTTGCAGCTTGTTGCATTGAATGAGTAACAATAACAATTGTATACCTCTTTCGCAGCTCATCCATGAGCTCTTCAATTCTTGCTGTAGCTATTGGATCAAGAGCTGAACACGGTTCATCCATTAATAATACTTGTGGGTTTACAGCTATTGCTCGGGCAATACATAACCTTTGCTGCTGTCCACCAGATAAACTTGTCCCAGAATCAGATATTCTATCTTTTACCTCATCCCACAACCCAGCTCTGATTAAGCTCTTTTCAACAATGTCATCAAGCTCAGAATTAGTATTAGCAAGACCATGTATTCTTGGGCCGTAGGCAACATTGTCATAAATTGATTTTGGAAAAGGATTTGGTTTTTGAAAAACAATTCCAACTTTTGCTCTGAGGGTTACAGGATCAATTCTTTGATCATAAATAGTTGATCCATCAAGCTCAACCTTTCCCTTTACAACACACCCATCAATAACATCATTCATTCTATTTAAACACCTTAAGAAGGTGCTCTTCCCACAACCAGATGGACCAATTAAGGCTGTTATATTATTCTTAGTAATATCGAGGTTTATTGAGAATAGAGCTTGCTTATCAAAATATGATACATCCAAATTCTCTACTCTCATTTTAGGTATACTGTCTTCCATGATATATCTTACCATCTTTTTTCGAACTTTTGTCTTAATAAAACGGCTACAAAGTTCATTGTTAAAAGGAAGAATAATAATAGCATTATTGCTGCAGAGGTCCTCTCTACAAAGGCCCTTTCCGGACTATCTGCCCATAAAAAAATCTGAACCGGAAGCGCAGTAGATGGATCATCTATCTTTGTTGGGATATCAACGATAAAAGCTACCATACCAATCATTAAAAGCGGAGCAGTCTCACCAAGCGCTCTTGCCATGCCTAAAATACCCCCAGTTAAAATTCCTGGCATACCTAAGGGCAATACATGATGAAGCACCATTTGCATTTTGCTTGCACCTAATCCTAAAGCTGCTTCCCTTATTGAGCCTGGCACAGCTTTCAATGAAGCCCTACTTACAATTATAATAGTTGGAAGAGTCATTAAAGAGAGCACCATCCCTCCAACAAGTGGAGCCGATCTTGGAAACTCAAAAAAACTTAAAAATACACCTAAACCCAATAACCCAAAAACGATTGAAGGAACTGCCGCCAAATTATTTATATTTACCTCAATTATCTCAGTGAACCTATTTTTAGGTGAAAATTCTTCAAGATAAATTGCAGCCATTACACCAATAGGAAATGAAATTAAAAAAGTAACAAGTAATGTAAAAAAGGAACCAATTAAGGCTCCAAGAGTACCCGCAATTTCAGGTTCTCTGGAATCACCGTTAGTAAAGAATCTGAAATTGAAACTTTTTCTTACCAAACCATCAGACATTAATTGATCTAACCAGCTTATCTGATTATCCTTGAACCTCCTAAGATTACTTGGAACATCCTTTTTAATATTTCCTTTTAAATACATATCTGCATCGTCAGATAAAGGAAGCCATACGCTTATTATTCCGCCTATAAGATCTCTGTTTTGAATTATACGATCACGCAATTCATGCCTTGCCCCGGAGCTTATTAGTGAATAAAGCATTCTTCTATCTGATCGAGATTGAACATTAGGGAACAGTTTAATCAGACTATTTCTTATTAATTTATTTAACTCTGAACCTCGTATCTTTTTAGGGTCCATTAGAACTTCTTGACGAAAATTTTCTGTGGAAAGATCTATACTTAGTAGAACTTCACTTTGACGAATTGCAGACGACCCTTTCTCAATTATTGAAATAAATAGGATAAATAAGAAGGAGACTGAAGCCAAGACAGATAGTTTTCCAAGCAACTGAAAACGTTTCTCTTTTTTTTGTCTTTTCAACAATCTATCTGAAGAATATTCAGAAGGGCTCTCATCAGTCAATTGATTATTATTATCCAAATTATTCATATACTTCTCTGTATCTTTTAACAAACGCCAATGCAATAACATTGAGAATCAAAGTAAAAAAGAAAAGTGTCATACCAAGTGCAAATGCAGCTAGAGTTTTTGCACTATCAAACTCTTGGTCACCCACCAGAAGTGTTACTATTTGAACCGTAACTGTTGAAACAGCCTCAAGTGGATTAAACGTTAAATTAGCTGCAAGCCCTGCTGCCATAACAACTATCATTGTCTCTCCAATCGCTCTTGATACAGCAAGAAGAACACTTCCTACAATTCCTGCTAAAGCTGCAGGAAGAACAACTTGAAGAATTGTTTCAGATCTTGTCGCCCCTAATCCCCAAGACCCTTCCCTTAAACTCCTTGGTACTGCTGTTATGACATCATCTGACATACTCGATACAAATGGTATAATCATAATCCCCATAACTAAACCAGCTGCCAGTGCACTCTCACTGGCGACTTCTAAACCAAGTAGATCTCCTAAATCTCTAATAAATGGGGCAACAGTTATTGCTGCAAAAAAACCGTAAACTACAGTAGGTATTCCTGCTAAAATTTCTAAAGCTGGTTTTATTATCGCTCTAGTCCGTGGATGAGCATATTCTGATAAATAAATTGCACTCATTAACCCAAACGGTACAGCAACAAACATGGCAATTAAAGTTGTTAATAAAGTCCCAACTAGTAAAGGAATTATTCCAAAAGCTCCTTGTGCAGCAACTTGATCCGACCTAATTGCTGTTTGAGGACTCCACTCGAGACCAAACAAAAAATCTAGTGGATTAATTTTATCAAAAAAACGAACTGTTTCAAAAAATAGAGATGAAATTATTCCTACAGTAGTTAAAACAGCAACAATTGATGCTAAAAAGAAAACAATCATTAATAGCCTCTCAATTTTTTTTCGAGCAGGGAAATCTAATTTTATTTTTTTTAATAAAAAGAATATGATTAAAATAGATAAAAAGAAAACGAGAATATTAAAATAGATACTTATATTTTCTTCATACAAGAGGTATTCCTGATAAACTCTTATTAAATTTGGATCAGTCTCTTGAGAAACAAACTGACTTACATACATATTTTTTAACTTAGCCGCTAAAAGATTTATTTGATCAAAATTTAAATTAACAAACTCATTTTCTAATATGGAAAATAATATCTTATCAAGAAAATAACCCTTACATAACATCCAAAATAAAATTATTAAAAGCAAAGGCAGAACTGTTAAGGTAAGAACATATAAACCATGGTAAATTGGTAGTGAATTTAGCTTCTTACCTTGAGTCAAAGAAATAGTTGCAGCTTTTGACTGAGCTATGTAATAGCCAAAAACTGCTGCAAAAAGGATTAAAAAAATAATAAGAGTCATGTTTTTTTCTTAATCCTATAAATTTATTCTAACTCAGAAGCACTAAAAACTTCTAACGCTCTTGATGCACTTGCAGTATTATTTCTCTCACCTTCAGTAAGTGGAATAAGTCCCTTTTCCATCAAGTAGCCTTCAGGGCCCCATGCTAGTTCATTTGTAAATTCTTCAATAAATTCTTTTATTCCAGGAACAACCGAAACATGTTCTTTTTTGACATAAAAATAAAGAGATCTTGAAACAGGATATGCCCCGGAAGCAATCTTTTCAAACTCTGGAGCAACTCCGTCTACTAAACTCCCTTGAAGAGCATCAGAGTTTTGGTCAAGAAAACTGTATCCAAAAACACCATAGGCAGATGGGTCCGCTTGAAGCTTTTGAACTATTAAGTTGTCATTTTCCCCAGCTTCCACGTATGCCCCATCTTCTCTTATGGAACGACAAACTGCCTTATATTTATTTTTATCTTTTTTCTTCAGCGCAGTGAACGATGAGAATGTTTTACAACCGCCTTCTATTGCAAGCTCATTAAAAGCGTCTCGTGTACCAGATGTGGGAGGGGGGCC
>MDTB01068699.1_pt1 | contig 28688 bp, 26 predicted proteins | sample 811161 | NCBI WGS metagenome assembly MDTB01 (sample SAMN05326650, study PRJNA326480) | marine metagenome | isolation source: seawater | place: Mediterranean Sea | collected 2009
GGTTTCTCTTCAGTACCCACGAGAGGATTTGAACCTCTGACCTACGGATTAGAAGTCCGTTGCTCTATCCAGCTGAGCTACGTGGGCATAGATATTTAAAAACTACTATATAAAATTACAGGGATTTTTATTCTGAGAACAAGAAAAGTCCTAGAAATTCCAAATTAATTTTACTGATTTCGAACCATCGTTATAAAAATTGTATCCAATATTTGGTATTTTTTTATTTTGAATATATTTTACATGTATTCCAGAAATTATTCTGTGGCCAATTAATCCTGCAATCATGAAGCTGCTAAACTTTTTAGACAAACCAGAATTAATTCTCATATTTTTAAATTTCTCTCTGTTTGCATCTGAATTCCATTGCCAATGATTATTTATATCATTTTCATCTAAAACTAGATTGAATTGACGTCTTCTCTGTTTATTATCATTATAATCAATCAGATTTGAATAATTTCCGACATCGACAGCCATTTGTAAATCAAGACCTCTTAAATCAATTTCTGCATTTTCTTTTGCAAATGTTAAATATGATTGTTCATAATAATCACTTGTCCATATTGAGCCAAAAAATGAAAACCACATTACGCCCTCTTGTATAAAAAATTTTTTTGCAGAATTACTTTGGTTTTCACTTAATTGCCCCCAACCAGGTAATATTAAGGATTTAATTATGGATACATTACTATTCTTTGAAGTAGAGATAGATATTGTTAATGATATTAAAAATAATATTTTTTTCATTAGATTACCTTCTATTAAAATCTATTTTTATTAATCCTATTGTCATAATTATCATTATCCATGAAAAAACATCTCCATATTTTGAATAAAAAGTTATTTTTTTTTGAATACCAATTTTTTCTGAAATACCAGTTTTTTCATTTAATGAAGATTTTTGAATTATTTCTCCACTTGGTTTTATCACCATAGATATACCAGTATTTGCCGAACGCACAATCGTTTTTCTATTTTCTATAGCTCGAAAAATGGATTGATTAGCATGCTGTTGAGGCTCTGGCGCAGATTCATACCAACCATCATTCACTAATACTGAAATAAATCCAGCACCCCTGTTAACGAATTTCCTTACTAATGATGGATAAGTTGACTCATAACAAATCACACCACTAAATTTAATTTGATTTTGATTAAATATAGTATGATTTTTTCCTATTTCCCAATTTGCTTGACCTATATTTATTTTCTTTAAACTCGGAAAAATACTTGAAAATGGAATATGTTCGGCTAATGGTACAGGCTGAATTTTTTGATATGAATTTATTAAGCCACTTTTTCCAAAATGACCAATTGAATTAAAATAAAGATTACCTCTTTCTGTCTTTTCTAATTCAGGAAATCCTGTTAGTAATTGAAATGACTTATCTTGTAGAAACTCTTTAATTATTTTTTCAGTTTTACTACCTTCAGATATAAAAGTATTTACCGCAGTTTCGGGCCAAATTACTAGATTAGTAGAATCAGATATATACTTATTAGTTATATTTATTATTTCTTTCAGACTTTGAATTGGACTTCGCCCATGTTTATCTGAAAGATGAATATTAGGCTGTATGATTGTAACATTAATATTTGATTTATTTTCAGGAATATTTCTTATTAAAATCTCACCCAATAAAAATGGAAACATAAATATTGATAATAAAACTATTATCGTAGATTTATAATTATATTGGAACCAATAAATTAAGCCTGCATTAAGTAAAACAATCCAAAAGCTAACACCATAAACTGCAGTATACTCCGCAATTTGAATAGGTAATAGATAATCAGCCTGAGAATTTCCAATACTTACCCAAGGAAAGCCAAGCAAACCTAGACTTTTTAAATATTCTATTGCTACCCATATGATTGGCATCGACCAAACACCTATCCAAGGAGATCTTTTTTTTACTCTATATATTAATAAAGAGAATATTATATAAAAAATTGATAAATATAATGTTGCTGAAATAGCCGTTATTTTAGCAATTAAGGGACTAGTTCCAATATTAAACGCTAACCAAAAAATTTGTGTAATTGAATATGTAAATCCAAATAGAAATCCCGCTAAAATTACTCGGTATTTTTTTGTAAAACTATATAAAGAGTAAAGAAAAGGTACCAAACTAAACCATGCTAAAAATCCTAATGATAACGGATGATGACTTAAACCCGAAAAAAATCCAGAGATAACACACATTAATAATTTTTGATTTAATGAAAATGAGTACATTATTGTGAGTCTAGAAACTCCTGTAAAATAATAGATGCTGCAATTGAATCAATACTTTCTTTATTTCGCGAAGGAGATTTATTTTGTAAAATTAAACTATCTTGAGCAGCTTTTGATGAAAGTCGTTCATCTTGTAATAAAATTTGTAAATTAGTTTTTTTCTTAAATTCTTCAATAAATTCTTTAACAATTATTGTCTGTCTTGAATCTAATCCTTTCATATTAAAAGGGATTCCTACTACAATTTTGTTAATAGAATATTCTTCAATTGTCAATATTATTTCTTCAATAAAATTCGGCGTAACTTTACGATCTAATGTTTTTAGAGGTTTAGCGAAAATATTTAATGGATCTGATATTGCTAACCCAACTCGTCTTGCTCCATAATCAATACCTAAAACTCTGTTCATTTATTGATTTGATATTCTTTTTTCAATTCTTTCCTTAATATTTTTCCAGCTTTAAATTGTATTTTTCTATGAGGTGGTACATAAATAATTTCATTAGTTCTAGGATTTCGAGCTTTTGGATTTGCTTTGGTAGGTTTTATTTCAAAAACTCCGAAGTTTCTTAATTCTAATCTTAAAATAGAATGTTTCTCTAAAAAAATACCTGTCATTGTATCTAATATCTCATCTAAGATTATCTTTACTTCTTTGTTACCTAAATCTAACTGATTAGATACTTTTCTTATAATATCTTTTCTTGTATATGTTATACCAATCATTACACCCTCTCTAAATCTATTAATCCTTTTACATTCTTTATCCGATTTCGAATTCGAGCCAATTGTCTTCGATCTCTAACTTCAATTATTATATTTATAGTTGCTAGTCCTTCTTCAGATTTGGCATCGATACTACTTATATTAATATCATGATTTGAACATTCATTCGTAATATTGTTAAGGAAATGTTTACGATCTTCACCTACTACTTTTAATTGAACTAAAAATTGTTGATTTCTACCTACATTCCATTCAACATGAATAAATCTATCTTCATTATCTAAAACAGGTAAATTATTACATGAATTTCTATGTATTGTTACACCTCTACCACGTGTGACATAACCAACTATTTCTTCACCAGGAATTGGATTACAACATTTACCAAAGTTTAATAAGGTATTGGAAATACCATCTACACTTACTCCTCTAGCTGTACCTCTAGCTTTATCTAAAAATCTTTGGGTAAATGTTTTATTTTGTTTACTTTCATCTGATTGTGCAGAAGGAGAATATTTTTCTATTATATCTCTAACTGTAAATGTACCATTAGATACACCAATATATACTTGATCTAAAGAATTAACTCCAAGCTGCTGTGGATTTTTAATTATATCATTAATTAATTTTTTATTTTTTAATCTTCTTAACGTCTTTTCTAGAATTTCTTTTCCTAAATCAATGGCTTTATCATTCTGCTCTTTTTTAACCCATTTTTTTATATTTGTTTTTGCCTTTATTGTTTGAACAAATTTAAGCCAAGCATAACTAGGGTTTTGATTTTCAGAAGTGATAATCTCAATACTATCACCATTTTTTAATTTTGTATTTAATGGAACAATCTTACCATTTACTTTTGCACTTATACAATGCATACCAACTTCTGTATGAATTTCAAATGCAAAATCTACAGGTGTAGAATTTTCTTTTAATTGAAATACATCACCTTTAGGAGTAAAAACAAAAATTTCTTCTTCAAATAAATCAATTTTAAGTAGCTGAAGAAATTCTTTGGGATTTGAATTTTTATCTTCATCTTGTAAAACATCAACTAATTCCCTTAGCCAGCTAATATGTTTATCTAAACTCTTTGTTTCCTTTTTTCCATTTCCTTGGTTTTCTTTATAAGCCCAATGTGCAGCAACTCCAATTTCAGCAGTTTGATCCATATCTTCGGTCCTAATTTGAACTTCAACAACTTTTCCATTCACCCCGAAAACAGTAGTATGTAAAGATTGATAACCATTACTTTTAGGCGTTGCTATAAAATCTTTAAATCGAGTATGTAATGGAGTATATAACTGGTGAATTGATCCTAGAACAGCATAACATTCGTCTACTCTTTTTACTATTATTCTAACAGCCATGATATCCATAATCTCTTCAAAAGATTTATCTCTTCTTTTCATTTTTCCATATATAGAAGAATAATGTTTTGTTCTATGAATAATTCTATTTTGAATAGAATACTTATTAATTTGGTTTTTAATTGGTTGAATAAATTTAGTTAGATATTTTTCACGATCAGACTTGCTTGACTTAAGCATTTTTTGTATTTTGCGATAAACTTTAGGTTCAATTGTCTTAAATATTAAATCTTCATACTCACTTTTTAATTTATACATTCCTAATCTATGAGCTAATGGAGCAAAAACTTCTTTTGTTTCATTTGCAATTCTTCTTTGTTTAATCAATGGGAGATATTGGATTGTATTCATATTATGAAGTCGATCTGCAAATTTTATAATAATTACACGAATATCTTTTGCAACAGATAAAAACATTTTCATAAAATTTTCAGCTTGTTTTTGCTGTCGGCTGTAAAACTTTATTCCTGAAAGTTTAGTAACTCCTGAAATTAGTTCAGCAATTTCAGCGTTAAATTCTTTAGATATTTGTTCAAAAGTAACTTCTGTATCTTCAACAGTATCATGTAATAAACCAGCAATAATGGTATTAACATCTAAATTCCAATTAGCTAGAATTCCACCAACTGAAGCACAATGATTAAAATATGGTTCTCCAGACCTTCTTTTTTGACCATTATGAGCAACTTCACCAAAAGAATAAGCTTTCCAAATAAATTCTTCAACCTCTTTGGAAATTTCTTCATGCTTATTTAACTCATTTATAATTGTTAAAAATTGAGTTGGTTTTCCATTTCCTCTAGGTAAAATATTTTTTATTGAGTTTAACAATTTTAACCGGGAAAGTTATCAGTATAATATTCATTTGCATGCAAATCAATATTTTCAAAACGAGCATATTTATCTACAAACGCAACATCAATAATCCCTGTTGGTCCATTTCGATGTTTTGAAATTATAATTTCCCCTCTGCCTTCATCTTCTTCTTTTTTAGAATAAACAATTGGCCTATAGACGAATAAGACTACATCAGCATCCTGTTCAATTGCTCCACTCTCTCTTAAGTCAGACATCATCGGTCGTTTGTCTTGCCTTGCCTCAAGAGCTCTAGAAAGCTGAGATAGAGCAATTACGGGTATATCTAAGTCTTTTGCTAATGCTTTTAATGATCTTGATATAAATGATATCTCTTGTTGTCTACTTTCTGTTCTACCAGGAACATTTAATAATTGTAAATAATCAATAAAAATACAATCAATATTTTTTTCAGCTTTTAAACGTCGTGCTTTTGCTCTTAGTTCCATGATATTCATATCTGCAGAATCATCGATAAATATTTGTGCTTTTGCTAAACTTCCAGCTGCTTTAGATAATTTCTTCCAATCTTTAGATGGCAATCTCCCATCTCTTACTAAATGACTATCGACTTTTGCTTCAGCTGTAATTAATCTTTCAGTTAACTGAGAGCAAGACATTTCGAGACTAAACAGCCCTATTTTTAAATTATGCTCCACCGCAGCATTTCTTGCCATACTTAATGCTAAAGCAGTTTTACCCATTGACGGTCTTCCTGCAAGAATTACTAAATCTGACTTTTGAAAACCAGAAAGTTTTTTGTCTAATTCTTTAAAACCAGTTGCAACACCAAGGAATTGACCTCTTTTATGATTACCCCATTTATCTAAAACATTATGAAGCATTTCTTCAATCTGAATAAATCCACCACGAGAAAAATTTTGAGATAACTCAAATAATTTTTGTTCAGCTTTATCTAATATTGCGGTCACATCACTTTGCGCTTCATAGGCTAAAGTAGATAAATCAATTGAAGTTAAAATTATATTTCTTAAAGTCGATTTATCAGAAACTATTTTCCCATAATATTCAACATTTTCAGATGAAGCTGTTTCTGTGGATAAACTAGATATATAAAATGCTCCTCCAATATTTTCAAGCTCACCATCTTTTTGTAATCTGTCAACAACAGTTATGGTATCTATAGTTTCATTTTCCTCAAAAAGGTCAAGCATAACTTTAAAAATTTTTGAATGTGCTGGCTTATAAAAACTATCAGGTTGAACTTGAGAAATTATTTTAGAAATTGCAGAATTTTCAATTAAAATACATCCTAATAATGCTTGTTCTGCTTCTAATGAATGTGGTGGTAATCTTATTTCTGATGTTTGATTTGTCAAGATGTTAACTCTAAAATATAATTTGATTTAATTTTTTTAAAATCTTCCCAAGTCGGTCTTTTTAATTTTGGATTCATAAGTAATTCAGCTGGATGGTATGTTGATAAAACATCAATTCCTTCATACTTATAAGATTTTTCTCTAATTTCATTTAATGGTATTTTTATATTTAAAACTGTCTGTGCGATAATTTCACCTAAAAAGATAATTAGTTTTGGATTAATAAATTGAATTAGTTCTTTTATATATGGTTTATATTGTTTTACATCAGCAGATTTAAGTTTTATATCATTATATGTTTTGCATTTTAAAACATTTAAAATATATGTATTCTGTTGAGTTAAATTGATTGCCAACATTATTTTATCTAGTAATTTTCCAGACTCGCCTATAAATGGATTTCCAGTTAAATCTTCTTTTTTTCCTAAATCTTCACCTATAAAAACAAAATCGGCATCAGGATTACCGATGCCGAAAACAAAATTAGTTTCAGATGAACCTAATGAGCATTTTTGACAATTTTTAATTTTATGGGTAGATAAATCTAAATCAATGTTACTGTCATCATGATTTATTTTACTCTCTATATATAGTGAATTACCAAAAAGTTCTTTTTGCTGATTTAGCCATTTTCTCCGTAATTCTAAATCCATTATTCATTATTTATCTTGTAATTGCTCAAAAGAATATTTTAAATCATCATTTAAATATTCATTTAATGAAGTAACAATTACTTTATCTTTTTCAATGTACTCTTGGATTTCTACTTCATGTACTGTATCTAAACTTTCATAATCTTCCTCTTCATCAACAATATTTACACGTTCTATTTGTCTATCATTAATTACTTGTTTTGCTCTTTTTCCAACTACTACAACACTCTTATATATATCATCATTAATTTTATTTAATTCACTAAAAGGTAATGTAACAATCATCTTTTTAATTGCTCCTTAATTGTTTGTTCTATTTCATTTGTTGTTTCTTCTAAATCATAATTTATAAAATGATGTTTAAAATTATCTTTATACTCTAACTCTAAGTCTAACCTTTTCAATCTCTTTTTAATCAAAGTAATTGGAGTGTTTGCTCTAAGCTTTAAACGCTCTTCAAGTACTTCTTTTTTTTCAGTTATATTATCTCCTGGAGGTTCAATGAAAATAGAAATAATTTCGTCTGGAAATTCTTCTGAGATAGTTTTTCCACCTTTAACATCTATATCTAATAACATTATTTTTCCATCATCTAAAGCATCATCCAGTGTTGACATTAAAGTACCATATTTATTACCATGGACCCATTCCCATTCTATGAAATCACCAAATTTAACTAAATGTTTAAATTTTTCATCTTCCATAAATATATAATCTACGCCATCCTTTTCACCTTCTCTTGGCTCCCTTGTTGTAACAGAGATTGAAAAAGTCCAATCAGGATTTCTTCTTAAAAGTTCTTTACATACGGAAGTTTTTCCAGTCCCCGAAGGAGCAGATAATACGATAAGTCTACCATCGCTCATAATATATTTTGCACCTGTTCTCTTATTTTTTCAATTTCATTTTTCAAGTTAACTACTAAATGACTTACCTGTGATAAATCTGTTTTTGAGCCAATTGTGTTAACTTCTCTACCTATTTCTTGTAAAAGAAAATTCATTTTCTTTCCGACTAAGCTTTCAGAGTCATTTAAAAACTGATTGAATAATTCTGAATGAGATTTTAATCTAATCAATTCTTCTGTAATATCTTTTTTTTCAGCAAGAATTGCAATTTCCTGAGTCATTCTTTGACTGTCAAGTAAAACGTCTTCACATATATTTTGGACTCTCATTCGATACTTTTCAACTTGATTTGACCAATTAGACTTCGTCTCTATTTTAATTTTATTAATAATCTCATTAGAAACATTTATTCTATTATTTAAATCTTTTCCTAATTTGATGCCTTCTATTTCTCGTAATCTTTCAGTTTCTTTCAACGCTAAAATTAAACTTTTTTCTATGCAGTTTTCAATTAGTTCTTTATTAAAATTTGTTTCTTTTTGAACAATTTCTGGATTATTCAAAAAATAACTGATATCTAATTGTCTTAGATTATTGTATTCAAGAGATATATCATTCGCTATTTTCATATATTGCTGTAATCTTGGTTTATCTAATATTAAATTCTCTAATTCATTTGACTCAAATTTAATATCCATTGATATAGTTATTCTACCCCTTTTCAGACAATCTTTAACTAAAGAATTGATTTTTGATTCATATTCATACAAAGAACGATGAAGTTTTAAATGGATATCTAGAAATCTACTATTTAATGATTTAATATCAACTGTTACTGAAATCCCATTTTCAGAATACTCTCCACTTCCAAAACCTGTCATACTCAAAAGCATAAATTATCCTATGGTTTTAATATTTTTTTCCATTCATTAATTCGATTTAAATCAATAATAAAATCAATTCCTTGGTGAAGCATAGAAATTGAATCAAAATTCTGCTTTCCCGTTGCATAGTGAATTTCAATCCCTTTATATTCAAATATAAATCCACCACTTAAGTATATCATATCGCCAGAGGATAATATAAATTCCAAATTTTTATTAACTATATAATTAACGGATATACTATAATCAAATCCATCCTTAGTCCAAAATTTTGGACCAAATATATTAATACTTTCAGAATTATAATCTAATAAAGAATTTATATTAATTTTATAAAAACTTAGACTAATATTGCTTCTTAATTCTATTGGGTAAAATTCTATATAATTATTTCCCCACATTGTAAATGATCCTGGAATTGAGTTCAGAATAATAGAATATTTAACATGACTATTGAGTTGTTTTAAAAAAGAAATATTAGCCAAAACTCCATAACCTTTCATACTATCAAATTGATAAAAATGCGGTAAAATATTAATTCCGATTTTATTTTTAATATTTATATTTTTAGCAAAATTAATTTTAAAAAAATATTGATTAAAATTGAAATTTTTAATTGAACTGTAATCAGGAAAGAATTCATTTTCATTTGAAAATAACTCTCTTGTATCAGGAATATCACTAATAGATATTATTATTAATCCAAATTGGTATGTGAAATTAAATTTGTATTTTCTTGAGAAGTCAAAGATTGAAGATGATAACTCATTTGAAAATAAATTACTAAAACTAAATCCAATCTGCTTTTTTGAACTACTAAATTGAGCAGGATGTTTTAAGTTTGAAAAGAGTTTATTTTCCAATCCAACTCCATTTGAGGTAGCAATTTCTAGTGCCGATAAAGGTAATGAAAAAATATTTGGTATATTTCCTGGTGCTATCATAGCTCCATTAATAAATGAAAATAAATATAAAATATAGATTTTATTCAAAATTAAACTTCATATTTTTTTTTTAATTCATTCAATTTAGTCAGAGCTCCTAAAGGTGTAATTTGATTGATATCAATTTCTTTTAAATCTTTAAAGACCTCATTTTGTCTCTTCGAAAATAAATCTATTTGAACTTCTTTCTTTACTTCCAAGCTTGCTTTTATAGTTTCATGTGGATTATCATTTAATTTATTCAATATTTCTTTGGACCGCTGAATTACTTCAGTAGGAATTCCTGCTAATTCAGCGACATAAACTCCGTAACTTTTATCTGCTCCACCTTCAATTATTTTTCGCATAAAAACAATTTGATCTTCAAATTCTTGAACCATCACATTTAAATTGAAAGCTTTAGGTAATTTACTTGCTAAACTGATTAGTTCATGATAATGTGTTGCAAATATAGTCTTAGCAGAAATGTTTGTTTTATTATGAATATATTCTATAATCGCCCAAGCTATAGATAATCCATCATAAGTAGAAGTACCACGACCTATTTCATCTAAAATAATTAAGCTGTCTTTTGTTGCATTATTTAAAATATTTGCTGTCTCGTTCATTTCAACTAAAAATGTAGACTCACCAGCAGCTAAGTTATCACTTGCACCAACACGTGTAAATATTTGATCTACAATACCTATTTCAGCACTTTCAGCAGGAACATATGAACCAACTTGAGCCATTAAAACAATTAATGCAATTTGACGTAAATATGTACTTTTTCCCGACATATTTGGACCAGTAATTAAAGCTATTTGCCTTTTCTTGGGCTCTAGATATACATCATTTGGAATAAATTGTTCATCCATAGGTAATATTTGCTCAATTACAGGATGACGACCATTTTTTATTTCCAATATATTTGAATTTTGAATATTAGGTTTATGATAACTATTGGAAACGGCTAAATCAGCAAATCCGAATAACACATCTAATTTAGCAATAAGTTTCGCATTTTCCTGAATCATTCGAGAATATTCCAAAACTTTAGACCTTAACTCTAGAAATAATTCAGTCTCTATTTCTAAAATTTCCTTATTTGCATTTAAAATTTTATCCTCAAACTCTTTTAGTTCTGGAGTGAAATATCTTTCTGCATTTGTCAAAGTTTGTTTTCTAATATAATAGCTTGGTACTTGATTTATATTGGATTTTGTAACTTCTATAAAATATCCAAATACTTTATTATATTTAATCTTTAAGCTATTAATTTCCGTTTTGTTTTTTTCTTCAACCTGATAATTTGCCAACCATGTATTAGCATCCAATTGTAAGGTTCTAATCTCATCTAATTTCCTATTTACTCCTGATTTAATTACATTTCCTTGTGAAATTTTCACTGGAAGATCATCCGCTAAATTATTTAATATTAATATAGATACATCAACTATATCATGATAATTATTAAATAAATTTTTTAGATTTCTGGATTTAATTTTAATTATTTTATTTTTGATTTGATTACAAATTTGAATGCTAAGTCCAATTTGCTGAACTTCTCTTGGAGTAGCCCTGTTTACGCTTAATTTAGATATAATTCTCTCAACATCTGCAATATTCTTAAACTGATTTCTAATATCATTCAATAAAAATTTATCATTTAATATTTCATCAATTATATTATGTCTAAATTCAATTTTAGATTTAATTGCAAGCGGACTTCGTATCCAAGACTTTAGTAATCTTCCACCAATTGCAGTTTTAGTATTATCCAAGCAATAAATAAGTGAATTTTTAATATTTTGTGAATTTAATGGTTGAAAAAGTTCAAGATTTCGAATGGTGAATCCATCTAAATTCATATATCCTTTTTCTTTAATAATAGATAATGAAGTAATATGATTTATATTTGTATTACAATTTTTCTTTAAATAATCTAATATAACCCCACAACAAGGTATAGCTAGTTTTAAATTTTCAACCCCAAAACCCTTTAAATTTTGAGTTTTAAAATGATTTTTTATTCTATTATAACACGATCTTTCATCAAACATCCATTCTTGATATGGAGTAAATAAAAATTCTCCTTTAATATGCAATTTTAAATCGCTAACTTGAAATTCAGGCAGTAATATTTCTGATGGTAAATATTGCTGAATAATTGTATTTATTTTTGATATACTTCTTTCTCCAGCCTTAAACTCACCAGTAGAATGGTCTAATATAGCAAAGCCAAAAAAATTATCTACAACAAAAAGACACATTAAAAAGTTATTCTCTTTTTGATTTAAAAACTGATCAGAAATAGCAATCCCAGGGGAGACAACTTCAACTACTTCACGCTTTACAATACCTTTCGATTTTTTTGGATCTTCAACCTGCTCACATATAGCAACTCTATGCCCTGCTTTTAAAAGTTTGTGTAAATGCTGATCCAAAGAATGATATGGGAACCCAGCTAATGGTACTGATGCTGCTGATCCATTTGCTCTTTTTGTTAAAGTTATTCCCAATATTTCTGATGTGATTATTGCGTCATTTTCGAATGTTTCATAAAAGTCTCCCATTCTAAAAAGTAAAATTGAACCTCTATGCTTTTCTTTTGCATCCCAGAATTGTTTCATAACCGGGGTCGACTTTTTTCCGGTCATTAGTTTATAAGTTTCCTTTCATTTCCATCTCTATAGGTGATTTTCTGTTTATCAAAATATTCGAGTAATGGAACAGCGTATTTTCTCGATGTCTTTGCTAAATTTTTAAATTCACCCACAGATATAGAACCATTTAATTTTATATAAGAAATAACACTGTCTTTTAATATATTAAAATTATTTTTGGTAAACATTAAAGTTTCTGTAAGTCGGATGATTTCGCCTTTCATTTGACCAATTTTTAATAATGGAATTAAATCATTTTCATGTATACCTGTAATTATTGAAAAATCATTAATATTTGATGAATAGAATCCTTCATACTTTAATTTTTCTATTATATTATTATATACCAATTTTTCTTTTTCAGAGAATTTTACAGAAAAATTTGATGTACTCCAATATTCTCCATTTCGGTTGACTTTATTTAATTCTGCTAATGCGTTTATTCGGCTATCAATAAATTTATTATTACCTTTAATTGATTGATAAACTTCTTCAATTAACATACCTGGTTTTAATCTATTTAACTTTTGAAAATCATCCATTATATGTAATAATTGATTATCTATTTTTTCTAATTGTGTATTAGTTACTAGCCAAATTTCATTTTTTTCTTTAAGAAATTGTACTTGAGGATATTCTTTTAATTTTTCTAATAATATTTTTCTTTCTATTCCAAATTTTATATTTATTTCTGACTTATCAATAGGATTTGCTTCTTGAAACTCAATTATTTTAATAATTCGTTTTTTTTCATCACTTATAGCAATAGATTTTATATATTTCTTTTTTTCATTCCATTTGCCTTTTAATTGAGTGTCTAAAACAATTCCGCCACCTATTGTAATAACAGGTGAATACCTTCTAATTATAAATCTATCATTCATTGATATTACTAATGGCTCTTCGAGTTTTAAAATTGCTATAGCTGTTTCACCAGGAATAACTACTTTTTTTTCTAAAATTGATATTCGAGCCATTACTTCTTGTGTTCCAGCGTGAACTCTAACTCTTTGATTTTGAACAATTTCAACTTTAGAATTAGTTAAATTTGAAATTTTAGCACCAAATTCATCAGAAGAATCTAAATAGCCAATTGATGCGCACTGAAAACCGCGCTTGACAGATTTTTTATCTAAACCCTGGAAATTAATAGCAGCGCGATCACCAATTTCAACTTTTTCTATTTTTTCTTGATGAGTATGTATTCCTCGCACTTTAACTTTTAAATTTCCTGGTATTATTTCAACTTCATCTCCAACGCTCAATTGACCTGATTGAATAGTTCCAGTGACAACTGTTCCAAAACCTTGAATTGTAAACACTCTATCAATTGGTAGTCTAAAAATACCATTATCTAATCTTTTTGGAATATTTTGTGATAATTGTAAGATAGCATCTTTTAGTTCTTCAATTCCATTATTATTTATTGTTGATACTTTTTGAATCGAAAAATTATCAATTCCAGCATTTTGCATTAATTCATGAATATCCATTTCAACTAATTCAATCCACTCTTCATCAGCTAAATCAGTCTTATTTAAAGCAACAATAATATTTTTAATATTTAGTAAATTAAGAATTTCAAAATGCTCTTTAGTTTGAGGCATAATTCCATCATCAGCTGCTACGACCAATACCGCTCCATCAATTCCACTAGCTCCTGCCATCATATTTTTTACAAACTTTTCATGCCCTGGGACATCAATTAAAGTAATAGTCTTATCTAGGAATGCAAATCCAATATCAATTGTCATTCCTCTACTAAGCTCTTCTTTTAATATATCTGTATTTGTACCTGTAAGAGCTTTAACTAAAGATGTTTTCCCGTGATCAATATGCCCAGCCATACCAATAACAATTTGGTTCAACTAAAAATCTCCTCTATTGAGTTTTGGATAAATTTTTCCTGTCTAGGAAAAATTGCTTTGAGATCTAATCTAAATTTTTTATTATGAATAAATCCTAAAATGGAAGGTGATTGATATAGAAATCTAGCATGAATCTCTTTGGCTTTTAACTTTTTTGATTCAAATACCAAAGCCCTACTTTCAATAGATTTAACTGGTAAAGATCCACTACCAGCCTCAACTTTAGATTTATTTAATTTTATACCAGAAATTTTCAATACTGAATTAGATAATCCTTTTAAGATATTTTCACCTAAAATATCTAAATCACTGGTTGGCCTAAGAAATAAATCCCAAGTTAAATTATTTTTTTTTATAGAAGTGGGTGTATAGTAAGTTCTTAGTGTTTCTTCTAAAATAGTATAAATCATTTTATCACAACGCAGAGCACGATAAAGAGCATTTTGTCTAATTTTTCTTATAATATCAGATTTACCACAAATAATTCCACATTGAGGCCCTCCCAGTAGTTTATCTCCACTAAAAGTTACAGCATCAACTCCAGCTTCTATATAATATTGAACTAATGGTTCTGATGGTAAATTAAATTTATTTAGCTCTGTCAGAGCACCACTACCTAAATCGATTATCAAAGGAATTCTTTTTGCCTTTGCAAGTGGAACTAATTCTTCAATACTTACTGATTTAGTAAAACCTTCAATAACATAATTACTAGTATGTGCTACCAAAATTAATCCTGTATTTTTACAGATAGCGTTTTTATAATCTTTTAAATGTGTACGATTAGTCGTTCCTACTTCAACTAAATTACATCCAGCTTTTTTTATCACATCAGGTATTCGAAATGATCCTCCAATTTCAACCTGTTCACCTCTACTAACTATTACCTCTTTAGATTCACCAAATGTATTTAATGCAAGTAAAACTGCTGAAGCACAATTATTTACAATTACCGAATCTTTACTTGATGTTAACCCTTCTAAAAGCCATTTTACGTGGTTATTGCGTTCACCTCTAGAGCCATCTTTTGTATTCAATTCAATATTTACGTATCCAGATAGTTTATTGAAAGAATTATTTAAAATTTCAGGAGAAATCGGAGCCCTTCCTAATCCAGTGTGGAGGATAATCCCTGTTCCATTAATAACGGTTTGAATACTTGATTTATTTAATTTTTTTAATTTTTCTATTATTAATAAATAAAGATCATTAATATTCAATTTACGGCCTATTATAATATCTTTTCTAAATTCAGCAATACAATTTCTCACTGTTTTAATAATAATAGAATATGGTAAATAATAATTTCGAGGATTTATTTCTTCAATAATTTTATTAACTGAAGGTAGCTCTCGTAATGTTTGATTTATTGAATTAGACATTTTTTTTACTAAGTTTATTTTCTATGGCATCCAAGATTGTGTTAATAATATGTTCCGATTTAAAGTTATTTAATATAGTCAATAATAGTATACTGTACTCTTCTTCATTTAATAATTCTTCAAATTCTTCAAATTCTGATGAGCTATATATGATTTCATCAATAGTTTTTCCGGCTAATTTTTCAGAATTCACCCAGCACTGTAACCTGAAAATTTCAGACTTAAACTGGTTCCTTGTAGTCAATATATCTCCAAGTCTATGCATTAATATAGTCTAATTCATTAAAATCGTCATGTTGATCTTCAGCTACATATAAATCTGAATATTTTTTATATATTTTTTCTTTTACAAAAATTTCAAATATATCTTTGTCAATATGATAATCTTCCTTCATGAAGCCAAGAATTCTCATTGACTCTGATATCTTTTTACCCTTTTTGTAAGGTCGGTCTTGCGCTGTTAATGCCTCATAAATATCTGCTATAGCCATTACTTTTGCCTGAATACTCATTTCTTCACCAGACAAACCTTTTGGATATCCCATACCATCAATTTTTTCATGATGGCCGCCCGCAAATTCAGGTACATTCTTTAAATGTTTTGGATAAGGAAGATTGTTTAGCATTTCTAAGGTAATAACTATATGTTTATTTATTTCTTCTCGCTCATTTAAATTTAATGTTCCTTTTGGAATTAATAAATTCATAAGCTCATCAGCATATAAAAGAGGTTTTTCAATACCATTTTGAAACCAGGTTTTTCTTCCGATTTCTTTTATTTTATCTTGGATTTCTAATGGCATAAATTCACCACCAGTATTATACTTAGTAATTAACTCTAAGTTGCTTTCTATTTCAGAAATGTTCTTTAAATAATTTTCTTCCAGAATTTGGATTTCTTTTAATTCTTTTTTTTCAAGAAGTTTAATTTTATTTTCTAAAAATTTAATTCTTTTTTGATCTTTTAAAGATTGAAATCTAGTTTTTATCAATTCGATTCGATCAAAAATAGTTTCTAGTTTCGTAGATTTATCTACTACATGAACAGGGGTTGCAACCTTCCCACAATCATGAAGCCATGCTGCTATTTTAAGTTCATATTTCTCTTCGTCTGTCATCTTAAAATCCTTAAACTTACCTTCAGTTTGATTTTCTAATGCTTCAGCTATCATCATAGTAAGTTTTGGTACACGCTCACAATGCCCTCCAGTATAAGCAGACTTCTTATCAATAGCAAGCGCAATCAATCGTATAAATGATTCAAAGATATTTTTCAATTCAGAGATTAATCGTTTATTACTGAGAGAAATAGCACCTTGAGAAGCTAATGATTCAATTTCATTTCGAATTTCTTTTGAAAAAGTAATTATATTACCTTCTTCATCTCGAGCATTAAAAAGTTGAATTACACCAATACATTCATTTTCATGATTTTTCATTGGTACTGTTAAGCTTGATTCCGATCGAAATCCAGTAGATCTATCAAACTTTTTCATACCCGAAAAATCAAACTTTTTTATTTTATAAGCATCTTTGATTTCAACAGCCTTACCTGTAATTGCAGAATATGAACAAACATTTTTTAAATTTTTTTTATTGAGCTCTAAATACATCGGAATAGGAGAAAGGGATATAGTTTTACCAGAAAGACCTCCTTGCCATAGATTTAAAGGTTCATTTTTGATAATATTAAAATGAAGATAATTATCTTCTACAGTGTATAAAGTAGAACCTGCAGCATTAGAAATATTAGTTGCTTCATCCAAAATCATTTCAAATAATTTACTTGAATTTTTTTCTTTAGACAATGCAAGTCCAATTTTATTTAATTGTGTGACTCGATTTTTTAAATCAAAATATAATTTTTTATAATCCACTAATTTTATTATTAAGTTAATTTTATAAAATAAAATTATGCTAAAATGGTAACCAAGAATTAAATTGTAATTTTAAATAAAAAAAGCTCCCTAAGGAGCTTTTTTTATTTAAATCTAGTCACAAATTAAGCTTTATCTTTAATTCTAGCGGCTTTACCTTTAAGTCCTCTTAAATAATAAATTTTAGCTCTTCTAACTTTACCCTTTTTTACTACTTTTATATAATCAAGATTTGGCGAATGAAATGGAAAAATTCTTTCGACGCCTACTCCGTTGGAAATTTTTCTAACAGTAAATGTTTTATCTATACCATGCCCAGCAGAAATTGCTATAACAACACCTTCAAATACCTGAACACGTGAACGATTTCCTTCAATAACTTTCACTCCTACAGCTACAGTATCTCCTGAATTAAATTCAGGTATTTCAGTCTTTAATAAGTCTTTAGTTGCATTGGCTACTTTATCCATTGTTGCCTCCATTCTAATTATTTTTAAATTTTTCTAATAAATCTGGTCTGCGATTTTTAGTTTTTTCAAGTCTTTTTTTTTGTCGCCATTTATCAATATTTTCATGATGCCCAGAAGTAAGGACATCAGGCACTTTTAGTCCTCTATAGCTCTCAGGCCTAGTATAATGAGGGTAATCTAATAACGGATTTGAAAAAGAATCTGTTTTAGCAGATTCTATTTTCCCGATTACACCTGGAATCAACCTGACAATTGTATCTATTATAACTAAGGATGGTAAATCGCCTCCAGTTAATACATAATCTCCAATTGATACTTCATCAGTTACAAGCTCGTCCCTCACTCTCTGATCTAATCCTTTATAGTGCCCTGAAATAAAAATTAGTTGTTCTTCTTTTGAGAGCTCATTTGAAATTTTCTGATTTAGAATCCTTCCATCTGGAGTAGGAAAAACTATTCTATATTTCTGTTGTTTTTTATATTTACTTTCAATCTCATCAATTATTCTAAAAATTGGCTCAGGTTTCAAAATCATACCAAATCCACCTCCAAATGGAGAATCATCTATTTTTTGATGAGGAAAGTCTGCATATTTATATAAATTATAAAAATAATAATTCACATAGCCATTTTTATTAGCTCTATTTAAAATACTTTCACTTAAAGCAACTTTAGCAATTTTATCAAATGGTGAAATAAGATGAATATCCATTTAAATTTGTAATAATTTTTCAAAATTTTGAATAATCATTTTCTTATTCTCACTATCAATAAAGTTAATAAATTCTTCATTAATGGGCACCATAACTTCTTTTTTATCTATTTTTATTAAAAAAAGTGGGTTTCCAGGAATTTCAAGTTCACTAACAACCATACCGAGTAATTGCTTTTTTTTGTTATATACTGAAAATCCATCAAAATTAGTATTACTACTATCTTCTTCTAAGATTTTATCTTTCTTAAGAAGCTCACCTTCTTGAAAAATATTAGCATCATCTGATGAATTTATATTTTTAAACTTTAATATATATTGACTATTAAATCGTTTAATTTTTTCTACAGTCACTGGTAAAAACTCATCCTTAGCAACCTTGACCCAAATTTCAGCTCCGGGTAATACTAAGTCTATTCCAAAATCAGTCAACTTGCATGTTATATAGCCGTTTAATTTATATATATTTTTTAGACGACCTATATTAAGATATTTTGAATATTGATTAGTCGACAACTTCTAAAATAGCTCTTTTATCTCCAAGTTTAGATGTTCCAGCTGCAAGAATAATTCTCAAAGCAGTAATATTTCGACCTTTTTTACCTATTACCTTACCAACATCTTCTTTTGCAACATGCAATTCATATATTGTTGTACTTTCTGTATCTAAAATATTTACTTTTACTGCATCTGAATCATCGACTATTGCTCTGACAATATTTTCTATTAATTCTTTCATAGAATACTCCTAACCCAACTATTTACCATCTTCCGATTTTATTTCTTTTTATCATTGAGTTTATTTTTAGTTGATACCTTCTTTTCTTTATTTTTAGCATCACCATCTACCTCTTGATTTATTGGTAGCTCAACCTTATCAGCTTTAACTTCAACTATTTCATCCTTGGAAGGTTTTTTATCTTTTTCATCTTTTGAGTTATCTGAAGATTTAGATTCAACAACATCACTGTTTGTTGATACTGCTTCTAAATCTTGCTCTGATTTCACTTTTCCATTAGATTCTTTATCAGATTCTTCTAAAACAGGAACTTCATTAGACTTATCTAATTTTAAGGTTTTTCTATTATGCCATTCCTCTAGTAACTTAGCAACCTCTTTTTCAGGAATTCCATTTTTTTCCAAGTGCCATTTATAAGATAATCCTGCTTTTTTAAATAATCCTTTTGCTGCATATGATGCTTTAGCACCAATTCCCAACCAGTGTCTTATTCTATCCTCATTAATACTATAGTGCTTATCCTTATTCAATGGATCGTACCATCCAAGCCTTTCGACTTCAGTACCTTCTCGTCTCACTTTTGAATCGATTGCTACCAACCGATAAAATGGTCTTTTACGGCGACCGAGCCTTTTCATTCTAATACGAACAGCCAACTACTCTCCTTATTCATTTATAAGTTAAACGGCAACCCTTTAAATCTTTTTTTACTGAATCCAGCCATCATTTTTTTCATTTGGAAGAATTGTTTCAGTAACTGATTTATTTCAAAGAGGCTTCTTCCACTTCCTTTAGCAATTCTTTTTCTTCTTGATCCATTGATAATTTTTGGATCTAGCTTTTCTTGTTTTGTCATTGAACTAATCATTGCATTAATCCAAATAAATTGTTTCTCATTTACATTTATAGATGATAATTTATTCATTCCTGGCATCATTTTCATCAAGTCAGACACAGGTCCCATTTTTTGAATTTGCTTCATTTGCTGTTGAAAATCTACAAAGTTAAATTCTTTACTAACCATTTTTTTGGCAAGTTTTTCAGCCTCATCATTATCAATAACTTCTTGGGCTTTTTCAACTAGGGAAATTACATCTCCCATACCTAATATTCTATTTGCTAATCGATTTGGATGAAAGATGTCTAATCCTTCTACATTCTCACTATTTCCGATAAATTTAATAGATTTGCCAGTTACTTTACGAATTGATAGTGCCGCTCCACCTCGCGAATCACCATCCATCTTAGTTAAAACAATACCAGATATATCAATCTGATTATTAAATGCTTTTGATGAATTTACAGCATCTTGACCTGTCATTCCATCAGCAACATATAGAATTTCACTTGGATTAGTTAATGAAATGATTTTTTTTAATTCTTTCATTAATTCGTTATCTACGTGCAAACGACCAGCAGTATCTACTATAATGACATCATTATTATTATCTTTTGCGTACTTTAAACCATTATCGACAACAGTTAAAACTTCTTCAGTCTTTTCTCCATAGAAGTCCACTTTTGCATTATCTGCCATAACCTTTAATTGATTAATCGCGCCGGGTCTTTGTAAATCAGCTGCAATTACAATTGGATTTTTTCGATACTTATTTTTCAAAAAACATGCGAGTTTTGCTACAGTAGTAGTTTTGCCCGCTCCTTGTAATCCAGCCATTACAATTTTTGTAGGACCATTTTTATTAAACTTAATCTCAACAGATTCACCACCTAAAAACTCTGTCAATTCATCATTTAAAATTTTAATAAACTGTTGACCCGGTGAAACCGATTTAATCACTTTTTCACCTGTTGCCTTCTTTTGAATATGATTTACAAAATCGCGTGCAACTTTAAAATTTACGTCAGCTTCTAGGAGTGCTCTTCTAATTTGACGAGATGCCTCAGAAACGTTATCTTCTGTAATTTTACCATGACCTTTTAAGGTCTTGACTACAGATTCTAACCTATTTTGTAGCTGTTCAAACATTTATAAAAAATACCAAATTCATATTGGGATAAAGCATATTAATTTAACTATAAATTATTTTTAATAACAACAATTATAGATTTCGATCTATATAAGTTCATTCTATTCATAAAAATTAATTTTAGTATTATTAAAAGTCGCCCTTAGTCCTTCTAATAACAATATCCTCTAGAGCACCAATACCCTTTTTATTAATAGCAAAAAATACTGTTTCTGCTATTTCTTTTGAATTCATCATTTCTTTTCTAGGAAAATTACCGTCAATATTGTCCCAAAAAAGAGAATCAACTGCTCCAGGGTAGATTGAAGTTACTTTAATATTGTCTTCTCTCAGCTCATTTCTAAGCGATTCTGCAAGCCCTCTCATTCCAAATTTTGAAGCAACATATCCAGCTGAAAAAGGATACCCATGCTTACCAGCAACAGAATTTATAAATACAATATTTCCTGATTTATTTTTTTTCATTATGGGTATGAATGCTTTACTTAATATAAAAGCACTTCGCAAATTAACAGAAATCATTTCATCCCAATCTGAAATAGGTACATTTTCAATTTTGTCAAATTTACCAAATCCTGAATTATTAATAATAGTATTAACATCTCCAATTGTATTTACTCTATTAATAAAATTTTGAATAGAATCGTCATCTAAGAAATTGAGGTGAAACGAATATGCACGCCCTCCCGAGGATACTATATTATCAACTATTTGTTCAAGTTTATTTGTAGATCTAGCTCCTAAAATGACAGTAGTACCATGAGAAGCAAACTCTTTAGCAATTGCCTCACCAATTCCAGAAGATGCTCCAGAAATTACAGCAATCTGTTTTTTTTTAGACATTATTTTTTATTTTCCTAGAAATTAGATTCAATGCTGAACCAGCCTTAAACCACTCAATCTGATTTTCATTAAATGTATGATTAACCTCTATTTCATCAAATGATTCATCTGAATGATTAGCGACTAGAGTCATCGTTTTGGAAGGTTTAAAAGTGGTTAATCCAATAATATCAAAAGAATCATCTTCTTTTATTTTGTCATAATCAAATTTATTTTTAAAAGTTAAAGCAAGAATACCTTGTTTTTTTAAATTTGTTTCATGAATTCTTGCAAAAGATTTTACTACAACTGCTTTTACACCCATAAATCTTGGTTCCATTGCTGCATGCTCCCTAGAAGATCCTTCGCCATAATTCTCATCCCCTATAACTATCGAAGATATTCCATTTTTACGATAATAATTTGCAATTTCAGGAGTAGAACCATAAACACCCGTTTCTGCATTCTTTACGTTATTTGGTTTACCTGTAAAATCATTTATTGCACCTAATAATAAATTGCCTGAAATATTTTCAAGATGACCACGATATTTTAACCATGGGCCAGCCATTGAAATATGATCGGTGGTACATTTACCTTGAGCTTTAATTAACAACTTCAGGCCACTATAATCAAAACCATCCCAAGCGTCAAACCTCTCAAGCAATTGAAGTCTATCTGAGTCAGGATTAATCTCAACTTGGACCTTACTTCCATCCTCAACTGGAGCCTGATAACCAGAATCCTCAACATCAAAACCATTTATAGGTAACTCCCAGCCGCTGGGTGCATCTAACATAACCTCCTTACCATCTTTATTTTTCAAAGAATCTTTAATAGGATTAAAAGTTAAATCACCTGCAATAGCAATAGCGGTTACTAATTCGGGTGAACCAACAAATGCATGTGTATTAGGATTCCCGTCAGCTCTTTTTGTAAAATTTCTATTAAATGAATGAACTATAGTATTTTTTTCTTCTTTTTCAGCACCTGCTCGCGCCCATTGACCAATACAAGGTCCACATGCATTAGCAAAAACACTTCCACCAATTTTATTGAATTCATCTATAAACCCATCACGCTCAATAGTATATCGAACCTGTTCCGAGCCAGGGGTTACGGTGAATTTAGATTTAGTTTTTAATTTTTTTTCCGATGCCTGTTTAGCTAGTGAAGCTGACCTTGATATATCCTCATATGATGAATTTGTGCATGAACCAATTAGCCCTACTTCAACCTTAGTAGGCCAACCATTCTTCTTTGCTTCTTTAGCTATCTTTGAAATTGGCGTTGCTCTATCTGGAGTAAATGGACCATTTAAATGTGGCTCCAATTCTGATAAATTTATTTCAATAACTTGATCAAAATATTTATCAGGATTAGCATATACTTCATCATCTCCAGTTAAATCATCAAAAATATTATTTGCCATATCTGCAATTTGAGCTCTTCCTGTTGCTCTTAAATATCTATCCATTGACTCATCATAACCAAAAGTTGATGTTGTTGCTCCAACCTCTGCACCCATATTACATATCGTGCCTTTTCCCGTACAAGAAAGTGATTTAGCACCATCTCCAAAATATTCTATAATAGCTCCAGTGCCACCTTTCACCGTTAAAATTCCTGCGACCTTAAGAATGACATCTTTTGCAGATGCCCAACCATTAAGCTGTCCATTCAATTTCACACCAATCACTTTGGGGAACTTTAATTCCCAAGGCATACCAGCCATTACATCTACTGCATCCGCTCCACCTACACCAATTGCAATCATACCTAATCCTCCAGCATTAACAGTGTGAGAATCAGTTCCAATCATTAGGCCACCTGGGAATGCATAATTTTCTAAAACGACTTGATGAATTATACCCGCGCCAGGCTTCCAAAAGCCTATTCCGTATTTATTTGATACGGAAGATAAAAAATCATAAACTTCTGAATTAATATCTAAAGCATTTGATAAATCTACATCTGCTTGTACTTTTGCTTGAATTAAATGGTCCGCATGCACTGTTGAAGGGACTACAACTTTTTCTTTTCCCGACATCATAAATTGAAGTAATGCCATTTGAGCAGTTGCATCCTGCATTGCAACTCTATCGGGTTGAAAATCAGCATAATCGATACCTCGTCGAAAATTTTGTTCAATGTTATTAAATAAGTGTGAATATAGTATTTTTTCCGATAATGTGATTGCCCTATTTAACAATAATCGGGTCTGGTTATTTTTTTGATGTAAACTTTGATAATAATTTCTAATCATTTCAAGATCAAATACCATATTTTCTCCTTATTTTTTTTTGAATGAATAATATTAACTTATTTATTAAAAAAGTGAAACTTTTATTGGTTTATAACGTTGTAGTTTAAGAATTTTATGGTATTCTATTTTAATCATTTCAAGAGGTATAGATTTTTAAAAAAAACCTAATATTATTTATATTTTTTATTTCAACAATATATTCTACCAATCAAAAAGAATATATTTATAAAATTAAATCTTCAAGAGAAAATTTAAAAATTTCAAATTTTGAATTTAGATATCCAAAAGCAAATTCTGAAATTAATATCAATAAAAATTTATTCAATCAATTTATATGGAAGTTCGCAGGTAATCTAGAGGATTTAGTTCACTATGAATTAATAAATATCGAGTGGTCAATATTTAATAAAACAACAATAAATTTTGAAAATATTAACAATCTGGAATATAAAGAATCAATTGAGTTAGGATGCCCTATTTTAAAGTTTTCATTTTTCCCATGGAAAATTGAAAATGGAAATTTACTTTACTGTAAAAATGCTACTTTAAAAATTATATTAAAAGACAAATTTATTATTTCGCCCAACATTATACCTGATATTAATAACTTAAATAGTTTAGTTATAAATAATTCAAATTTATTAGAATATCTAATTATCGCCCCTGATGATTTTTATCAATATGCAATGAGCTTAAAAGAATTACATTCAAATGATGTTCAAGTTGAAGACCAATTATTAACAGAGGTAGTATTAATTTCTGAAATAGAAAATGAATTAAATGTAAATGCTTTAGACGGTTATGATATTAAAGAATTTATAGAATTAAAAATAAACAATAATCCTGGAATAAGGTATTTATTAATTTTTGGTGATGAAACATATTTTCCTCCGATATACTCTGGAGATACTCCTAGTGACGATTATTATTCTTCTATGGATGGTATACTTCCAACTATCTCAACAGGTAGAATACCTGTTGCATATGCTACTGAAGCTGAACACATTGTAAATAAAGTTAGAGAATATACTCTTAATGCATCTCCGGGGATTTGGAAGCAAAAATTTATGTTAACAGCAGATGATTATCGTAAGCAAAACTATTCTGCTGATAGTGAGATGAGACATACAGAATATTCTCAAGACTTATATGATATAGTCAAAGATTATGCAATCGTGGATACCTATTTAGGATCTGAATATAATCCAGAACCAGGAGAAGGCTGGATTACGCTCCCAGAATTAACCAATGATATAATTAATGGACTAAATCAAGGAACTGCTGTTATTAATTATATTGGACATGGAACATTTTATGCACTTGCAGATGAAAAGATTCTTTTAAAAGATAGAGATATTGCACTTATAAATCCGATTGATAATAAGTATGCAATCTGGGTAATTGGTACGTGTTCTTTTGGTCATTATGATGGTGAAGATAGTATGCCTGAAGACCTTATTAATAGTCCTAATGGTGCTATAGGTATAATAACTACATCAAGATCAGTTTATACAGGAACAAATATAGAGTTTTTACGGAAAATTTTCTTTCAATTTAAACAATATATGCAGGGATTAAATTCAAATAGGCTGGGAGATATTGCCTTTTTTGCTAAAACAAATTCAAATAATGGTAATTACTCTCTTTTCCATTTATTTGGAGATCCTGCAATGAAGTTACCTTTTTTTATAAAAAATGATTTATTTTTAAATGAAAGTGATAAAAATATTGTACAACTTGAAAGTAATGAATTAGAACTAAGTATTAACTCAATCGCACAAAATTATATTTCAATCAAAAGTGAAGATTATTTTTCTACAATTACTATAGAAGAAAATGATTATGAAATTTTTCATCCTGGCAATATTATTTTTACTAATCAGTTAAATAATTACAATTCATTCATTCTACCAATGGATGCTCCACCATGTGAATCATGTTTACAAATAAATATTTATTCAGAGGATTTAAATGGTAACTATATATTTGATAATTCATATAATTGGACATTAATCGAAAATTCTTACACAAATTTTGATCAAAAGGGACCCTTGTTCTCCATATCTATAGATAATAATTCAGTTAACTCAGGAGATTTAATTAAAATTCCAACAATTTTGAAAATAAGCCTAAGTGATGCTAATGGGATAAATACTTTTGGTGGAATTGGTCATAAAATTTCATATAAATTAAATGAAAACTCCGTGATTGATATAACAAATTTATATGAAGGTATTACTGATACAAATGGAATAATTCAAATACCATTAAATTCCATTGAGCAGTATAATAATACAATTAAATTTTCTGCATGGGATAACATAAATAACCAAACTATATCAGAATATAATTTATTTTTTAAAGAAACTGATGAATTTGAGTTAGTAAATTTATTTCCATATCCAAATCCATTTAAGGATGAAGTAGAATTTACATATCATATAAACGAGCCTGCAGATATAGAGATTATAGTTTATGAAATGTCTGGAAAAAAAATATTTAGTGAAAGATATTACAATATTCAGCCGGGATTAATTCGATCTCAAAAGTGGAGTGGAATAGCAGAAAATGGCTTTTTAATATCAAGTGGAGTTTACTTTTACACAGTAAAAGCTACTTCAATTAATTCAGGAATTAGTATTCAAAAACTACAAAAAATAGCAAAAATCTATTAATGAAATTAATTTTAGCTTCTAAAAGTCCGAGAAGAAGATATTTATTAGAAATAATAGGATTAAATTTTAGTGTCGTTCCATCTGATTATAATGAATCTAAAATATCATACAGAAAAAACCCTAAAGACTTCTGCATGGAGCTAGCCTTTAATAAAGCAAATAAAATTGCTGGTAACTACAAAAATAAAATTATTATTGGAGCAGATACGATAGTAGTTTTAAACGATGAACTATTCCCAAAACCTAAAGATAAAAATGAAGCAAAATCGTTCCTACTTAAATTAAGTAATAAGACTCATCAAGTATATACGGGTATTTCTATAATAAAAAACAATAAATCAATTGTATTTAATGAATCAACTCACGTTACATTTAAAAAGTTATCAAATTTTGAAATTAACCATTATGTAAATAATTACGATACACTTGATAAAGCAGGTGCTTATGGAATTCAAGACTGGAGCTCAATATTTGTAGAAAAAATAAATGGCTGCTATTTTAATGTTGTTGGATTCCCTTTAACAAAATTTTATTCAAAATTAAAAGAATTTTCACCAAAAATAGTTGAAAATCTTTTGGTCAAAAAAATATAAAACATGTAATTTGTAAGCTATGAATACTACCTCTCAAAATGAATTTTACTTGAATTTAAAACAAAAAAGAGAATCTCAAGGCATTGAGATATCAGAAATATCTGAGCAGACAAAAATAAATCCAAAATACTTTTTAGAATTTGAAAAAGGAAATTTCAGTATTTTACCAGTTGTTTATGCACGATTATTCTTAAGATCATATGCTATTGAAATTGGAGCTAATCCTGATAAAGTTTTAGAAGATTATGAAGTTTATACAACAGGAAAAGTTCAGCCTAAAAGTATTGTAAATAACCTTAATAAAATTGAAGAGTCAAATATAAAAACTGAAACTGAAGATAGTTTTTTTTCTGATGAAGGATTATTCCAGAATATCAATCAAAAAAATCTAATTGGTGGAATAATAGCATTAATTGTTATTGTACTACTGGTTGGAAAATTAAGAGATATTACAGCAGATACAACATCTAATTTAGAATTAAAATCAGTAAAAGCTAAAAAAACAATATTAAAAGATGGAAATCAAACAATAATCCCAGGGGCCTATCTAGATGGATTTAAGAAAGTAAATGATAAATCAATTAAACTCAATATATTCCCTCCTTTCACATTAACATTCACATCTAAGTATCATTCAACAGTAAAATTAAAAACTATTGAAAATGGTGTGACTACACTTGAGAAAAAATTATCATTAAAACCAGCCTTGCCATTAACTAGAGAATCAAACGGGAAAATTGAATTTGAATTACAAAGTACTAGTGGGATTGAAATCTCTTTGAATGACGATA
>MDTB01060173.1_pt1 | contig 28683 bp, 25 predicted proteins | sample 811161 | NCBI WGS metagenome assembly MDTB01 (sample SAMN05326650, study PRJNA326480) | marine metagenome | isolation source: seawater | place: Mediterranean Sea | collected 2009
ATTGAGATTAGCATGCCCAGAGAGCAATTGTATGACAATATCAATAGGCGTGTTGACATCATGATGGAAAAGGGCTTGCTTGCTGAAGCCAAAGTACTTCACCCGCACAAACACATTAATGCATTGAAAACCGTGGGCTACAGAGAATTATTTCGCTATTTCAATGAAGAACAAAGCTTAGAGGAAGCCGTGGCAGATATCAAAACCAACACCAGACGTTATGCAAAACGACAACTGACATGGCTTAAAAATCATCCCTGCGTGCACAAACTTCCTTATGATACAGCAGTAAATACAGATTTAGTTATACAACTAGGACTGGAAATATAGGTCGAGGTTATGTTGCATTCTATTTGCAAAATCTGACAAATCAGCTTTTACAAATTTCTTTCCTGTTATATGCTCGTAAAGCTCTATGTAACGTTCCGAAACGCTTTCAATGTATTCGTCTGACATTTTGGGAAGCGCCTGCCCCTCTAGCCCCTGAAAACCATGCTCAATAAGCCAACGACGCACAAATTCTTTTGAAAGCTGTCGTTGTGGCGTTCCTTTGGATTGTCGTGTTTCATAGCCATCTGCATAGATGTAACGAGACGAATCTGGTGTGTGAATTTCATCAATAAGCACTATTTTTCCGTTCGTGTCTTTACCAAATTCATACTTGGTATCCACCAAAATCAAACCTTGCTTGGCAGCCATTTCGGTACCACGTTTAAACAATGCCTTGGTGTAAGTTGCCAGTTTTACGTATTCTTCTGAAGTGACAATATTTAGAGAAACCAACTCCTCAGGTGTAATATCTTCATCGTGATCGCCTTGCTCAGCTTTGGTTGCCGGTGTGATGATGGGTTCTGGAAATGCATCGTTCTCACGCATACCGTCTGGCAAAACAGAACCACATAAAAGGCGCTTTCCTAAGGAGTATTCTCGAAACGCATGACCTGCCAGATATCCCCTAACTACCATTTCTACCTTGAGGGGCGTACACGCTTTACCAACTGAAATGTTAGGATCAGGTACTGCCTCTAACCAATTAGGGACGATATCTTTTGTAGACTCAAGCATATGGGCAGCTATTTGGTTTAAAATCTGTCCTTTGTATGGAATACCTTTTGGCATCACTACATCAAAAGCAGAAAGGCGGTCACTGGCTACAATAACTAAAGTGTCATCATGCAAATGGTAAACCTCTCTTACTTTTCCATTGTATTTACTTTTACAACCCTTAAGTTGCAAGTCAGACTGCATAATGGTTTGCATAGGCATTAGTTATGATGCTCTGTTTGTTTGTAGGCCTCAATGACTTGTTTGACCAATCGGTGACGAATAACATCTTTATCATCTAGATAAATCATGCCTATTCCCTTCAAGCTACCCAGCACCAGGATGGCTTCTTTAAGCCCAGAAATAACACGTCTAGGCAAATCAATTTGACCAGGATCTCCGGTAATCATAAACTTGGCATTTTTACCCATGCGGGTTAAAAACATTTTCATTTGATTGTGAGTTGTGTTTTGTGCTTCATCTAGGATTACAAATGCATCGTCGAGTGTTCTACCACGCATGAAAGCCATGGGAGCAATCTGTACAATGCCATTTTCAATATAATGATCCAACTTTTCAGAAGGTATCATATCTCGCAAGGCGTCGTATAAGGGCTGCATGTAGGGATCTAGCTTTTCTTTTAAGTCTCCAGGTAAAAAGCCAAGGTTTTCACCAGCTTCAACGGCAGGACGTGTAAGTATAATACGTTTAACATGTTTGTTTTTAAGTGCTTTTACAGCCAAGGCTACACCCGTGTAGGTTTTACCTGTCCCAGCTGGACCAACAGCAAAAACCATATCATTTTTAGCCATGGCGGCAACCAATCTAGCTTGATTAAGGGTTTTAGCTTTGATGATTTTACCACCAACACCATGAAGAATTACTTTATTGTCATCTGGATCTAAACCAAAGGAATCGTCTTCTTCGCTTTGAAGAATATTGAGGACTGTTTCATCATCAAGGGTATTGTATTTCCCATAGTGAATTACCAACCTATCTACCTGTTTCTCAAAGTGCTCTAACAGCTCCTCTTCACCAAAGGCTGTTATTTTATTGCCACGCACAACAATTTTAATTTTTGGGAAGTACTTCTTTAATAGGGCAACGTTTTTGTTGCTTTTACCACCATAGAATTCTGTAGGATTAACCTCAGCAAGTTCAATTGTTATTTCGTTCAAATGTGTCTTTTAAATATTTAAACCACTACGGCTTCTTTTTTGGTAACTTTGTTATCAAAATTAAGCAATTTTTAGATTGCTGAATTAAGATTAGGATATTAAAATGCCACTTATAACGCTTACTACTGATTTTGGTCTTCAAGATGCATATGTGTCAGTATTAAAGGCACAGCTTTATAACCAGTTAGAAACTCCAGAAATAGTAGACGTATCCCACCTTATTGATCCCTTTCATATTATTCAAGCAGCCTATGTTATGAGAGCTGTTTACCGTAGTTTCCCTCAAGGCAGTATTCACTTTGTGGGCATAAACTTTAACCAAACTCCCGATCAAGCCCTTATAGTTGCTGAGCTGAATGATCATTTTTTTGTTTGTGCAGATAACGGTTTTTTATCGCTCTTGGAACCAGATCTTAAACCCTCTAAAACTATTGTACTTAATGACTCAAACTACAACGACCAAACACGTGGCGTTGAAGCCATCGCCCATGTCCATCGTGGTGGAGCTTTAAGTGTAATTGGCACCCCCACAACAAAACTCAAGCAACTCACGCAACATATTCCATCCGTCCACACCCATGGCAACGAGATACATGGATACGTATTGCATGTAGACAGGTTTGGAAATATAGTTACAAACATTACCAAAGAACTATTTCAAAAGGTTAGAAGAAATCGCCTATTTGAAATTCATGCACGAAACCATGTTTTTAAAGAAATATTTAACGATTACCACGAGGCAATTCGTTACGATAAACCCAAGTCACAACGAGAGGAGGTAGGAAAAAAACTAGCACTTTTCAATACACAAGGACTTTTAGAGCTTGCCGTATTTAAAGGAAGTCCGAACTATGGAGGTGGTGCAAGCAAACTTTTCGGCCTTTCGTACTTTGACCCCATACGTGTAGCGTTCATAAATGATGCTTAGCTGTTGATAAAATTGTTTTAGGAAAGCGTATGTAAGCAATATATTTGTAAGTAAAGAAACTAGAATATGAAATTCATTGTATCAAGCACACAACTACAACGCCAACTGCAAACCTTAAGCGGCGTTTTAAATACGAGTAACACATTACCTATCTTAGACCATGTACTGTTTGAATTAGCGCCCCAAGAACTTAAAATTACGGCCACCGACCTCGAAACAACCATTAGTGCTACAATAAAAGTAGAATCAACTACTGAAGGTAAACTAGCTGTTCCTGCAAGACTCCTGCTTGATACATTAAAAACATTTCCAGAACAACCCTTAACATTTTCTCAATCAACCAATAATACACTTGAAATCAGCTCTGAACAAGGCAAATATGCCTTAGCATATGCCAATGCAGATGAATACCCACAAGCTGCTGAGATTGTTGATGCTTCAAGCTTAACCATAAAAGGCGATAATTTAGCAACAGCCATCAACAACACCATCTTCGCTAGCGGAAATGACGACTTGCGTCCTGTTATGAGTGGTGTATTTTTTCAGCTTTCTTCTAGCGGTATGACATTTGTTGCTACTGATGCACACAAATTAGTAAAGTATGAAAGAACAGACATAGCTGCAGCTGAAACTGCTGAGTTTATAATGCCCAAGAAACCATTAAATCTACTAAAATCTGTGCTTGTTGGTAGCGAAGAGGACGTGACGGTTAATTATAACAACAGTAATATTCAGTTTTCTTTTGATGATTCTTTAGTGACCTGTAGGCTTATTGATGGAAAATATCCAAATTACGAGGCTGTTATCCCCAAGGAGAACCCCAATGTAATGAGCATCAATCGTATGCAACTTTTAAATACGGTCAAAAGGGTAAGCATATTTTCAAACAAAACAACACATCAAATCCGTTTGCGCATTGCGGGCGCAGAGCTTCATATTTCGGCTGAAGACATTGACTACAGTAACAAAGCAGAAGAACGTCTTACGTGCTCTTTCCAAGGTGATGATATGCAAATAGGTTTTAATGCACGCTTTATGATAGAAATGTTAAGCAACCTTAGTTCTGATGAAATTCAATTAGAACTTTCCCTCCCTAATCGAGCGGGTATTATTACCCCTGCAGACGGGTTGGAAGAAGGAGAAAAAGTTACCATGCTGGTCATGCCTGTAATGCTGAATAATTAGTTACAGCATATAATCCGTCGATATAAAGTTAGACTTGTGTGTATCTAATAATTCGCGCAATATTTCTTTATTGCTATCTGTGTCTTTTGTAGCCACGAAAGTTCTAATAGAAAAAGAGCGTAAAGCGTCTCGGACGCTTAGTGTACTTACAGCTGAATCTTTTCTTCCTGTAAATGGATATACGTCAGGTCCTCTTTGACATGAGCTGTTAAGATTTACACGACAAACAAGGTTAGCCAAAGTATCAATTAATGGACCCAATTTATCAACATCCTTGCCAAATAAACTCACTTGCTGTCCATAAGAAGAAGCAGCCATGTCGTCCAAAGGTGTATCAATATCTCGAAAAGATATCACTGGGATTACAGGGCCAAATTGCTCTTCTTCATAAACACGCATGTCATTCGATACAGGATAAAGAACTGCTGGAAAAATAAAGTTTTCTGAAAGCTCACCACCTCGTGAATTAAGTACTTTAGCGCCTTTTTCTTTAGCGTCATCTATCAATTCTTGAATATACGCGGGCTTGTTAGGCTCAGGCAATGGTGTAAGCAGTGTATTATCCCAAGGCATACCCAGTTTTAAAGCATCAACTGCAGCAACAAATTTCGACAAAAAAGCTTCTTTAATAGATTCATGCACATATAAGACCTTTAAGGCTGTACAGCGTTGTCCATTAAAAGACAATGTACCTGTCACACATTCTTGAACTGTTTTTTCCAAATCAGCATCTGGTAAAATTATACCTGGGTTTTTCGCTTCGAGACCTAATACCAGTCGTAACCTGCTTTTCTTTGGGTGCAGATCTTGTAAAGACATGGCAGAAGAACTGTGCCCAATAAGTGCAAGCACATCTATTTTTCCAGTTTTCATAATAGGTGTGGCTATCATTCTTCCACGACCAAATACAATATTCACTACTCCTGGTGGAAAACTCTCTTTAAAGGCTTGTAATAAAGGTGCAATAAGCAAAACACCGTGCTTTGCAGGTTTAAAAATTGCGGTGTTACCCATAATAACAGCAGGGATAAGCAAGGAAAAAGTTTCGTTTAATGGGTAGTTGTAGGGGCCAAGACACAATACGACACCAATGGGTCCACGACGAATGTGTGCAAAAACTCCTCCGTGATTGTGAAACTTAGCACTGTCACGGTCTATATCTTTGTATTCGTTAATGGTGTCAACAATGTAATCCACAGTACGGTCAAATTCTTTTTCAGAGTCTTTTTGATTTTTGCCAATTTCCCACATCAATAGCTTTACCACAATTTCGCGTTGTTGCTTCATAAGCGAAACAAAACGCTCCATACAGGCTATACGGTCTGCTACTTTCATTGTTGGCCAATCCCCTTTTCCTTTATCAAATGCATTTGAAGCGGCTTCAAGAGATTTAATCGCATGATTACCATCCATTTCAGGAACAGAACCCAAGTAAGTTGGGACAAGCAAACCATCAGAGTTAGGAGTTTGAATTGAAGAATAAACATCCGAAGATGATCCGTCCCATAGGGTTATTTCACCATTGATTAAAAAACTGTTGTGATGGAAGGGAGCATCGATAACAAATTTGGCTGGTATATTCATGTTAGATTTTTCAAAGCATTACAAAATTAAATCAAAAATTGAAATAAATCAGGATTGTTATTTAAATAATCACCAAAAAAACCTTTTTCTTTCATTCGATTTTTCAACGGCTCGAAATCATTTACTGATTTTATCTGAATTCCCACTACAGCTGGGCCTTGTGCACGAATACTTTTTTTAGAGTATTCAAAAAAAGTAATATCGTCTGTTGGACCTAAAATATCTTGCACAAACTCTCTAAGTGCTCCTGGACGCTGAGGAAAACGTACAATAAAGTAATGTTTTAGATTGTTAAAAAGTAAAGCGCGTTCTTTAATTTCTGCCATTCGTGTAATATCATTATTACCACCACACACCAAACAAACTACGTTTTTTCCCTTGATGTCTACTGACAACTGAGATAGTGCAGATACTGACATGGCACCAGCTGGCTCAACCACAATAGCATCATAAGTATACATATTCAATATGTTTTGACAAATTTCTCCTTCATCAACCAAAAGTAAATCCTCTAGAAACTGCATGCAATAATCAAAACCGTATTCACCAATAGTTTTAACAGCAGCGCCATCTACAAAAACATCAATACTGTCAAGTCTAATGCGTTTCTTGTACTGTAAAGACTGATACATGCTTGGTGCACCTTTTGGCTCAATACCTACAAACTTGGTGTGAGGCGATTTTTGTTTAAAAACACTTATAATACCAGATATCAGTCCGCCACCAACAATGGGCACTATTATATAATCAATGGGCTCTTTTGCCTGATTTAAAATTTCCAATGCCATGGTTGCCTGACCTGCAATCACATCCGGATCATCGAACGGATGGATAAATGTTTTTCCAGTTTCAGCCACATAATCTTTTGCCGATTCATAACAATCATCATAAGTATCTCCAACTAATTTGATAGTAACCTTATCGCCACCAAACATGGCAACTTGTGATACTTTTTGTTGTGGTGTTGGTGAAGGCATAAAAATAGTGCCATGTATATTGTGTTGACTACAGGCATATGCAACCCCTTGAGCGTGATTACCCGCACTTGAGCAAACAACACCTTTTTCACGTGCTATTTTATTTAAAAGCGATATCTTATTATACGCTCCTCTTATCTTAAAAGACCTTACCGGCTGTAAGTCTTCACGCTTCATCAAAATATTGGCATCATACAATTTACTCAACCGTTTGTTGTGCTCTAGAGGGGTTGGAATAGCAGCTTGTCCTATCCTCTTGGCCGCAGCCTCAATAACCGATAAATCTAATAATTGTCTCACTACATAATGTTTTTCATGGCAGTCATGGACGCGCGCAATTTTTTACCTATTTTTTCTACAGGGTGATTTCTAATTGCATCGTTAATGGCAATTAACTTTTTATTGTCAACACCATTGTTATCGGAGGAGTAGGTTTTACCAATAACGGAAATATCGACACTTTGAATAAAAGAAGTTAATAAAGGCTTACATGCATGATCAAACAAATAACATCCGTATTCAGCAGTATCAGAAATCACACGGTTCATTTCGTATAATTTTTTTCGTGCAATGGTGTTGGCGATTAATGGCGTCTCGTGCAATGACTCATAATAAGCAGAAGCATCCTTAATGCCAGCAGCTACCATGGTATCAAATGCCAACTCTACGCCAGCACGTACAAATGCCACCATTAAGGTACCGTGATCAAAGAATGTTTGCTCATCAATCTCCTCAGCAGTAGGTGATGTTTTTTCAAAAGCTGTTTCAGCCGTAGCAGCACGCCACTCGAGTAAATTTTTATCATTTTGAGCCCAGTCTTTCATCATGGTTAAAGAAAAATGACCAGAGATTATATCATCCATGTGCTTTTGGAACAATGGCGTCATTATTTCTTTAAGCTTTTCGGAGAGTTCAAAAGCTTTAATTTTTGCAGGATTAGATAAACGATCCATCATATTGGTAACACCTCCATGCTTTAATGCCTCTGTAATGGTTTCCCAACCATATTGAATCAATTTAGAAGCATAAGCCGCATCAATACCCTGGGCTACCATTTTATCAAAACATAAAATAGACCCTGTTTGCAAAACACCACACAAAATTGTTTGTTCGCCCATCAAATCAGATTTTACCTCAGCGATAAACGAGGATTGTAGTACACCTGCTCGATCTCCTCCAGTACCTACACAGTAGGCTTTGGCTTGTTCCCAGCCTTTTCCTTGTGGATCGTTGTCAGAATGAACAGCAATAAGTGTAGGTACACCAAATCCACGAAGGTATTCTTCACGTACTTCAGAACCTGGGCTTTTAGGTGCAACCATAATTACGGTTAGGTCATCTCTAAACTGCGTACCTTCTTCAACAATATTAAATCCGTGAGAATAAGAGAACGTAGCGCCTTTTTTCATCAAGGGCATAACGGCCTGAACAACAGAAGTGTGATTTTTATCTGGAGTAAGATTTATAACCAAGTCAGCTGTCGGAATCATTTCATCATATGAACCTACATCAAAGTTATTTGACGTAGCATTATGATATGAAGTGCGCTTTTGCTCAATAGCGCCAATGCGTAACGCATAAGAAATATTTAGACCTGAGTCGCGCATGTTTAATCCTTGATTTAATCCTTGAGCACCACAGCCAACAATTACAATTTTCTTGTCCTTAAGGGCTGAAATACCGTCAGTAAATTCATCTGCATCCATAAAACGGCACTGTGCCAATTGGTGCAGTTGATCTCTCAGTGGTAATCTGTTGAAATAGTTGCTCATCTCTTTGATTTTAATCTTTAAATTTGTTTAATAATGCTTTAATCTTCATCGGGGATTTGGTTACGGAAATACGGCCGGATCGCACAAATTGGAGTAGTCCGTAGGGTGCTAAATCATCGTAAAGTTGTTCTGTCTCTTGACGGAATCCTGTTTTTTCAATAACAAAAAACTCCGTGTTTACAGTTACAATATTGGCGTGGCTTTTCTTGATTATATTTTGAATATGACGCTCCTCAAAAAGAGATTTTGAAGCAACCTTGTAAAGTGCAGATTCTTGAAAAATAGTCTCCTCGTCAGTGTGATAAAAAACTTTGATTACCTCAACTTGCTTTTCAATTTGGCCTACAACTTTTTTTACAGCTTCCTCTGTCATATTCACCACGATAACAAAACGTGATACATCATCTATTTCAGAAGCAGAAGAAGTTATGCTAACAATATTGATGTGACGGCGTTGAAAAATAGCAGAAATGCGGTTGAGAAGTCCGACGCTATTTTCCGTATAAATCGATACGGTGTAATTGGTTTTCATATTATGATAATCTTATTTCTGAAACTGATGCACCTGATGGTATCATTGGGAATACGTTATCTTCTTTTTCAACACATACTTCAAGAAAGTATGGCTTATCAGAAGCCATCATTTCATCAACGGCTTTTCCTAATTCAATTCTTTTAGTAACACGCTTGGCATCTATAAAATAGCTTTCTGCAATTTTAACAAAGTCTGGGTTCACCATTTCTGTTGAGGCATATCTTTTGTCAAAAAATAATTGTTGCCATTGACGTACCATACCTAGAAAATCGTTGTTGAGTACCACCACCTTAACAGCAGCTTGTGTTTGGAAAATCGTACCGAGTTCTTGAATGGTCATTTGAAATCCGCCATCGCCAATAATGGCAACTACTTCCCTGTCGGGAGAACCCATTTTTGCGCCCAAAGCAGCTGGCAAGGCAAATCCCATAGTACCCAAACCACCAGAAGTGATATTACTCTTTGAATGGTTAAAGGTCGCATATCTGCAAGCTATCATTTGGTGTTGACCGACATCAGAAACCACAACAGCATCACTAAGAGAAGCGCGGTTAATTTCTTTTAAAACCTCCGCCATGGTCAAACCTTCTTTTGTCGGGTTCAGGTCGTTATTAATTACTTTATCAAATTCGATTTTATCGTGTGACTTAAACTTTTCAAACCATTTGGTATAAGGTTTGGAGGCTACTTTTTGGGTAAGTAGTGGCAAGGTTTGCTTAACATCACCAAGGACTGCCACATCTGCTGTAACGTTTTTATTAATTTCAGCAGGATCTATCTCAAAGTGGACAACCTTAGCTTGTTTAGCATAGTTATCAAGTCTTCCTGTTACCCGGTCATCAAAACGCATACCAACTGCAATGAGTACATCACATTCGTTAGTCAATACATTTGGGCCGTAATTACCGTGCATGCCAACCATACCCATATTTAATGGGTGTGAAGATGGCAATGCCGATACACCTAGTATTGTCCAAGCCGCCGGAATATTGGATGATTCAACGAAAGTTTTAAATTCTTCTTCTGCTTTTCCAAGTATTACACCTTGCCCCCAAACAATAAAAGGCTTTTTAGCGTTCGAAATAATGGTTGCAGCAGCATCAATTTGGGATGGATTAACTTCAGGAACTGGCTTGTAGCTGCGAATAGATACACAAGCTTTATATTTAAAATCAGCAGTGGCAAATTGGGCATCTTTTGTGATATCAATAAGTACGGGGCCCGGACGACCAGATCGTGCGATGTAAAACGCCTTGGACATGATTTCAGGAATTTCGTTTACATCTGTAATCTGATAATTCCATTTGGTAACTGGTGTTGAAATACCAATGATATCAGTTTCTTGAAAGGCATCAGAACCCAATAAGTGTGAAGGCACCTGACCTGTAATACATACCATAGGAGTTGAATCAATCATAGCATCTGCAATACCAGTAACCAAGTTGGTTGCACCTGGACCTGACGTAGCCACACAAACACCAACTTTACCCGATACACGGGCAAAACCTTGCGCAGCGTGTGTTGCACCCTGCTCATGACGAGTAAGCACGTGTTGCAGCTTGTCTTGAAACTTATATAGCTCATCATAAAAAGGCATAATGGCACCCCCTGGGTAACCATAAATAAGCTCAACACCCTCTTCCAACAAACAATGGATTAAGGCTTCTGAACCGGAAATATTTTCTTTTTTCATAATCGGTTATTCATCTGTCACACAACCCTCAGAAGCAGAAGCAACCAAGCTTGCGTATTTATATAAAACACCTTTACTGACTTTTAAATCAGGCTTAACCCAAGCATCACGGCGCTTATTAAGTTCCGCTTCACTAAGATTAACATGCAATTTGTTTGATTTGGCATCAATGCGAATTATGTCACCGTTTTGAATAAGCCCTAGGGTTCCACCCAATTGTGCCTCAGGTGTAATGTGTCCTACAACAAATCCGTGTGTACCGCCGGAAAAACGACCATCTGTAATGAGTGCTACATCCTTACCCAGCCCTGCGCCCATGATGGCAGCAGTGGGTTTAAGCATTTCTGGCATTCCAGGACCGCCTTTTGGTCCTTCATATCGTATAACAACAACCTCACCTTTATTAACTTCTCCAGATTTGATACCTGCATTGGCAGCAAATTCTCCATCGTAAACACGAGCTGGACCTTCAAAAAACAACCCTTCTTTGCCAGTAATTTTAGCAACAGAACCTTTTGGAGCTAGGTTGCCAAACAAAATGCGTATATGCCCCGTTTCTTTTATGGGATTATCCAATGAACGAATAACCTTTTGGCCATTCTTTAAAGAAGGAACGTCAGCCATGTTTTCGGCTAATGTTTTTCCAGTTACTGTGATACAATCGCCATGGAGCATGTCGTGTTCAAGCATAAACTTAATTACAGCAGGAATACCGCCAACACGGTGAACGTCTTCCATTAAAAATTTACCACTTGGCTTAAGATCTGCCAAAAACGGAGTGGTGTCACTAATACGTTGAAAGTCAGCCAAGGTAAATGATACTTCAGCAGCTTTGGCAATGGCTAAGAAATGTAGTACGGCATTAGTTGAACCACCTAAAACAGTTACTAATCGAATGGCATTTTCAAGTGATTTTTTGGTAACTATGTCTTTTGGCTTGATGTCTCTTTCTATGAGCAAACGCATCGCTTTACCAGCAGCTAGACATTCGGTTATTTTTTCTTGGCTAACCGCAGGGTTAGAAGAGTTATAAGGCAAAGAAAGCCCTAGCACCTCTATAGCAGAAGCCATGGTGTTAGCCGTATACATACCACCACAAGCACCAGCACCCGGACAAGCATTTTGAATAACTTCTTTGAATTCAGCATCACCTATTTTACCTGATACTTTTTCACCCCATGCTTCAAAAGCAGAAACGACATCTAATTTTATCTCACCAACACAACCAGATGCTATAGTACCTCCGTAAACCATTATACTTGGTCGGTTGAGACGCAACATGGCCATTACAGAGCCGGGCATATTTTTATCACAACCTACTACAGCCACCATGCCATCATATGACATGCCACCCATAACAGTTTCCATAGAATCGGCAATTAAGTCTCTTGAAGGTAATGAAAAACGCATACCGGGAGTACCCATTGATATACCATCACTAACTCCAATGGTGTTAAAAATAAGACCCACCAAATCAGATTCTTGCGTGCCTTTTTTAATTTCAACTGCTAAATCATTCAGGTGCATATTACACGGGTTACCTTCATATCCTGTACTTGCAATTCCAACCAAAGGCTTTTCAAAATCAGCATCCGTAAAGCCAATAGCATATAGCATTGCTTGCGCTGCCGGCTGGCTTGGGTCTTGTGTAACAACTTTTGAAAAGCGATTAAGCCTCATGAATTTTACAATTAGAATGCGCTAAAATACAAAACAACAATCATATACTTGTTGGTTAATCGCGACATTTAAATCAAATGAAAAGATTAAAATTGGGTTTGTTTTATGTTATCTTAATTCAAATGTAGAAAAAGTAGGCAGGAAAATGAATGAAAAGTATATTTTTACAAATTCTCTTAAAAAATTATCGAAACATTAAATATGATTAAGGATAATGCATCAATGTTAATAAAAAACAAGCAATCTGATTTTTTTAAAAATGGGGAAACACTTCATATTAATAATCGCTTAAAACGTTTAAAAGCACTAAAAAAAAGTGTGAATGCTCATGAAACTGAAATCAGTTCTGCATTAAAAAAAGATTTAGGTAAACCCGCTGTTGAAATATGGCTAGCTGAAATCTACATAGTGTTGGATGAACTGAATAACGTTATTAAAAACCTCCAATTTTGGGCAAAACCAAAACGAGTCAAAGGAAAATGGTTAAATACTCCCAGCAAGGATTGGATCGTTCCTGAACCATTTGGCGTTACGCTTCACATTGCACCCTGGAATTACCCCTTTCAGTTGGCACTTAACTCTCTTATTGGTGCTGTAGCAGCGGGTAATACGGTCGTATTAAAACCTTCAGAACACGCCCCTCAAACCGCTGCTGTAATTAAAAAAATAATTTCGGAAGTTTTCCCAGAGACATGGGTTGCAGTAGTGCAAGGCGGACCAAAAACGGCAGAAAATTTATTGCAACTACGTTGGGATTACATCTTTTTTACGGGGGGTATTAAAGTTGGAAAACTGGTGGCTAAAGCAGCAGCAGCACACCTTACGCCTATCACCTTGGAATTGGGTGGTAAGAACCCCTGTATTGTAGACCAAACAGCCAACATAAAGGTAAGCGCAAGACGTATTGCTTGGGGCAAATACATGAACTGTGGTCAAATATGCATGTCGCCAGACTATGTACTTGTTCAAAAAAGCAAATCTAAGGCATTAATTACGGCCCTAAAAAGTGAAATTGTACGGATGTATGGTGAAGATCCAATGAAATCAGAAGACTATGCACGCTTGGTGCATGAAAAGCACGCAACTGCCATGGTAAACCTACTTGAAGGACAAGACATCCTTTATGGTGGGAAACATGACGTGCAAAATCGCTATGTGGCACCTACTATAATTTCAGTTAACAACTTGGACAATATAATAATGCAAGATGAAATTTTTGGACCCATATTACCCATTTTGATTTATGATAATGAAAATGAAATAGACCAAATCATACAGCATTACGACAAACCATTATCGTTTTATGTTTTCTCTGAACGTAAAAAATGGGCAAACAAGCTGATGAAAAAACACAGTTATGGAGGCGGGATGATCAATGATGTAATCGTATATTTCACCAACCAAAGGCTGCCATTTGGAGGTGTTGGCAATAGCGGAGTGGGTTGTTATCATGGAAAATATTCCTTTGATACATTCACGCACCTAAAATCTTATGTAGAGCGCACCACTTGGTTTGACCCTATTCAGCGCTACGCTCCCTATGGTAAGTCATTTCCTCTGCTACAAAAAATACTACGTTTTTTTAGTTAATCAAATCAACTTTATCGGAGAACTATACCACAAATGGTGCTGCCAAAGATTTGGGTAAGCGCGCGGGCAGGTTTTTATAAAATTAAAAAAAATATTTGCGTTCTTTGCAATCATGGAACAACAAGATTTTAGGTCAATTTGCGGGCAGTTTGCCACAGGTATTACGATAATCACCACCACACACAACGGCAAACCCTATGGCTTCACAGCAAATTCCTTTGCATCTGTTTCATTGGAGCCAGCGATTGTGTTGTTTTGTTTAAAAACCGCATCGGAAACCAATGCTGTTTTTCAAGCCAGCAAGACCTTTGCTGTCAATATCTTATCAGAAAAACAAGAGGCCGTTTCAAATGCCTTTGCCTCTTCCAAAAACAGTCAGGAAAAACGCTTTGAGCAGGTCGAACTGCTGTCCAGTTCCGCTCCCGTAATTAAAGGAGGGCTTGGTTATTTGATGGGTGATATTATCAACTATAAGGTAGTCGGCGACCATATTGTCTATTTCGGAAAGGTTATGGATGGAAAACGATTTGAAGGCAACCCCCTACTCTATGCCAAAGGTGGGTACCAACGGTTGGGGTGATTTACCCGCAGCTATCCCCTCTTTAAGCCAAGACAAATAAGTGGCCTTGTCGGTGTACTGAATAGGTGGATTTAAAATGGTTCCATCGGGGTGAAGCAACACATAATAGGGCTGCGAAACCGATTTAAAATTAATGGCCTGAAAGGCAGACCATTGTTGCCCTACCGTTTCCAACAGACGGCTGCTGCCGTCGGCATAAGTAATTGTTTGCTGTTCGGCTTCGGGCAACGGTTTGCGATCATCAACATAAAGGGAAATCAACACTATCTCGTCACGTAACAACGTATAAACCTCTGGCTGGGTCCAAATGTTTTCTTCCACCTTTCGGCAATTTACACAGGCCCAACCCGTGAAATCCAGTAATATGGGCTTTTGCTGCTCAATGGCAACTGCCCTACCAATTTCGTAATCCTTATAGCAATCCAAATATAGGGGACAGTCTGATTCCTTTGGGAAAACAGAATAAAATGCCGGTGGTGGAAAACCACTCAATGCTCGTAAAGGTGTTTGTCGGTTGGGTACTACTCCTTGCCCTAAATACATAACAAAAAAGAATACCAAAACACCCAATGCCATTTGTATTGCATGATTCTTTTTAGGTTTGGGATGCATAAAACCAAAGCCCCCAAACAAATAAACAGCCCACAATATCAATATTAGCATCCAAATGGCGATAAAGAGTTCTCGTGGGAGTATACCCCAACCTTGTACCATATCTGCATTAGATAAAAACTTTAGTGCCAGAGCAAGTTCCACAAAACCAAGTGATACCTTTACATGCTGCAACCAACCACCCGACTTAGGTAGCTTGCGCAGTACATTAGGAAAGAAAGACAATATCCCAAAGGGCAAAGCCAAGGCTGTTCCAAAACCTACCATACCAGCCGTAAGCTGCATGGCGCCGCCATCAGCGGTAAGTGAGCCCACAAGCAAAGAGCCTAGTATAGGCCCTGTACAAGAAAAGGAAACAACAGCAAGAGTCAATGCCATAAAAAAGATTCCTAAATAAGAGAAGCGTGTGGCTGCCTCGTCTGATTTTGTAGACCAGTTTGCAGGAAGTGTCAAATCAAACAATCCAAAAAAGGAAAGCGCAAAAATCACAAAAACAGCAAAAAAGATAAGGTTGAGCACAACATTAGTGGCAATGGCATTCAAGACTTCGGGTCGAAGTTGGTCTAAAAAATGGAAAGGCAGACTCAACAATGCATAAATACCAATAATGGAAAAAGAATAAGAGAGGGAACGTCTAATACCTACAGCACGACTCAAACTACTCTTAGAAAAATAAGAAACCGTAAGGGGAATAAGGGGAAATACACAGGGCGTCAAAATTGCAAGGAAACCACCCAAAAGACCCAATACAAAAATACGCCACCATGAGGCCTTAACATTAGGGCCAGAAGCCTCAAGTAATTCCGTGTTTTTTAGATCTAACTTTAGTTTATTCCCGCCAAATTGCACATTAGTAAGGTCACGTTCAACAGCATTGATTAAGGAGCCATCTGTTGGGATAGTCAAAGGTTCTTCTACAAAAATACAAAGTGCGTCGTCACAGGCTTGATATTCAATAAGGAGCTCGATGGTAGCAGCTTCTGTGGTTACCGACTGTATCCATATCAACTCATTGGTATAGTAAGATAAGTCCATTTCAAAAATAACATCATAGCCCGTTTTGGGTTCATTTCCTTGCAATGCACCTAAAGCCGTTGCATTTTTCCAGAGCAATACTGTAGACAAAGGTCCTCCATCGGGTAGGTTAACATCATATAACTTCCAGCTGTCCTGAATATCTGCTTTTAGGATTACATCATATGTGTTGGTGTCGGTTTGTCGTGCTTGTGCACTCCATTTGACGGGATCTTGCCCCCAAGAGAAACTTAAACAGCAAAAAAGAAAAAGGAAATATTTCATACAAGTTGAATTTGGAGCGTAGTTGTATTGGCTACAGCTTCAAATTTACGATTTATTCGTTTGCCCACTAGCCAAACAATGTCGTCTCCAGAACATAGCAACCATTGTTTTTTTTTGTCTAGTGATGACATTTTTTCGTCTTTAAAATACTTAGCTACTTTTTTCTTTCCTGTCATGCCAGTAGGATAAAAAACATCACCGGACTTCCAACGTCTTAAAATCAAAGGAAAAACTAACTTTTCTTTATCTAAAAAAACACAATTAGCTGTTGGCATGGATGCGATAAAGTTCGCTGAAATCTTTAGTTTAATCGGGGTTTCGATACCTCGCTCAGGAACCAAGAAATACTCTTGTTCAGTTGCAACAGTTACTGTTGTGGATGCTAAAATTAGATGTTTACGTTCTCTGCTCAAAACATATTTCTCACAGATACATTTTTTTCCAGCATGGGTCTCCAAAAGCTTTTCTACTTCTTTCGTATCAAAACCATAGGGTGCAAATAAATGATGCAACCAAAAGCTTTTTGGATGCAATGTGTCAACAGATGAGAAAGGGATTTTCAAGACTTCTCCTTCCTGCTTCCAACCTGTTTTAATGTTTTGCAGTTGCGACTGTATAGCTTTAAAGGCATCACGTAAATATTGCATACTAGTTAGTGTATTGGCAGCTACATCAGCAGACAATCCCATAAAAGACGGTAGTACCTCATGCCGAATGGCATTACGTAAATATTTGCTAGAACTGTTGGATAAATCCTCTCGCCAAAGGAGCTTTTGTTCCTTGGCATAATCCAAAATTTCATCTTTATAAAAGGGCAATAAGGGACGCACCAAAAACCCCTTTTTGTCTTGTATTCCTCCCAAACCTTCAAGACCACTACCTCTTGTTAAACGCATGAGTAAGGTTTCCAATTGATCGTCTGCATGATGTGCCGTTAATATAAGATCGTAAGTGTTGCTTTCAAGTACTTCACCAAACCAATTATAGCGTAAGTCACGTGCCTTTTCTTGAACTCCAGATGCTGTGGGGTCAATGGGTGCTTGTGTTACATGACAAGCAACATCAAGTGAAGCTGCCAAGTCACGAACTAACTGCTCATCGGCATCGCTATCCGCCCCACGTAAACCATAATTCACGTGCGCAATGCCAAAGTCCAATTGCAGTCTGTGTAATAAGTGAGTCAATACTACACTGTCAACACCCCCACTGACCCCCAACAATAAGCGATGTTTTTTGGGTGTACCCAAGAGTGAAGCGATATGGCCTTTAAACCTTTGTTCCATGAGTATTTGGAATTGTTTTTTTGTTTGCCAAAACTCGCTTAATAGCCTTGACCTTAAGCTGACATTCGTCGTATTCTTTTGATGGATTGGCAGCTGCGGTAAGTGCGCTCCCAACATGTGTGGATAAGTATTTTGAAGCCGCATTATAAATCAAACTACGGATAACAACATTAAAATCAAAATCGCCATTTGGAGTAAAATAACCCACTGCCCCACTGTACAGCCCACGTTGTCCGTGTTCGTATTGATTTATAAGCTCCATGGCACGTTGCTTGGGTGCGCCTGTCATGCTGCCCATCGGAAAACACGCATTGATGATGTCCAAAGAACTTAAGGCGGGGTCACACTGAGCCTTAACGGTTGAAATCATTTGATGCACTTGTGCAAAAGGATATACCGTACATTGCTCGCTAACTGCAACAGAGCCTTTTTGGGCAATCCTAGAAAGGTCGTTGCGTACAAGATCTGTTATCATAATATTTTCAGAGCGTTCTTTGGCATCAAGCTTTAGTGCCTCGGCTACTGATTTATCCATAACTGCGTCCTCATGTCTTGCTGCAGTTCCCTTGATGGGTTGTGATATAATTGTATTGCCTCTGCGTTGCAAAAAACGCTCGGGTGAAGCTGACATCAAATATGTATTGTCGAAAGAAAGAAATGCAGAAAAGGGTGTCTTACCGATGCGATTTAATGCATTGAACAAGGTCACAGGGGATATATCCACATCATCGGCATACCACTCCATACAGTAATTAACCTCATAAATATCACCACGCATGATATGATCCTTTAGTGCGCTTGCGTGTTGCAAATAGATATCCTTGCTTATACGCGGTAACAAATCAATGGCCATCAAAGATTTTTCGATTCTTGTTACGATATTTGTAATACATTCAAAATCAACTGCTGGATTATCCGATTCCAAATAAAGTGCCGTCAACACATCCCCTTTTAGTAACCATACCTTTTTAGGTCTAAAAAATTGAAGTTGAGGAACTGACAAAAAAGAGGGATTGGTGGGCGTAACTTGCTCCCAAGCAGCATTGTATTCGTAACTAAAATAACCAAAGAGCCAGTCGGCTCCTAAAACGGTTTGCAACTCATTTTCAGAAGTATGCCAAGGGTTTTCTTCAAATGTTTCTAGGGCAAGAATGGCATCAAAATCATTGTTTTGATGGGGATAATCGTTGGAATCATACCACGCAATAGGCGAAGATCTTCTAGCCCAATCCAAAAGTTGCGCCTTGATATTGGGGTGGTTTTTTGCGTTAAAGACTGTTTTTGAGCGTGTTACCAACTTTTTATTTCACTTATGTAACAAAATTACTTAATTAATGGAGATAGCATCATTGCTTTAAAAAAAAATATATATTTGCATTGTGATTGTAAATAACATTTTACGTAATTCTTTCTACCCACGCACTCGTCGCCCCTTGGGGTAATTTGCTCTATATGAAACTTAGGTGTGTCCGGTTTCCTTCTCTTTTAATTCTAATTTTTTCTTTTCAATCCAGTAACATGGAAATTCAAGTAGCTAAACGCATACACGTGAAGTATGCAGCAATCATTTCGAAAACCATTTCAAGTTCAGCACAAGTGCGTGGAACAGGAATTGCTCTTCGTACTCCAGAGTATATTCAACAAAAAATCGAGTCTGGGAATTCCATTATTGCGCTAGAAGGAGACTCCTTTGCAGGTTTCTGCTACATAGAAGCATGGGGACATGAAAAGTATGTAGCACACTCAGGTCTCATTGTGTCTCCAGACTTTAGGGGAATTGGGCTTGCCAAAAAAATCAAAACACAAATTTTTAACTATACCAAAAAAAAGTATCCTGGTGCTAAGATATTTGGGATTACTACTGGTCTGCCGGTTATGAAAATCAATTATGGCTTGGGCTACAAGCCCGTTACCTTTTCAGAGCTAACAGATGACCCTGCTTTTTGGAAAGGCTGTCAAACATGTAAGAATTACGATGTGTTAACAAGAACAAAACAAACCATGTGTTTGTGTACGGGGATGCTATACGATCCAGCCAAGAAAAGCAGCAATGGAATTAGAGGAAGCATACAATCATTTAAAAAAGCATTTAAACGAGATAAAAAATGAAAAACAAATTAGTTTTAGCATATAGCGGAGGACTCGATACCTCCTATTGCGTAAAGTCGTTGAGCGAGACGGGTTATGAAGTTCATGCCGTAAGTGTAAACACTGGTGGTTTTGATGCTGCGGAAGTTTTGGCCTTGGAATCCAAGGCATTGACTTTAGGCGCAACTTCTTACACCAGTATCGAAGCGGAAGAAACGTTCTATCAAGACATCGTTAAATACCTCATTTTTGGAAACGTACTCAAAAACAGCACCTATCCCCTTTCGGTAAGTGCAGAGCGTATAATCCAAGCGATAGCAATAGTAGAACACGCCAAAAAGATTGGGGCAACAGCTATCGCACACGGCAGTACAGGCGCTGGAAACGATCAGGTACGCTTTGATTTGATTTTCCAAATACGAGCTCCGCAAATTGAAATCATTACACCCATCAGAGACCAAAAGCTTTCTAGAGAGGATGAAATCGCCTATTTAAAATCACGTGGCGTGGATTGGTCTTGGGAAAAAGCAAAATATTCCATCAACAAAGGCTTGTGGGGAACATCTGTTGGCGGTAGTGAAACCTTAAAATCTCATGAGCCACTGCCCGATAGTGCATACCCTAGCGATTGCACAAAAACGTCAGCAGAAAAAATTTCGTTGCATTTTGATAAAGGAGAATTGGTCGGAATCAACAATACAACTTACGGCTCAGTTGAAGCCATTCAGCAATTACAAACACTTGCGGGTGCATTTGCCATTGGTAGAGACATTCATGTGGGTGATACTATTATTGGTATTAAGGGGCGTGTTGGATTTGAAGCTGCTGCGGCACTTGTGAGTATAAAAGCACATCACTTATTGGAAAAGCATACTTTGAGTAAATGGCAGCTTCACCACAAAGATTATATCGGTTCTTACTACGGTATGATGCTTCATGAAGGTCAATACCTAGACCCAGTAATGCGAGACTTCGAAGCCATGCTAATCAGCAGCCAACAGACGGTAACAGGAACCGTTTTTGTGACACTTCATCCCTATCGATTCACACTTGACGGAATCGAATCTAATTTTGATTTGATGGATAATTCATTTGGTAGCTATGGGGAATCTAATGAAGCCTGGACAGCAGATGAAGCAAAAGGATTTATTAAACTATCGGCTAATGCCGGAAAAATTTATCAGCATGTCAATAAATAAAATAAAAGTAGGCGTTGTAGGCGGAGCAGGATATACAGCAGGTGAACTCTTACGATTGTTGGTGCTGCATCCCAATGTGAACATCGACTTTATATACAGTACCACCAGAGCGGGAAAAGCCGTTTCCGAAACCCATACAGATTTAATGGGCCTATTAGACATGCCCTTTTCGGCCGAGCTTAACCAAGAAGTTGATGTTTTGTTTCTATGCCTCGGACATGGCAACTCAGCTACCTTTTTACACGAAAACCCGGTAAATGACAATGCCAAAATCATTGACTTAAGCAACGATTTTAGACTTAAAGACGATCATGATTTTATGGGGCGTTCTTATGTATATGGACTTACAGAAGTAAACAAAGAACAGATAAAATCGGCACAGGCTATTGCTAATCCGGGTTGTTTTGCCACAGCCATTCAATTGGCTTTAGCGCCTTTAGCAGCTGCAAAAAAACTCACCCAAGACGTACATATAAATGCAATCACTGGGAGTACTGGGGCCGGTGCTGTTCCTTCATCCACAAGTCATTTTAGCTGGAGAAACAATAATATTTCTTATTATAAACCCTTTGTACATCAGCACTTGGATGAAATAGTTGAAACTATTACGCAAGCACAAGGAAGTGCTACCAAATTGCATTTTCTACCCGTTAGAGGAAACTTTACCAGAGGAATATTTGCCACGGCCTATACCCCTTTTGGCGGCACCTTAGAAGATGCTTACACCATTTTTGAAGAGTACTACAGCGATTGCCCATTTACATTTGTAAGCTATGTGCCACTGGCACTTAAGCAAGTGGTGAACACAAACAGGTGTATGGTCCACCTGCACATTCACGAAGGACAACTACTAGTAACCAGCATAATTGACAACTTGCTGAAAGGAGCATCAGGTCAGGCGGTAGAAAACATGAACCTTATGTTCGGGTTGGAACAAACAACAGGATTACATTTAAAATCAACTTCTTTTTAATTATGAAAATAGCCATTTTAGGAGCCGGAAATCTAGGACTGAGCATTGGACGAGGGCTTATCACAAACAACAGCCTTACGCAACTTTATTTGACACGCAGATCAGTTGAGAGCATCGCATCTTGGACAGAATACGCCAACACCTATGTAGCCGCTGACAACAAAAAAGCCGTACAAGAATCGGATATCATCATCCTTGCAGTACAACCAAATCAGTTAGTTGGGTTGCTTGAGGAAATAAAGGATTTACTACACGATAATCACGTGCTTATTTCCACTGTAACTGGCTTCTCATTAGCCAAGATGGAGGAAACTTTAGGTACTAACGTATTTTTAATTAGATCCATGCCAAATACGGCCATATCTGTTCGAAAATCAATGACTTGCCTTTGTGCCAATAAAAAGGGTGACGAGCGCATGCCTATAGCCGAAGCCATTTTTAACGGATTGGGGACTAGTATAGTCATTGAAGAACAACACATGCGTGCAGCAACCGTAATTTGTGCTTCCGGCATAGCCTTTTGGATGCGATTAATTCGTGCGACTACACAGGGTGGTGTACAGCTAGGTTTTGATGCTAACGAAGCAATGAAAATGTCTATGTATACTGCAATGGGCGCAGCATCCCTTCTTATTGAAACAGGCGCACACCCTGAGGAAGAAATTGATAAAGTAACAACACCTAGAGGGTGTACCATTGAGGGACTAAACGAAATGGAACACCAAGGGTTGAGTTCATCGCTGATACAAGGAATTGTGTCTTCTTTTAAAAAAATTAACGAAATAGCTCAAGACTAGTTATGCCATTATTTGACGTATATCCACTATATGAAGTAACTCCCGTTAAGGCCAAGGGGGTATATGTTTATGGGGCAGATAGAAAGAAATATCTGGACTTATACGGAGGTCATGCGGTAATTAGTATAGGACATCAAAACCGAGTCTATAATCGCAGACTAAAAAAGCAGATATCGAGAATTGGTTTTTACTCGAATGCCATTCAAAATCCATTGCAAACGCAATTGGCAAATGAAATTGAAGCACAGTCTGGATGTGAAGGCTATCAAATGTTTATGTGCAGTTCAGGGGCAGAAGCCAATGAAAACGCACTAAAACTGGCCTCTTTCCACACGGATAAATCAAAAATAGTTGCCTTTAAAAATGCCTTTCATGGTAGAACAAGTGCAGCCGTTGCAGCAACAGATACGCCTAAGATTATTGCGCCGCTCAATGCGCAGCAAGAGGTCATATTCCTTGAGTTCGGCGATGAAAAAGGACTTGCAAAAACCTTGTCAAAAGGAGATGTGTGTGCTGTTATCATTGAAGCCATTCAAGGAGTAGGAGGTTTGGATATGCCCACTCAAAAATTCATGAAACTGGTGGAAAAAAGTTGTCACGAAAACAACACCTGTCTTATTGCGGATGAGGTGCAATCTGGTTTTGGACGTTCTGGTAAGTTTTTTGCCTACCAGCACTACAACATTACACCTGATATCATTTCCATGGCCAAAGGGATGGGGAACGGATTTCCCGTGGGTGGTATCCTTGCGCATCCCAACATCAAACCTTGGTATGGAATGCTTGGCACCACATTTGGCGGAAATCACTTGGCCTGTCAGGCAAGTTTGGCCGTTTTGGAAGTGTTAAAAAAGAAAAAATTAATGGAACATGCCACAAAACTAGGTGAAGCTTTTATTAAAAGAGCCGAAAACATTCCCGGAGTAAAAAAAGTGAAAGGGCGTGGACTAATGCTTGGATTGGAGTTTGATTTTGAAGTTGGAGAATTGCGCAAGAAACTCATATACGAACACCAAATTTTTACAGGGGGCAGCAGCAACAAAAAACTAATGCGAATTTTACCTCCACTAACCGTGCAGCAAAAACACCTTAACCAGTTTTTTACTGCTTTAGAAAAATCATTATGAAACAGTATCTAACACTCAACGATTTATCAAATTTTGATGCACAAGTGCAATTGGCCAAAGACATTAAAGCAAATCCTTATCAATTTGAGCAAGTAGGTAAACGCAAAACCCTTGGGCTTTTGTTCTTTAACCCAAGCCTACGAACGCGATTGAGCACCCAAAAAGCAGGTCGTTTATTGGGTATGGACGTGATGGTGATGAATTTCAGCAACGAAGCATGGGCCATTGAATATGAAGACGAAACCATTATGGAAGGTTTGCGATCAGAGCATGTAAAGGAAGCTGCACAAGTTGTTTCACAGTATTGCGATGTAGTGGGCATACGTGCTTTTGCTACCCTAACTGACAAAGAAAAAGACGAATCTGAACAGGTATTACAGAGCTTTATCAAATATGCAACGGTTCCCATTCTAAATATGGAAAGTGCCACAGCACATCCATTGCAAGCCTTGGCAGATGCATTGACCTTAACAGAGCTGTCACTACCAAAAAAACCAAAAGTGGTACTGACTTGGGCACCACACCCAAAAGCATTACCACACGCGGTTGGAAATTCATTTGCCCGAATGATGGGGCATATAGATGCAGAATTTCTTATTGCTAATCCAGAGGGTTATGATCTAGACCCGCGTATTACTAAGGGTGTTAAAGTGGTGCACAACCAAGACGAATCACTCAAAGATGCCGACGTGGTCTATGCTAAAAACTGGAGTTCGTACGATTCCTATGGTCAAATTCTTCGAACAGATAACAAATGGATGTTAACACCTGAAAAAATGGCTAAGACCAATAACGCTGCCTTCATGCATTGCCTTCCAATTCGAAGAAATGTGGTGGTTTCTGATGGCGTATTAGACAGTCCAAATTCCAAAGTAATTGAACAAGCCAATAACAGAACATATGCTGCTGCTGCGGTACTAAAAACATTGCTGTCGTGAAAACTGAACTAAATATCCTTAAAGTTGGAGGTCATTTGGTCAACGATGATGATGCACTTGAGGAGGTGCTCACTGCCTTTGCCGGTTTAGAAGGAGTCAAACTTCTAGTACACGGGGGTGGAAGACACGCAACTGCACTCGCAAAACAATTGGGTATATCCCCCAAAGTGGTTGATGGCAGACGCATAACAGATGCGGCCATGCTCGAAGTAGCCGTGATGAGCTATGCAGGTTTGTCCAACAAAAAAATCGTCTCACAACTGCAAAAGCAAGGCGTGAATGCTGTTGGCTTAACAGGAGCAGACGGCAACTGCATTGAATCAGTAAAAAGACCTGTAATGGACATTGACTATGGTTTTGCAGGTGATATTACGCAAGTAAATACAGCGGTATTTGCATCTCTAACAGCACATAACTTTGTTCCTGTGCTTTGTGCGATTACACACGACAACAATGGGCAACTGCTCAACACCAATGCAGATACCATAGCTGCGCAGGTAGCTAAGGCTATGAGCGAGGAGTATGATGTTACACTATTCTATTGCTTTGAACACGCTGGTGTTCTAAAAGACATAAATAAGCCGGAGAATGTCATCAGTAAATTGTCCAAAGAAGCAGCCGAAACCTATACCAAAGCAGGAGTTATCCATCAAGGGATGGTACCCAAATTACACAACGGCTTTGACGCATTAGAAAACGGTGTTAAAGAGGTGGTTGTTAGTAATATTGCTGGCCTCTTAGACATAAACGCACCCAAAACCACATTGATATGAGTCGAATTGAAGAACTACAACAAGAGGCTATCGAATTGCTTCAAGGCCTTATCAACACCCCTTCCCTTTCCAGTAAAGAGGATCAGACGGCTGCCCTTATTAAAAAGTGGCTAGAGAAACACGGTGTTAGCTGTAAACAGCAACGAAACAACGTCTATGCCATAAATAAGCACGAAGACCCATCGAAACCTTATTTGCTGCTCAACTCGCATCACGATACCGTATTGCCCAACAGTGGCTATACCCGAGACCCTTATAAAGCCGCCATTGAAGACGGAAAATTATACGGTTTGGGTAGCAATGATGCTGGTGGTGCCTTGGTGTGCCTTTTGACCACCTTTGTTTATTTCTATGAACAAGAAAACATGGCATACAACTTGGTTGTTGCCGCTACCGCAGAAGAAGAAACTTCAGGTGATTATGGGTTAAATAGCTTATTAAAAACCCTACCCAACATAGACACCGCCATTGTGGGAGAACCCACACAAATGCATCTGGCCGTGGTAGAAAAGGGATTGGTGGTTTTTGACGCAATCATTTCGGGAACTGCAAGTCATGCAGCACATCCCAACACAGACAATCCCATATATAAAATCGGAAAGGTAATTGACTGGTTCCAAAAACTGGAATTTGACCGTGTTTCAGATGCTCTCGGACCTGTAAAGCTAACGGTTACTCAAATAAGTGCGGGCAAACAGCACAATGCAGTTCCAGCTGATGTGCATCTTGTAATAGATGTACGCGTAAATGATTTATATACCAATGCGGAGATTGTGCAAATCCTTGAAGCAGCACCTTGTAAAGTAATGGCGCGTTCGTTGCGGTTGGGCTCTTCTTCCATTCCTATGGAGCACGCATTGGTAGAGGCCGGTATAGCCGCAGGAAGAAACACCTATGGCTCACCTACCCTGTCCGACCAATCAGCGCTCACATGTGAGTCTTTAAAACTAGGTCCTGGCGATTCGTTGCGTTCGCATACAGCAAATGAATTTATTTACGTCAACGAAATTGAAGAAGCAATACCGTTGTATATTTCCATATTAAAACAAGCATTATGAAGCTTTGGCAGAAAAAAAAGACAAGTGTTACTGAACAAGTTGACCGATTTACTGTAGGTGCCGACAGGCTTTGGGACATACGCCTAGCGCCTTATGATGTATTGGCTTCTAAGGCGCACGCTAAGATGTTGGCAAGCGTTGGACTGGTTACAGATGAAGAATCCAAACAGCTTTGTGATGAATTGGATAATATCATGAACATGGTAACCCAAGAAAACTTTCTCATTGAAGACGATTTTGAAGACATACACTCCAAGATTGAGTTTTTGCTTACCGAAAGTTTGGGCGATGTGGGTAAAAAAATACACACCGCACGTTCTAGAAACGACCAAGTATTGACGGCCATGCAGTTGTTGCTCAAAGATGAGTTAAGCGAGATTAAAGCACTTACAAAAGATTTATTTGATACGTGGATGGGACTTGCAAATACTCATAAAGACGTATTGCTACCAGGCTATACCCACCTGCAAGTGGCCATGCCATCATCCTTTGGTTTGTGGTTTTCTGCCTATGCCGAAAGTTTGGTGGACGATATCGTATTGCTAAATGCCGCATATAGCATATGTGACCAAAACCCCTTGGGTAGTGCTGCAGGCTATGGCAGCTCCTTCACTATTGACCGTGAACTTACGACCAAAGCGCTCGGTTTTAGTGCGCTTAAGGTAAATGCCGTTGCTGCACAAATGGGCAGGGGAAAAACAGAACGTATTACCGCCAATGCCATGGGCGCACTAGCAGCCACCTTGGGCAGGTTTTCCATGGATGTATGTGTGTATATGAGTCAAAATTTTGATTTCATTTCATTCCCAGACCACCTGACCACAGGATCTAGTATTATGCCACACAAAAAGAACCCAGATATTTTTGAACTTATAAGGGGGAAATCCGCCCTTATTCAAGGGCTTGGTAATGATTTTGCCTTGTTGGGACAAAACCTTCCCAGTGGATATCACCGAGATATGCAGTTATTTAAAGGAAAAATGTTAGAGGGTATCGATGAACTTAAAGACTGCCTGACAATGCTAAATAGCAGCATAAAAGAGGTGCAGGTGCGTACAGAAATCATGGCGGATGCCAAATATACCTATGCCTTTACAGTTGATGCGCTAAATGAGTTGGTACAGCAAGGGGTTCCCTTTAGAGATGCCTATAAGCAAGTTGGGCAACAAGTGGAAGAAGGCAGCTTTAAAACACCTAAAAAAGTAGCCCATACCCATATTGGTAGCTTGGGTAACTTGGCTTTGGACAAGATTCAAAAAAAGTTTGATAAGCAGTACTAGAGTTTAAACCCAAAATGAACTACAAAAGACGTAATTGTTGTAGGCTCGTGAGGTAAACAGATTTGGGTTAAGTTCAATGCCAATTTAACAAAAAATTGGTGTACAAAAAAAGGCGTCATAAACGACTCTTTTAAATATTTAAATACGTAAATCTATATGTGCAAGGCACGGTCTTCGGTTGCATCAAGTGCAGCTTCCTTTATGGCCTCGGCATAGGTAGGGTGCGCATGGCTCATACGGGCCAAGTCCTCCGCAGAAGCACGGAATTCCATGGCCGTAACTGCTTCGGTAATCAAATCGGCGGCGCGTGCGCCTATCATATGTACGCCCAAAATTTCATCTGTTTCTGCATCTGCCAAGATTTTAATAAATCCGTCCGTATCCATACTGGCTCTTGAACGTCCTAAGGCGCGCATGGGAAACTGACCCTTTTTAACAGCAATACCAGCAGCCTTAAGCTCCTCCTCTGTCTTACCAACAGAAGCCACTTCTGGCCAAGTGTAAATAACG
>MDTB01163713.1_pt1 | contig 28681 bp, 22 predicted proteins | sample 811161 | NCBI WGS metagenome assembly MDTB01 (sample SAMN05326650, study PRJNA326480) | marine metagenome | isolation source: seawater | place: Mediterranean Sea | collected 2009
CTCCGCTACCATCTCCGCTGCCACCTCCGCTGCCGTCTCCTCCGCTACCATCTCCGCTGCCACCTCCGCTGCCGTCTCCTCCGCTACCATCTCCGCTGCCGTCTCCTCCTCCTCCGCTGCCACCTCCGCTGCCTGTGCTTGTGTTTGTGCGAGGGGATGGAGGTGGTCTCGGGGCTGGGGTGGGAGCCGAGGTTGGGGTCCGTCTCGGGGCCGGGGTGGGAGCCGGTCTCGGCTGAGCAGAAGGTGGTCTCGGGGCAGGGGTGGGAGCCGGTGTCGGTTCTGGGACCGGAGCAGGAGTCGGATCCGGTCCCGAAGGGGGTGCTGTTTCAGGGGCCGGGGTGGGAGCCGGTGTCGGTTCTGGGATCGGAGCAGGAGTCGGATCCGGTTCCGAAGAGGGTTCAGGTTCCGGTCCCGGCGGAGCAGAAGGTGGAGCGGGGGCTGGAGTTTGACCTTCTTCCGATTCGGCGGAAGGGGGAGACGGCGCAGAAGTTTGAGATGGTCCCGGTTCTAAGTCCTCGGCGTCAAAAAAAGTGTCAACCTGCTCCTCGAAGTCCCCCGGAGGACTTGGCGAACTTTCGTCGGCTTGGGGGGGGGTGCTCGTAGCAGCTTGGCGGGCCTGTTCTCTTTGCATAGACATATTGTTCGCTCTTGTCACTGTAGATTGATTAAACAGGTTTGCCATGGAAACATCTCTTAAAGAAGGAGAGTTTATCGCGTCCTCGGCGACGTCGCGTACTATCGGCCCGAGCTGACAAACAGCAGATGTAACCGGGTTATTTGTATCCAGACTGAAATTTTTACCACTCCTTTCCGTAAAATCTTGTGCAAGCTCGCTGTTGGCCATCTGGTCGGCAAGCGGCTCAAGTACCTGTCTTACTGCTTCAAATTCGTCGGGTGCTATATTTTCCATGTCAGCGTCTGTGAAATTGCCGGATGCTATCTCTGGCTCCGCTTCCCGAAGATCTCTGCTCGGTGCAAGACACATATTACCGTTCAAAACAGCTTCCGTGAACTCTGTATTCTGGAGAATTGTACTGGAGCTTTCTGTGGTAATATCTAACGACTCTCCCTCGTTCAGGCTTTTGATCTCGTTTGTGTTGTCGTTCGGGGTTGGATCCTGGATCTGAGACAATTCCATAAATTCGGTCTCCAAGTCCTCAAACGGCGAAAACAGGGCTCCAATCGCGAGTTCGGTTATATCATTCGCGGCTTTAGATAAGGCCGAGAAGTACGTGTTTCGTGGAGTCTCCAATTGAAAGGCTGGTTTCACATTTGCAGGCGCGTCTGGAGAAGTCACATTAAGTCCCGCGGCCTTTGTCGCATTGCTGATCCTATCGCACACGCCCTGACCAGAAGCAGAGAGTGCCCTGCTAATCATTTTCTGGGCCTCGGGTTTGCTTGAGGACGCGGTCAAGCCAAGGAGGAGTGTATGGCTCGCCCTTTTCCCGGCCTCTTTCACACTTTGGAGGGCACCGCTAATTCTATTCCGGCACATCTCAGGCCATGTGTTATCATATGCATCGGAAAAATCGGGCGTGGTTGATAGAGATCCTCCCGCTGCCGGGGCCGACAGGGCGCTTCTGCTTAGCTTGCACAGCTTGTCCACGATTCGTGTGCGCTCTTCGTTCGATAGATCATCCCTTTTGAGCTGTTCTTGATAAGTCTTGAATTTGCCGTCTAAATTTGAATCAGCTTCAATTGCACTCTGTAGTATTTGACGTTGTGTGTTCAACTGTGCATCCTTAAATTTAAAAGTCGGGGCCGTGTTCATTTTATAAGTGTCGTTGATTTCTCGGTCTACACTGCAGTAGCCTTGCGCGAGGCTTGAAGAGGAGAGAGCCAGCTCTTGTGGCATCGTCATCCCACCTGCCCCGATCAGCTTCATGACACGCATTTTAGTTGGAGTTTTTCCAGCATCGATGAGATCATTTTTTGTCTCCTCGGCATTGAGCTTGACTACGTCTCCCACGGGTTCGTCGTCTCCGAGATCGCCATCCGAGGCTTTCATGAGGGTTTCGAAAATGTGAAGGCTGTTGAGTATCTTTTGAATCCTGATGGTATCTTTTTCTTTGTCCTCTTTTTGAAAATTCCACAATCCATGTTTATAAAAATCGGCACTTTCTCCTTCTTGGAACACCCCATCCATTGTGGCGTCAATTTCTTTGACGATTGCCTCGAGAAACTTGTCGTTGGCGTGGCCGTACATGTCGACGATGGGCCGGGACGAATCCATTGCTCTTCGGCTAGGCTTGTTTTTTCTGTCTGAGGGGATCGGCAAACTTTCTGACGAGGGCGAGGGACGTGACGATTCCCGCCGCGATGACGATTATATCAAGCCACTTGGATGCGGAAACAATAGCAAGGGCAAGCGCAAAGGATATTTGTGCGGGTATGGAGGGGAAGGCTATTCCGACAAACTCGTCTCTCCACGCGGAGAAGGATTGCCACTGTTCAAGGTGCTCCAGACAGTGTCTTGGGCCGAATTTTCCGCTTTCAACGAGAAGTGTTTCGTTTGAACAGAAATGAGAAAGGGCAAATCGCTTGTGATCAACCTTGCTTAGAACGCAGAGAATTCCGGCGCCGGCAAAGTATGCTACGATGAGGCTTTTTGCGGCTGTGCTTAACATGCCTCGATCATTGCCTATTCCATCGGGGCGCGTGAGCGGTTATATTAAATGATTTATCTCGTAACTTCTAATGCACAATAAAGAGGATCGGTGTCGGCTGGCCATAGCTCTCCCTTTTCGTTCATCGATTCTATATCCTTGGCGAACGCGTTGGGGCACGACAGATCCGGGTGCAAAATCTTTCCCGCTACCCTTTTGTCGTGCGCCGTCCGGTAGGTTGCAACCAGTGTTGCGCCGCGTGCCTTGCAGAGAAAGTCTGGCTCGGGTGTGTCGGGGTCAGCGAGGCGATGGATGGGGAGCGGGGGGGACTTCCTCACAGGCGTCGCTGGGTCGAATCATTGCCACAAATTTGAGATCAGAAATGCACGAGTGTTTATCCGCGCCCGTTTTCACTTTTTCTAAAGCAACCGAAGCCACCTCCCCTCCCTTCAATCTTGCTGTCGTGCTGTTTTGTGTTAGGAAATCGATCCCGTCGTCTACACTTATTTCAAAGCCCTCGCAATCTATATAATCGAGCGCACTGGGAAAAGAGGGCCCCGATATGGCGCGATTCGAGGAGCTGGACATGTATGGCGTGGAGCGGACTGAGTTCTTTCGCGCGCTTGTGATATATCAGCACAGCCGAGAACGCAGTGTTCCCGCCCTTGAGTGGATGATGACTACGGCCCCCGGAGGGCGTATCATCAAACTCGACGAGGACAGCTGTAACAAGGTTCTCAATGGCGTGCTTACCGATACGGTTGGTTTTGCGGCAAGCGCCTCTCATGTGCCTCTTGTCACGCGCGCGCGCAACCATCTTTTGCGAATCATCGACGTGCTGTGGAAGGCCTCTCCCGGGCTTTCCGAACTCGATCTTCTGTCCAAAGCTCGGGAGGGCGTGCAGGGAGCCGAGCACGGAGTTGTCTTTGTTGGAATTGCAGCAAGAGCCGCCAAGGCTATGAGCGGGCCGAGGGCCGCACCGCTCTACGATGCACTCATAGCCGACTGCAGCACGGGCCGGGTTTTTTTTCCCGATGCTGTCTTCAGGCTGCGGCACCTCTGTTTTGGCGACAAGTCGTGCTTGAAAATCTCTTCGCGCCCCACGAAAGATGAATTGGACCCTCTTGGGTTTCGGGGCGGCTGTGGGGTGCGCTACTTTTCGCGTGTAGTCAAATACTACCGGCGTCCGACCGAGGCCAGCGGCATGGCCTTTTTTCCGGGCCAGGGGGCAGGAAGGGGAGGGGGTCGTACCTTTACGTGGGTCGTGGGACCCCAGGACGATGACTGGGTCAACACCGACATCGAGTTTGGAATCTTTCTTGAAAAGCCCGCGCGTGTCAAGTTCCAGGAAGGCAGGGCAGGAATTTCGTCGGAACGCACTCTTCACCTCAAGGCCTTCCAGGAGTCTGATGCGCTGGTACTTCGGCGCTCGGGAATCGTGTCGATCTGCGAGAGGGGAAATCGCGAGGCTCCCATACCCTCTCTCTTTTATGGGAAAGATTACCGGGAGCTACTCTCTCTTCTTGGTGTCGCGGGCACATCGGTGCGCGTCCGTGCGTCGAACCACGATGTCGTGTTTGCTCTCAACGACTCTCCTGTGGCCCGCATTCCTTTGGGCGGCGCAAGACTCGGCCGGGCTCCTCCGTGTGGTTTCATGAGGTTTGGATCTCCCAGGGCGGAGTGGGTTTTGTCGGCGCACGCCCCGTCCTTCGCTTCGACGCACGAAAAGAAGGTCTCTCTTCTTTCGCACCTGAATCTGTGCCGCAACCCCAGAAAAATGAACGGGGTAAAGAATTTGATTGGAAAGCCGGGCCTTGCGGACGCATGCCCCATGTTTGTGGACAACCTGTTGTCATACGGGCGTTCGGCTGGAAAAGAGCTGGAGTGTGCCATGAGGCTTTCCAGGGCGTGCGAAGATCTAGCCGGGAGCATGTTTAGGCCGTGCATTCGCCAGCTGATTTCGCATCCCATGCCGGCGCGCGACGTACCTGGCGGTCTTTATACGCCTGTCAATTTCGAGAAGTGCGACACGGAGGAGAAAAATGCCGTGATCATCTACGAGAGTGCGTACCCGTCTGTCGACAAGCGTCTGGGATACGATATCCTGCTGCAGAACCGCAGTGTCATGAGCTCCTTCGTGAGGGATGTGGCTCTCATGGGAGAGGTGTGCAGGAGGGCCGGTGTCATCCACAACGACATGCACGGCCGAAATATCCTCTGGCGTAGCCAGCCTTCGCCAGGCTCTCCTCTCTTGACGCTCATTGACATGGATCGATCCGAGGCTGTCGATGATCCAGACCTCGCCGGAAGGGGTGTTGTCAAAGACGTGTGTACGTACATCATCGAGTCTCTCTGCTCTGCACTTTGGGAGCACGGGAATAAGCCCCCTGATCCGGGATCCATGTCCATGTTTGGAGACATCAACGTGGCCATGAGCATGTGCCTGGGGGTTGGCTCGGTGTTCTGGGCACGACCGAATCCAAAGGGCGCAGGTCTTATTTTGGATACGAGCTTTGACGTCGTGGAAAAATGGAACCCGCGACCGGATGAAACTCCGCCGGAGGACCGCTCCCTCTGGTTCGATTACTACACTTCAAAGAAGGGTCAGAATTTCCGCATCAAGCCGTCCTATATATGTGATCGCTGCATTGGAGAACGAGAGTGTTCAGAGCTTTTAAACAATCTTCTAAAAATTTCGTGTACTAGCTGAAATGCCTCGTGAAAATAAAATTCAGTCGCGGAAACGCAATCGTCTTCTGCGTGCGACGGGGGCGGTGCTGCCCACTTTTGACTATGTAGAACACAAAACGGTAAAAGCCACGCATGTATCGGAGTCGGGGCACCGCTATGAGTTCAAAAGAGTCCGAGAGAAAGATGTGGGCGATCTCGTGGGACAGACCATCGAGATTGGGGGCTATCGCGCCAGCCGTGAGCAACTGGCTCTTGGGTGCGACGGGTGTCCCCGTCGACACATAGAAAACAGTGAGTTGCCTTCCTTTGCGGGTTCGGCTAGGCATTGCGAGCTGACAAGCCTAATACTCAGATCCGATTTGCCATGCAAATGCGGGCGGGGTGTTTACGGGTGAGCGCGAGTCGTGGATAGATCCGGCGAGACTCGACCAGGATCCCTCGGAACAGGACGAGGACATGATCTTCACCCCAATGGGCGAGAACGGGGGTGTCATATATAAGGGTAATGTGGTGGGTGTGAAAGGATTTGGACGGCACAAGGCAGGCCAGATAAGTCTGCTTGTCACTTCGCAGCAACTATATACGAATCAAAAGTAAATTCTTAAACACTTAACATGGCGACCCGCAACCAGCTTTTCCGGCCCTCCATCACCCAAAAGCCGGGTATCTTCCAGCCCGTCACCGGCCAGGCTGTTGTTGTGGTGACTACCGCCGTTGATCAGGCCCATGCCGATGAAATGAAGCGGTCTATGACCAGCAAAGGGGGGAGGAAAGTGTACAATAACACGGCACATGTTGATGTTGTGAGGAGAGTCGAATCGCACCTTGTGGCCCTCAAAAAGAAGGGCAGAAACAGGCGCCAGTTTCGCGGAACCGGGGCCGATCTCAAAATTTTTACGGCCATCAATGGTCTTAACAAAGACGAGCTTATCGAAAACTACGAACATGTCGGTGTCGTCCAGACGCCCATCAGTGAGTCTCGGCGTTTTCTCCTCCCTTTCATTGAACGTATTTCTTGGCTTACCACGTGAATTTATGCAGATCCCAATGATAAAACCAAGCCAAAGGGCTTCGAGACAAACGCTACGCGGATCGGCGGCACCGTCAGCCTCATCAACACGGGGCCCGACACCATTCCTGCAAACGTGCCGGTGTACTGGGACGCCCCCCCCGAGGATGTCAAAGAGAGTGAGTGCGGAAGCATCAGGGGGCACCCCGAGGGGGCTGTGTACCCCTCTACGAGGGCTCTCACGACGTCGACCGAGGAGGCAATTATCCGGGAGACTCTTACCAAATTTGATTCTTATCGCCCGGAACCCTTGGCAAAAATGGTTGTCCGTGCCCTTGGGGTTAGGGATCGCATCATTGGGTGGTCTATTGCCGAAAGCCAGCCCGGTCACCAGCTTGACCTTATTCTCAAGAAGTAGGGTTTTCTGTTTGCTCTTTTAATAAAATCCTCAGAACACCAGCTTGGCGGCGGGGGCTATGTTTTTCAGTGCATCAAAACGTCGCGGAGCCTGGGGAAAGATCAACACAATGTTGTCGTAGGACTCGAAGCCGATGTAGTATGCGGAACCGATCATGACGAGGCCGAGAAAAGCAGATGCTCCGACGGACGACCAGAGAAACGTGTCGAAAAGTTCGGTGTCGTCGCCGTCGGAGGAGCTCGAAAACGCGAGTGTGCCATTTTGGGCAGGAGGAGCAAGGCTGATGTTGTTGTCGGAGCGACCGATAATTCCGGCGGCGACATTTCCCAGAAGAGAGATTTTCGACACAAAGCTGAGAAGGCTGAAAAAGTATTCCACTTTGAGCATGGTGGAGTTTTTGAGGCTTGCTGTGTGAATCTTGATGCCCTGAACAAGAGCAAAAAGCGAAAACGTGGCGAAGAGACCAATGATGGCGGCCGTGACAAACGCTGGTGGGTCTTTCTTTTCCGCATTCTCCGGGAATGGAATGCCACATGAGTCGGCCTGCGGGTCCGCATCAACCGCTATCTGGTATTGCGCGATGAGAAAGGCCCAGGGAAAAACATAGGCCAAGAGGGTCGTGTAGAAGAGGCCCTTGCTGTAGCTGTATCCCCGGATGCTGCCGTTGCTCAGCTTCCAAGCGACGTCCGACCCGGCTCCGGCAACAATAACGAGAAACTGGAGCACATATGCCGAAACCAGCCCCGTGATTGTGGGCGGTGCCATGAAAAGAATGGAGATGACTGCAAACATGATGGCGCTGGATCCCGCGTAATCGATCCAGCGCGCAACATTCACGCCCGAGTGCACGCATTTTTCCAGATACCAGTCGAAGAAAATGCAGGCGACAAGATGGTGCACACCGGATATGAGGCTGAATGAGGCCGTGGCCCAGATCAAAGACAGGGGCGAGCTGCTGAAGTTTTCTTCGACGGAATAGATGTAGCAGCCGTCGCCGCTCGCACACGAGCTGTTTTTGGGTCCCACCCATGCGTTGTACTCGGTGAGAACATCTGTGGTCCAGTCTTTGTCTTCGCTTTCGGCGTATATGGCAAGGGTCAGCGCCGAGCCTATGTGCAGGGCGGCCAGGATGCCCTGAAAAAAGCGGAAGTGCCTTTCGATATTACTCATTTTTATTAGGGTCCTGTTCGTGATATATATGTAAAGCAGGCACTCTTTAAAAAATAGTTGTCCAATGACGCGGGGCGATGTCCAGTGGGGATTCTTTGCGGGCGCTTCGGGCGTAGCACTGATTGCGGCAGAAACGGCCTATGTGTACGACAATTCCTGGGCGACGTACCAGGCGTGTCAGGCCTTCATCATAATCGAATATGCTTCTTTGGCATTTACGCTTTGCGGTAAGAGCCTTCTGGAGGACAAGGGGACGAGGGAGCTGTGGAAAAACCTGGAGCTCGTCGCCGCGGTGCTCGGCATATTTGCCTCGGCGAAAACCGGCTACGCGCTCTCGTCGTGTGTTCTTGATGACGACGTGCTTTCGGAGCGCGGGGTCGCAAGAGAGTGCATAGATGTGTACGACTCGTATGCTGCTCTTGACGGTGAATTCGGCGCCTCGGCCGTGTGCGCATCTCTCAACAAGAACATCGAGTCGCCCCTTGGTGGAACCTGTCCTACCATCTCCTACAGCGATGAAGACGCGGGAAAGGCCGTGCTTGGGATCCAGTTCGGTGTTGTTGTTGTTTTGACGGTTCTTCATTTCTACAAGTTCATGACAACGAATTCAAGGCGCGGGGAGCCCGGTGCCTACACCCAGGATCTGTTTCCCGAGCGGACGGGATCCATTTTTGATCTCGGAACGTCGCCTGCGGTTGGCTCGGAGTCTGTTTCCAAACCGGCCCCGCGAAATCAGATGACGCGCACGGCTTTTTCCGCCAGGCCCTTCAAAACAACTTCCGTATATTGCTCTGGAACCAAAAGAGTGTAGTTTAAAATTTGTCTAGGATTTTTCCCGCTTTATAAAATACTTTAACCAAGGAGCAGACAGGAGGGTTCGTATAAACAGGAGACCCTCCTACCGGAAAAGGGTTGTCGCAATGGAGGGCGATGGCTACGAGCCGCTGTTTCCCCAAGGCGGAGCTGCACGTTCTTCACAAGAGGCGCCCGTGGAGACCCCTAGTGCGAGCGCCTCCAGCCGGGGCTCTCTCAAAAGGAAAGCTCCCGAGAATGAGGGTGAAGTGCGGACCCGGGAGTACTCGATTTCTGTTGGTCCAAAATTCAGAAAGGATCACGAGACGCCGTTTCGGGCGACAAATGTCCAGATGATCAACGCCAGGGGAAACAGCAAGCGACTTTTGGCTCATGTGATCAAGGAAATTGACGAGGGAATATCGTTTTCGGATGAATGCGACATTGTTCTGAACACGCTGATCCACCCCGAGTCTCCAAAGCTCATAACCATCCGCCTGTCGTCCATAGACAAAGATAGCATTCTTGACGGCGACATCGCAAGCACGCGGGTTCCGCTCTACCTCAACCTGGTTGATTTTCAATGGGATGACATCAAAAACCAGTATGGCATCGACGACAAGGAGGGCGCGTGGTCTGTGGAGATGAACCGCGCTCGATCCAACTCTACAAAGTACCAGCCCACCGCGAGCGGAAGAGTGAGCAGCGCCGTGAGCGCATCAAGCCTGGAGAGCTTTGTGAACGAGGTTATGGGCCGCTTTGGGAGATACAACGTGAACAACGAGGCGACGTGGGACAAAAACCAGAGTATGTTTTTTTGGGGTGTATTATCTTTCTTTCGCTTACACCCGGCGCAGAGTTTTTCCAGCCCATAGATTTCAAAATAAGGGTCGGGCCGCAGTTCAAGTACTCATACAAAGGCCTTGATGGCGTTCGAAGGGGTCAGGCCGGTTGGGATGGGGGTGGGAACAAGATTGTAATGAACAAAAGGCCCATAAACAGCGAGGATTTTGGGGAGGTCGACAATGTCTTTAAAAGTCAAGTTCAGCCGTATGATCAAGAGAAGGATCCCAAGCTGTTTGGTAGCAGCATCTTGGAAAAACTGGGAGAAGTAAATGCCGGGGATATAACGGAAGAACAGGAGCGCGAAAAGGAAATGTGGAAGGAAGTGAAAGACCAAGCAGAGGCTATGGAGTTCAGAAGGAATGAATTGAGAGAAGATGGCCTCGATCAAGCGTCTGTTCCCGAACACAAATTCACGATGACTTCCCACATGGCGCTCAGTCCCGCGTTTCGCTCGGCCATCAGCCAGGCAATGTCTTATTTGGGAGATTCGGTGCCCAGATCTAAAAAAGATTTTGAGAGAGCTTTTCTCGGTCGATCTGAGACGAGAACGCACCTCGCAACAATCGTGGAGGCGGAGCTCAAGGAAACGGATGTTTCCATCACGAGGTATCAGGATCCACAGGCTCTCAGGGCAGTGCACAAAAAAAAAGTGTATGCGGCCTACATGCTCAAAAAGCTTTTGAATTTTTGAGAACGGGCTTTGTGCTGTCTATAAATGGGGTGTGCTGCAATGTTAAATGGACTCTTCTCTGTGGGGCCCGGGCATGTGGTCGGCTATTCACGGCCTCCCAGTGTACGGAAGAGATATTAAACAGATTAAAGCTTTTTACGGGGGACTGGCCGTTCCCTGCGAGACCTGTCAATCCCACCTCGATTCTTTCAGGGCGGAAAACCCCGTGGAATCAATCCAAAGTCGCGAGGGGGCATTGTTGTGGTCTCTTCGCCTCCACAACTCTGTCAACAAAAAGCTAGGAAGGGCGGAATTTACCCTCAACCAGTGCTGGGATGCACATTGCACATCCGTCCCTGTCGAATCTCCCCTGGAAAAGGTATACACCAACAACGAAGGGCATGTATTTTTATCTTAATTAAACGACTTTGACTTGTTTCTAAGGCAGCGATTCACTGCGGCGTAGCTTGCGAGGCGCTCATAGATGAGCTTGTTCATTTTAATTGCGGCGCGCTTCTCTTCGGATGTTCCGTTCGGGCATCTGATGGCCTTGGCGATTCTGCACCTGTTGTACCAGGCCAGATTTGCGGTTTCCTCTGGATTTGTCGAGCCCTTCTTCTCCAGTATGTTTTTCTCGCCACCACCAGACGCAAACTTGTTTGCCATGCGCTGAGACAGGTTTCGCCTCCGATCTTCGGGGATGTAACCTACGTTGTGCATGCGTATGTCCTCGATCTTGGCGTTGTCGTCGCGCTTGGGAATGAAGACCTCGCCGAGGCGGAGGGATCCCTTTTCGATGGGCTCGTTGAGAAAAAAATGGGTGTTTTCGTCCTCGGCCGTTATGTTCAGATGCTTCAGCATGGACTGTATGCCTATGTGAATGGGATTTTTGTTTTGCTCGCCCGCGCTTTTGAAAAGTCCGAGCACTCTGCGGGTTATGGTCAGACTGTTTCCCTCTTTGACAAAATTGTCGGCTTCGTTGTGCCGGCTGAAATTTCCAGAGTTGAAGGTGCGCAAGAAGCAAAGGTTTTTTGTTGCATACTGAACGCCTTTGCATGGCTTGCCAGTCCAGTTTCCCATGGTATTGGCTCCCATGCCCACGCCGCTGCAGGAGGTCACTATGATGTCCCCGGTTTCAGAGAGACGGCCCTGTCGGTCGTAAACAACCTTGAGCTCTTCGGCGGAAAGAAGATCCCAGACACCCGACTGTTTCGGTGTGGTAAGATGGCGAAAGAGACCGCACAACTTGCGGTCGCTAAGACCTTCCCAGAATTCCGGCTTCGATTCGTCCGGGAGAACTTCCCAGTCCTCCTTGAGCTTCGAAAAATTGTCATCTCCCCGGCCGGGCGGAACATACAAAAACCCAAACCCGATGTCGTAGTAGAACCGTATAGACTCTACGCGCATCTTGAGGTGCTCGTTTTCCCGTAGGTTTGCGACGAGCTCGCGAATTCTTCGCTGTGATTCTCTGTCCTTGTTCTTTTTGAAAAGATCGCGTATGAGGGCACCGTGTTGGAGTTCAAGAACAATAAGTTCCGGTTCCGAGACTCCGTAGAATGCCCTGAATCCCGAGCGCTTGATTGATTGCTCTTCGTGCATGCGGGTTTTCCCGTGGACACCGAGGCGCCTTTTGATAAGCTCGGCCCACAATTCCGGATCGCTTTCGTAAAGGCCCACGAGGGTATTGTTTTCGCTGGTCATTTTCGTAGTGACGTCGGTTATCATGTTTTTGACTGGATCCTCTTCGCATTTAGTCAGTATTCCATTAAAGAGCCGCTTCCTGAAAAACATGGCAGCGCCGTTGATTTGCGACGTCTTTATCGCAAGATTGGAGGTGCTGTTGGTGCCGTCGTTCACAATATGCGTGTACAAAAACTGGAGAGCGCTCTCTATGGTTGGGCCAGATCGCGCGACGCCCTCGGTCCGGAGAATGTTTTCTATCATACTCGCGACCTGATCCTTGCCAATCTCGACGTAAGTGTACTTGAGAATATCCTCCTCGTCAATGTTGATTTTGTAACCAGCTGCCTTCTCCCGGTTTCCTTCGTTGCCGTGGTTTTGACACAGTGTCTTGAGGGCACTCTTCACAATTTTGATGTCGTTTTGCATGTGTGGATCTGTCTGGGCAACGAGGCCAAGAACAATGGCGTCGACTGTCTGAAACATGAGACATTCAGCGAGGTAGCAGTCTCCCTTGGTCATGAACCGCTTAATAAAAGGCAGGGGCTTAGCCGAGACAATCTCGTCTGCCATGTTTTTTTCCACAATACACATTCCCTCGAGAGCATCAACAACGGCGTGTTGATCTTGTGTCTGGGCGAAAGAGCGCAGGCGGTTCAACAGGGCCACTTCCGGCACAGCAAGGTCGTAAAAAAGCACAGACACAACGGTGTGGAGGGTGTGCGCGCGCGAGATGAGATATGCGTAGCCCGTCTCCCTCGAACCCGAAAGGAGGCCCTGTATTTCAAACTCATTCACGTGCGCTCCCGCCTGGTTGATGATCCAGGAGAAAAGCTCCGAGTCCTGGTCCTTGTTCATCACGGCATCCATGGTGTCGTAGCCCAGAAAGTAGTAGAGCCTGTGGCGCAGCTCATCGTGGGCTATTTTGATGCGCTCCTGTGCCATGCCCGAGCTGGCAGCCTGCACATAGCTGTTGACATTTCGACCGTCGGGCGTTTGCGCATTGGTGCTCTTGTTGATGGCACGATCGAGAAGCGGCCCTGCTATAAGATTCTTGGCTATGTTGAGGGCGTTCCAGTCCCTTCCAAGGTTCTTGTAGCGAATAATGTTTATTCTGCCGTCGCTGCCCATGCGGTGGATTTCAAGGCATTCGCGCCGGCCCTGCGAGTGGCCAACTTTTTCTAGAGACATCTCTGCCTCGTTCTGGCCATTTCGCACCTGCTTGCTGGGTTTTCCCTCGTGATTCAGCTTGATCTTCTTGCCGCAGTTTCTGAGCCCACCCTGCCTCGACTCCCATGCACAGTCCTCGAACATGCCGTTGACGGAACACTGCTTGACAATGTTGAACAGGTGCGATTTGCCCCCGCCCGCATCCCCAAAAAGATTGGCGCCGGGTGGGTCGCGCATCGTGACCTCGTGGAAGAACACGGTGTCGCGCAGATACTGGAGCACGATGCGGATGGAGTGTAGCTTACACGTAAACTCGAACTTTTCCGCAATGAACCACAGCTGCTTCAGGTATATCGATCCCACCCGGCAGCCATTTGTATCGCTCGAATCGAGCTTTGTGACAAAAAAGCCCATGTTCTCTGGAGCCGTGCCAGCTTGGACGACCTTGAACATGTGCATGAGCGTTTCCCTCAGGTTCACGGCATAGGGCTCCATGAGGGGGTGATTTCCCGCCCAGTAGCGCCTCACAAGGCTGAGTCGCTCGGGCTCGTCCATGTCTCTGCTTTTCTCCAAAACCAGATCGTCGAGAAATTTCAATCCGTCTTGGTTGTCGATGTATGTCTCCTGGTGGAATATCTCGCGGTGCTTGGGATCAATGAGCAGCTTCGTTAGCCAGTGCGTAGCGGACCCGGGCATGTCCTTGAAGCCGACAAGGCTTGGGATATTGCTGCGTGGAAGGTTGTATGCTCTGTAGCGATCAAGGAAGACCTCGCCGTCGTTGGTCATAGCAGCCCGGAACTCTCCCACAAGCTGGGGTCTGAGGAGTTTCTCAAATGTGTTTTCGCGGCTAAAAAGAATGCCAAACTTTTCGTTGAGAGTGCAGCTCTGGATGTTTGGGGGATCGTCGTTGTCTTTCTCGACCTCAAACGGAGTAAGGATGTCAGAGATGGGGGCAAGCTTAGCCCAGTTGGGCATGTGCTGGCCGCTGATGATTGTCTTCTGGTACTGTCCAAGCTGGACAAGTCCCCTGGCAAAGTCTTCGCGGGACTGAAAAAACTTGAGCCCCGAAGCCTCCTCTTCACTGTAGTGCTTTTTGATGGACTCTTTAAGCTGCATGATCCCGGAGGGCCCAACATCCTTGACCTCACGAGGATTGAACAACAGTTGCATACAGTTCTTGACAGTGTCGGAAAAGGCTGCTCTGGCATCATCATCGTGGAGGTGAATTTCGGCAAAGTAAAATCCGTAATCCTTGTTTGCCACGCCGTCCTTGATCATGTCGAACAGCGAGGCCGAGCTCCCCGTCTCCGAGGTGTAGGTGTCCTCCTTGATCACTAGTATGTGGGTGGAAATGTCCTTGTTGTGGTTGGATGTAGAGAGGTACGATGCAATCCAGAGAAGATAGTAAGCGGCTTGAAACTGCTGAAAGTATTCCAGAACACCGCCGGGCTCGTCGTATGGAAGCCTCAGGGTGAATATGTGGCAATTGGGTGAATTGAATTTGGATATCTCTATAGCCTTTTTCTCAGAGTATGCGGTAGGGTCGTATACAAGATGCTTGTCGCTCCCAAGAGCCTTCTTGTGGTCAAACATGGGAATTTCAAAGTCCGCAGTTTCAGGATCAAACGCAGCTGGGTCAGTATCGTCGTCGTAGTCATCCTCGTCTTCGGAAGAACTCGGTGATGAGCGCGAAGAGGGCACAGAGGGAGACACCCGCGTTTGCGAGGGGGGCAAACTGTCCTCGCCGTCTCCTCCCCGGCTCCGTTTCCTCCCATTTGAGGCTTGAAGCCGTTGGTAGATTCCGCCAAGCTCCTCATCTACCTCCATCGGGCTGTCGGACATTCTGATATGTTTGACTTCTTACGCAGCCGCGGTGGGTTTATAGCAAGAGCAGTCCTATTAGGGTCGTGTATTTTTGAAATTTATTGGGGAGCAAGTTTTCTACCTATTCTTTTTTGTTTCTGGCGTAACAATACATCCCACGTCGTCTTTTTTCGATGTCAGATAATGGTGAAGAGCTGTCAGCGCGGTTAGAACAGCCAGTATTATCAGCGTCTCGAATGTCAGATCGCCGTCGGGACACTCTGCCTTCTTCTTGTCAAAGCAATTGAACTCGTCCTCTGCAAGATCATAGAAGTCAGAAGAGTCCAGAAGCGCGATGCGTCTGTCGGGAAGAAACACGCCGAGCCGCGATCCCGTGGTGTTGTCAAAGTAGTCCTCAAAGACCTCGCCGTCTCGAAGCTTGGTGGTCGACGCGTTGCCGGATACCTTGTCGCCGTACACGAGTACTGTGAAGGTTATTCCTGTTGACAGGTCAGGCCAGTTGTTTCCAAAAAAGACCCGCCCGGTAAAGTCCCACAGGGTGACGTCTATGGGTCGAGAACCGATGCTGTTGAATTTAGTGGGGGCGCACAGAAACGGCATGTTGGAGCCGCCCCCCGACGTGACGTCGCTTGAGCTGTTGTAGTTGTCACCTGGATTGTCGGGTAGGTTGGGGTTCTCGACTGGCGTGTGGCCATACGGACAGCTGTGGATGGGCCGTGCCCCGTTCGGCGGGTAGGTTTCCTCGATTACGTCCTCCTTCGGAACACATGTGGGGTTTTTGGTTTGTCTTGTATTTGGATTCGGGGTTTTTCCAGCTGGGCACCGAATGTACATCGATATTGTCTTGTTGACCAGCGTAGCGTTTGTGTTGTTGACCAGCGTGCCGTTGGTGTTATTGACGGTAATGATTGCCGAGGTGTTGTCTGGCCACTCAAAGGATGCATCGGAGAGGCGCGGATACTCTGTTTCGTCTGGGGGCTCGAGGCAGTAGTTGCTTATCTGAAATGGAATCTCCTCGGGGCAGACGAATTCGGCGGGTGTTTCGTTCGGGTCTTCGAGGTTCGGTTCGACCGTGCCGTTGTGCTTTGTAAGCGCGTGGGTATCTTCTACGTAGTCGAGACACATCATGTCGACGTTGACGGGGTCCGGCGGGTACTTCTTTGCGTTGAGCTGGTCAGCCGACATCAGAGCCCTTCCCGGGCACGCGGTTCTGTACTTTTCATCCGTCGAAAACTTGACATAGCGAAGCTCGACTGCCTCTGGATCGACAAACGAGAACATGGGCGAGAGACGAAAAACCTCCATGCTGTCGGGGGCAAAGTCCGAGAGGGGGCACGATCCGCCCTCGAGCTTGTCGTTTCCGCTTGTCTCGGAGCGCACGCAATCGGTATTGTTCATGACGATGTGATCGAAGACAATGTCGCGCATTCCGGTGTTGACAATGTTGCACTCTTTGGTTCCCGTGTTTATGCGGTTGATTTGAGCGTAAGTGAAGTTGTCGGTCGTGTAGTTGGTGGTTCTGGCAATCTCTCCGATTCCGCATGATCCAAGAAGATCAAACATGTTTACGTAGCTAGACGCTATGCGTATTCCGGAACCGAAGTCCAGTGCCTCTTTTGTGGATAGGATGGGAAAGTCAATGTCGTGTCTGATGGATGTACAGTTTCCTTCTGGGATCGGCCACGTTCCCGCTTTGATATTTTTGATTTTGTCGCTTATGGACATTCCAGAGGTTCGGTTTCTGTTTTCTTCGCATGTTTCTAAGTACGTGACCATAAGATGCGAGTCGCCTGTTGTTAACTGCGGGCAGCCCGCATTTTGAGTCCCCGAGTTTTTGGTATCCTGTCTAAAGAACGCGTCTAATTTCACAGCTTCTGTTCCGTCAAAGTAGCAAAATACGCAGTTTCTTTGATTTTTTCCAGGAAGCTTTCGAAACATGCTTTCGTCGTCTAAACAGCGCTGATTAGTCACGCAGCTCTCTTTGAAAAACTGGCATTCTGCATTTGATCTCAGTACAAGGCCTGCCAGCAACACGCACGCGAGAAGGGCGCGCATGTTGTACCAATGAGGACACGGAACCAATATGTTTATACGCGGACGCATCGTTTATTTTCAAGACCCGGCGGGATGTGTAAACTTGAGAAGCTTCCGGAAGAGGCGATTGTCGCTATCCTGAACATTGTCCAACAGGATGAACTGGAACTTTACAAGTCAAAGCGATACCATGGCTACGGACAGGGGTGTGTTGTCAGTCCGTCTATCATGCGGGCGCGGCTGGTCTGCAAGCAGCTGAGGTGTTGCGTCGATATTGCGGGAATCGATGTTGTTGTGATAAAGACCAAACACATGGCTTCTCTTTTAAGTCGCATTTCTTCCAAGATCCCCTACGTGACCGGGCCCATCAGGCCGTTTGGCTTTCCTCGCATGCGCTTCATATACATATCCAACCACACGGCGTGTCTGGACTCTTTGTGGGGAAGCAACGGGAACGAGTGTCTTACGCATTTTTCCGAGCTTCGTATTCACCAGCGCGTTTTTCTGTGTCCGTCGTTTTTGAGCCATTACGGGGAGTCTTTCTGGGCAAAGACAATCAGATTTAGCGCGGCCGAGGTGACACCGAAGGGTGTTCTTTATCCGTTTGAAGGAAACTCGCTATTCCCGGGATTCTCTCCGCCCGCAGAATCCCGATCAAGGGAAGCACATAGGGGTATCCACTTTACGTCGCACTCCCTAAAACGATCCTACGGAAAGTCGTGGGGACGAAGCCTGTATGGAAAACACCAGACCGTTTTCATAGACTCGCTCGTCTATCTTGTAGGCAGAACAAGAACCTGGGCATACGGAAACGATAATCGCGATGTCTTCCCCAGTCACATTCTGAGGGCCGGGCGCTACTTCGTTTCTGAGGGACCACACTCCAAAAAAGACAGTCCGTGCTTTTTGACTGGCCCCTTCTCGATCATAAAACCCTCTGTGGAGCTTGGAGCAAATTTCGTGGCTGTTGGCGATATCAGGGAGGTGCATCTGTGCTACATCGATGTTGGTTGCGTGAAAACTTTCCTCGCGTACTTTTCCGGGCTCAGGCGCGTCATTCTTGGGGAGCGTGTGCTCGGCCGGGCCAACGTTCAAAAGGCAATTGCCGAAAGTGGCAAGGCTGTACGGGTTGTAAATAATTTCAGGCACGTTTAATTAAATTCTTGAGGCTTCTGTTGGGGATGAGATTAGGCCCCATCGGCATGTTTGTCATGGGGGACGTGTTTTTGGTGTTCATCCACTTCTTTATTGCCCACAGATCGTACGTGATTCCATCCTCGGCCACATGAGGGTCTCTCATCACATCCTGTGTGATTGGACATAGATATTCGTGTGGGATCGCCCTTTTTCTCTTTTGGTTGGTGCTTCCTCGCTGCACTTCGAGCATTTCAGAGATGTGATAATCTTTCGGCGTCATCTCCTCAAAGTTTCCGCTTCCATCCCCCGAGGCAAAGGTCGTCGTGGTTTTCGTGTCGCTCTCTTTTTTTGTGATGATAAAGGGTCCCTGCGGAGAACCTTTCGCCCACCTGCCGGTCTGCACGGTGGCAGCCTGCTCTTTTCCGAGGGGCTTCGTCTTGAGTGTTCCCCGTCCGTGCGGAAGGCCGCTAGACACTTCTCCGATATAACGAGCGTGTGCGTACGTGAGCTTTGCGTTTCCGTTCGGAGATCCGTCCTTCCACTCTCCCTTGGCTCGAATGACTCCATTGAAGAGAGAGTATGAATTGCTGGAAGACAGCCACAGTCCCTCGCCCTCGAGGGTTCCCGTTTCGTAGTCCCACGTTCCTTGGGAAAAAGAAAGCCCGGTCGAGTATGATCCCTTTTGAAAATGAAAGTTTTCCCAGTTTCCCGAGTACCGCTTCAGCGGTTCTCTTGACACTGCGTATTGGCCGGCGGTATAGAGAACACCGCTTGCCGGCTCTCCGTTTTGAAAGTCTCCTGTAAAAGACTTTCTAGTACCACTGTTTTCAAAAATCTGCAGCTGGCCGTTTCCATGCGGAAGCAGATTGGCAAGCGGTCCCGTGTAGTACGAGTTTCGTTCTGTCTCGTAAATGGCCACCTGTGCCGATCCCTCGATCTCGGTTCCGGAATTGATCCACTTTCCTGTGATGGATATCATCATGCCTCCTCTCTGGACGAGGAGCACTGTTCCGTGTCCCCCTGGGCGGTTGTCTTCAAATCTGCCAGAGTAAGACATGGTGATGCCCGGCAAAGACTCTACCTCAATCACATCGGCTCCAGTGTCGCCGAGCATTTTGTAGATCATGAGTCTGAGGTAGCCCTGCCGAGGAAGTCCTCCCTCGGAGAGAGCTCCCACAAAAGATCTTTTGAAGTGTTCCGCGCGAGGTGTGCACTGCGCTGGTTCAAACGTGAAGAGACCCCTCGATCCCACGACGCTTGCCCGTGTGGTTGATCCAGACATGCCGGGGCTGGAAACATACCTCAGAACGGTGTTTGCCTGTCCCGCCACCTTGGAGTTTCTGGGAAATGTCATGTAACAGGTTCTGGTTCTGATGTATTTGAGCGCGTCTGCTGTTTGTCTTGAAAAAAGGCACGTGTTTTTGACAGACAACCCGACCGTTCCTTCCTCGCTTGGCGTGGGATCTTTTTTTGGAACGCGAATGTTGCCTGACGTTGCCTGGAGCACGAAGGTGTCTGCCTTGTCGATAGAACCAACGAGGGTTTGTGGTGTGGTGCCGGAATCGGCGTGCTTCTGGAACAGATGCGACAGCTCTGCCGTGGCGTTTCGAACCCTTTCGGTGTACGCAGGATTGGGAACATCATGGCAAGACACATAGACCCTGCTGGCTGGGAAGTCGAATGTTTCGATATTCTCCCCCTGAGTCGACAGATGCGAGGGGTACATCACGCTTATCGCGTCGTTACTTTTCCCAACAGCTTTTCCGATCAGAGGAAAGTCGCCCGGGGGATTTGCGGCGCTCTTGTCCTCGGTCCAGATTCTCTCGTCCAGAAGAACGGTCTGTCCCATGCCGAGAGTGGTGCCGTCCCTTTGGGCTTCGTCGGCCCTGATCCACGTGTTTGCTTTGATTGTTTCCATCTTCTGTTGTATCAGGTGCGAGCACGAGCTGCATCGCGCCCACGTTCCCGGTGGATAGCTGAGGAGGGGAGGCCTGGCACAGGTAGCAAGAAAGTCGTCGGATCCTTTTGGAGGCCAGTATGTCTTCTTGTTTCTTGTGCAGAGGGCGATGAGAATGTCCCGAAAACTGTTCCATGCGTCCTCTTTGTGGTTGCCGAGATTGTCTATGACATTGAGAATTTCAAAAATGGGATTGACCCAAGAAGGTCGCACACCCTGGTTCATTTCTTCCAGGTGTCTGAAAACCGTGGGGTATGCCTCGCTAAAGAGTCCGCCAATGGACGCGATGAGATTTTTCCTGTGGCAAAGAGGGTCGGGGGGGCCCGCATTCGTGTATGAGACCTCAAGTTCTGAGTCGTAGGTATAACTGACAAGCGACGCAGACAGTAAGATCTGAAACACTCTGAGATACGAGCCGTCTTTTTCTGTCCCCCAGGGAACAAGAAGCTTTTCGGTCACATCTTCGGTGATCCCGTGGCAATTGTCGCTTAGGAGTTTTTTGAGCTGTTTTGGACTAAAAACAGTCCAGTTGAAGTTGGAAGGGATAGTTTGCGCGGGTTTCAATTTTGAGAGATCTCTCAGCCACTTGGGAGAACTTTTTACCATCTTTGCTACAGAATCAGGAGAGATCGCGTGTATACATGGAACACACATCCGATGAAGGTGCGGCCATTCTTGTTCCGCAAGCCGTGGGCCCCCCCGCAGGATCAAACAAGGGGGGAAGCGGAGTTGCTATAGACGTTGAGGGGGACATACACGTTGTTCCGGCCGATCGAGGCGTTCCCAGATTTTACACCCTGCACCATCCAAACGGTGTTGAGAAAATGCAGCTGTCAAACCTCTACGAAATCGAGATGCAGATTATCGAGAAGGGGCTTTTGTGCCACGAGATGGACGATGGGAAAGATTCTTTTTGTTTGGATTTGGACGATGGGCTAAGATCTCCGTGGTCCTGGAAATGGAAGGACGAGATGTTGGATCACAAGCGGGTGTGCCTCCAGCGATTTTGCGACATAGACGGGAATATATGGATTTTAAGTTATGAAAAGGCGGAGGCCTGATGTGAATGCAATTAAAAACACGTTGATGCGGCGTGCTCGTCTTCGATCGTTGTGGTTCTATAGCTTTCTCTGTGTCCCCGTAAATATTCAAAGAGAGAGGGGGCGTGTCGAGACGTGTATAGGAGGATGCAGCTTTTTATGCCGTCCCAGTCTTTTCCCATATCGGTGAGCGAGCCCCCGCCACTGATGAGTGCGTACCTCCCACAAAAGAATCCAATGGCCTCGCCGCTTGCGTGTTTCCGCAGCTGTGACCGCGCCGGTGGAGAGTCCCCAAATGTATCATCCCAAAACGAGGTATCGAGAAACGAGGCTATGATGCTGATTGCTACTATCTGCTTCAGCGTTTTGTTCTCCTTGGGATCTTCAAGGGCCACGAGAATGGGGGTTGATCCGATGTGATGAACCTTGTTAATTCTGTCTGGTTCAATTTCTCTCATGCACAGGTAAAAGTCCTTTGTCTTTACAAAGCTCTTGTTTTTCCACGCGTAGAGTCCTCGTTTGTTCATGGATCGTCCAATGAATCTCGATCTCATCGACGCGAGAAATTCATCGGTGGAGGCGCACGAGGCGTTGTCTTTTGCAAAATCAAGGAAGCGCGGAACAAACGAGTCTGTTGGAACGGACGAAAACGGAGGCTCGCTTTCCGTGGCCTTCCATCTGAAAGAGTCGACTTCATAAGACCTTATAATAAACGACCGCACCAGATCGTTGAGCGCATCAAGACCCCTTGGGTTGATACCCCAGAGGCCTGCCTCTTCGGGGTGGGGCGCAAAAAGGTACTCGGCGCCTTCTATCGCTTCGTCGCCGGGATAGGTAGACACGAAGTCGGAAATCGGGAAGAGAGATACGCGAATATCTTTGATGGATACTGCTTTCTGATCAAACATCTTGTCAAATGCGGCCTCTACCACTTCCTTTATTCCTAAAAAGGGTTTTGTGGTTGAGTCCATGTTTTCGATAAACTCTTTCTGGGATGCAGTTACAGAAAGGTGCTGGAGCCACAGAGCGCTGTAGACGGAAGCCAGGCTCTGTGATCTGTGCCCATCCAGCGTGGCTATCTGCTCTCTCAATTTTTTCTCATGATCGGGCCAAAAAGCAACCGGATCCATGTGGTAATTATAAGCTACTTGCGAGCCTTCTTTTCTATGTCTGTGCAAATTTGCATGGCCGTATTAAAGTTTACGGGCCGGATCTTGGCCGATCCGGAAGACGCAATCCCGCGCTCCAAGGCGCTTCCAGGGGGGATCGGTACAGAGAAGGACACCGTGGAGGCCGTCTCGCTCTTGTCCGATCTTTGTAGTGCCAGGGACAGCTGATCGTCAAGACAATTCCTTGTTCGTTCGGTGTCGCTCTCGCCGTGTCCAGACATGCTTTTAATCTGGATTTCTTATATGCGACTCTATATACAGGGTGTCTACCCTTGCGACTGTTTTTATTTTTTGGGAAAGGACAGATCGAGGTCGGGCGCCTTGATGAGTGCCTGCGAAAGGTAGCGTCGCAGAAGATCCTGGGTGCGAGTAACGGCCCGGACCTTGTACCCAGCCTGGATCAGAGCATGTGTTTTCGGAAGGTGCCTTTCAAATGTCGCCTTTTTTTCAAAAAAAAGCTTTGTTCGCCCCCTTTCGGTCGTGGCAAACCCGTTTCTTTGCATGTAGGAGCAGGCGAGACCGAACTGGACAACAGCCTTTTTGGTAAGGACTCGGTTTTTGCCAAACATGTCGGTATGATATGAAATGAGGGCGAAGTAGTCGTGGAGCTGTTTTTGGTAATCCTCCGCGGGGATGCCCTCCGCCTCCAGGGCCGGCATCGATACCCTTGTGGCTTCCTCCATGGCGTCGGAAACCCTCTTCAGTCTCTTCAAGCTCTTTTCGGATGCCTCGTCGCCGTACCCCCGCTTGCTGTAGGTGTCGCCGCTCTGGTGCCTCCCGCAATTTGAGGAAGAGGTTCTGTCTTCAGCAATGAGGCTGATCTCTAGCACGTTTTTGGTCCAAGGACAGGTCCAGTTTTCGCGGCTCTGTATTTTTCTGCGGCAACACTCTCCGCACTCGTGGATGCGAAAATGTCGGTGGCAAATAAACATATTGGGCTGGTCTGCGTCCACAATGCGTTCGAATGTGCAATTGTCCGAGCACGGGGGCTGTGGCGGCATTCCGGAAAACAGAAGATCCCCGTCTCGCAACAAAGGGCGGACAATGTTTCTCTGGCGCTCGACTTCTGTTTTCCAAAGCATCACATCTCTCTCTATGTCGTGTTTTAATGTTTTGCGCGGCAGCACGTTCGCGCTGTTCCGCTTCCTTTTTTTGGTGGGTGCGACCCGGGGTGGGTTCATGGCGAGCCTGTTTTCTACGGACCCGGCAGTGTGTTTACACGCCAAGCGCTCTGTAGTATGTAGCCCATGGTACCGGGAGAGGCAATCGCGGGAATTGTATCGGGCGCTGTGCTCCTTTGCATAGTCGTTGCGGTTGAGATCTATTTTCGCTGCATCAGAAATGGATCTCGCGGGTACGTACTCCTCCGAGGAACAGATTCCCGATGATGCAAGCGTTGACGTCAACAGCGAGGGCGATCTCTGGAAGGTGGCGACACTCATCATGATGAACTCGGAATTGTACGGCCAAGAAATGGATCTTGGAAAGCTCAGGGTGCTGGGGCGCGAGGACGTCAAGGTTATTAAAGAGTGGGGCCGCACGGGCAAAGTCAAACTTTTTCTAGATCCTGCTCCTGGTCATTAAACCTGAAAAAAATCAGGGTCAAACATATATATACACGGATTCTGAATCGAAATAGTATCACTTTTAAAAAAACCGACTCTCCTTATCCATTCCGTGCCTCGCTTCTCTTTATCCCATCAAAACTCATAATGTCCGACTTCGACGACAGCGACCAAATGGACACTGTTTTTGGAGACGCAGAATCCACGTTCGTAGAAGACGACGACGTTGATCTGAGCGGGGATGAGGACGAATCAAGCGCCGACGAGGTCACCGACACCGACGATGATTCCGATGCCGAAATGGAGGTTATCGAAGAGGCAGCCGGCCAGATCGACTCTTCCCCGGCGGCGTCCGTTGGAAGCACCCTGACCGATGACGAGGATGACCTTTTTACCGGTATTACTGTGATCAGCGAGTCCTCGGGCAGCGGCAAGGCCAAGGCGGCATCGTCCGAAAGGGCTCAAAGCTTCTCGGGGGCCGCCAAGGCCGCTGTTCGCGAAGTCAATAAAGTGCAGCCCAAGATGAGCCCCTTTCTCGGCCAAATCACCAAGTCTGCATCTTCCGGCGCCAAGAAAAGTCGCCCCCCTGCTTCTTCGGGGGCGGGCAGCAAAGCCAAGGAGGTGTCTATCTCGAAATCGAATTCGAATTCCAAGAAGAGAAAGGCCGAGGGGCCCGTTTCCGCCGCCAAGAAGGCCAAGCACGAGTCTTCCAAGCTGAAGCCCAAGAAAACCATGCTTCTCGAGACCTCATCCTTGTCTGGCTCGAACTCGGCTTCGGCCCTGCCGGATTTTCCTGGCTCGATTTCCAAGGCCCAGACCAAGCCGAAATCAAAACCGAAACCGAAAACAGTGCCCGTACCTACTCTCACGGCCAAGAAAACGGTTGAGGCCGGCGATCTTGTGCAGTGCATGACATCGGGATCTCTTGCTCAAGGCAGCGGCCGCAACCAGAAAATGGTCGTCACCGGAGGCAACACGGTCAACAGCATTCTCGACCCTCAAGAGTTCATGGAAAAAGGCGGCGGCAAAATCGAACGACCGAACGACGGCGATGTGAGGAACATGTACCAGAAGCTTGGCAAAACCTTCTCCGATACGGTTCAGGTCTCGCACATCCTTCCCGAGCTCGACACCCACACGCCGGAAAACTCCCACAACAGGGGTGCCGTTCTCAACGGCTTTCTTGTTCCTCGCCGCGTCAAGAGCAAGAGCGACAACATGAAGAATGTTGACTGGCACTTTTTTCCGCTCAATCCTACCAACGAGCTCAATCTCTACCGCATGGAGTACGTCGACAAGACGAACCAAAACGAGCAGGGGCAAATACAGGCGAAGTACAAGGAGATCTACAACTGCGGCAACATCCGCCAAAGCGACGGGCCCCTCACCGTGGAGTTTCCCAAGAACACCGGCAAGCAGTGGTCTTTTGACCACAGGTGGTTTTCAACCGCCGGATTCGAGACCATCAAGGTTCAGAGCCAGCGCCCCGCCTCCAAGAAGAAGGCTGCCCCTGGGCCCCAGCCGGAAAGCTCGCAGCCTGCAACCGACCCGAGAGCCAAGGACAAGAAGGCCGCCAAGACGCAGGGAAAAAACAAGGCCCCTCCTGTGCCCTCTCCCGCTTCTGTTGACATGGAGCTTCTCCTGGCCAACCAGAAGCGCATTCTTGCCAACCAAGAACGCATCATGAACATGAAGTTTCTTTCTCAGATCACCGTCGAGATGCCGTCCGGAACCGATCTCTAAAAAATTCTCGTGCTACACCCCATTTATTTGGATTTGGATTAAAGAATTACACCCATTTCAGGGTCTTGCTGTTGCCGACAAACACACCATTATTTTGATGTGGTTTTGCCTCTATGGAAACGGTAGTCGCGCCGTACCGTGGAGGAGGGGGCCCGCATACCTTTTCTTTGTCTTTTGGCGGCAAATTGCGCAGGTCAACCGTGTTTCTCTTAGAGCCCATAAGGGTGTTGACCATGACAACCGCGATGAGCAGAGCCGCAAGACACCCGCAGAATACAAGAACCACCTCGATGATCGAGCGCTCGGCCTTTTTGATTTCAGACTCGGTAAAGCCCTCGGCCCCTGCAGCCAGCGTGGTGGGCACTGTTGTGGGAACAATACTCTCTCCGCTGTCTGCGAAGGTGGGGAACATGGTGGGCTCTGCGGTCATGGGTGGACAGGTAAAATTGAAGTAGTATCGGTCGCTTGCCTTCCCGGTGACAACATTGAGAATGATGGCACTGTAGCAGTACGTCTGGGTCATATTGTAGTTGCCACATGTCTGGTTCGGTTGCGCGACGTACCTTTCTGTGTTTTGTGCGTAGAAAAAGGCTGTGGTGTTTGTGGTGTTTGTGGTGTTGACAAAGATTTTGTTCGGCGCACGACATGCAGACCCGCCGTCAAATGTGTCTGAAAACTGGATGGACTGGTATACTCCGAGGGGCTTGTTGAGTTCGTATGCGCCCTCGGGACCAAGATCTGTGAGTAGAACGAGCCGGAGGTCTTTTGTGTACTCTGGGTTGCCCTCGGAGCCCTTGATGATCTCGAGACTCTTGGTGTCGTTTTTTCCCTGCGAGGGATCAGTCACGTTGATGCTCTCGTAGACCACCTCCGACTTGTCAACCCGCGACGTGGCTACCGGAACTCCGGCCACGGCTACCCACGACTCCTCGCCTGCGGGAAAGATGGGCGCGTCGTATCTTTTCAGAGAAACGTCGGGAGCCCCGCGGGTACCAAGAATTGTGTAGCCGGTCCCGTTGTAGTCAAAATACAGATCGTATCGGTTGGTCATTGGTGGAGTCGGTGGCGGGCTCGGATTGAAGGGCGGATAGGGGTTGACATTGATGGTCGTGGAGAAGAAACTGTCTTCGAAAAAGAGGCGCATTTTCCCTCGGGCTTGATCGTTGCCTCCGCTGTATCCCAATGTTTTGATGTCGTCAAAGTAATCCTTATTGAGCCTTCCGTCATTCCAGAAGGTTCTGTATTTGCACTCTCCTGATCCCTTTGTCCAATCCGCTGGGATTGTTACCTCGACCAGGGCAGATACCCAGAATTTTCCCGTCTGTTTCGTGATATCCCAAGGGCCCCCTTCTCCTTCGCTTATTGCCCTGCAAGCACCAACCCTGTCGTCGTACCTGCATCCAATAGCGGACTCGCATGCCTCCTTTACAATAAGCTTCATGCCTTCTGTTCTCTGATCTTCCTCTGATAGACCACTGTTTTCATCTGCCGCCGCCTTTATCCACCCGTTCTGGATGTGTCCATTTTTATCTAAATTTTGATCCCACGTGCCAACATATTTACCGGTCTCCTTTGCTGTGGGCTTTTCCTGTGTTTCCACGATCCCATTAATTAATTCACAGTCGTTTCGGCGGTCGAAGTACCGGTTTCTGAGCGGGATGTTGATATCCACGGGGCAGGCGAAATCCTGGTTCTGTGTCGGAGCTCCGCTGGGAACTCGAGTGGGAGATAGAGTGGGAAATTGCGTGGGGGAGACAGTAGGAGGGGCGGTCAAGCAGTTCTGGGGACAATCTGTATAACTCAATTCAGAATGAAAAAACCACTGGATGCCTTGTCCCTCTAATTCGTATTGACACCAGTTGTCAGAAGCGCTGGGGTCAAAATTATAAAATTGAGAGTTCGTGATCTTGGCGCAATTAGTGACAGTGGGGTGCATATTCGCCGCGGTTCCTGTTTTAGCATAAAAGCCAACCTGTGCAAGGCAGTGAGCTTCGGTCGTCGGCGACCAATTCCAAGCTTTAGGGGGCGGGGGATTAAGGCATGGGTGCTCGATAGCGCACTCCTGATAATCATACTCGAATACTCTGCTCGTCTCATACGCATTGACTCCATATTTGTCATATTTCTGAACCTTGTATCGGTGATTGCATGGGTTTGCCACAGTGCCCCCAATGGTCTTGACATCTGCAAGGACTTCGAGGACCTTCCATCTATATTCGCTACAGCTCGAGTCAGGGGGCTTGCAACACAGCCAATTATTGACCTGAAAAGGCTCAGAGGGGTTTTGATTGAAGCTATCTCCATCAATCCAGGGATTAGAGTAACCTGGGCCGTGTACTCCATTTATAATCCACGGGCCTCCCCCTTCAACATAGCCTGGTATCCCTATCATTTCTCCGCCGGATGCCGTCTCGCTCGGGTAGCGAACATATACTTGATGAGTGGTGGTACCCTGGCTGGTATCGGTCTGTGTGATTTTGAATATAAAATCGCGGCAATCGTTGTCTTTTATCCCTTCGTATGAACCTAGGTCTGACATTCCTGTACCTAATTGTGGATCGCCATTGTCAACGAAATTACCCTCGGTGTTCATAAAAGGTGTACAGCAGCGTATATCCTCGCCAGCATATCTCCTCTGCCTGCCGGAAGAATTTCCCTTCGGCACCCATTCGCCAATATTTGAGCTGCTCGAGCCTGACTCGGCCATGTCGACCCCGCTTTCTTGCGCGTGCGGTGGGGAGACTTCCAAAAGACTCCGCCGCCTCCGCGTGTTCGGGTCTGCATCATCGTTCAGAGTCGTAAACATGTGGGTTCTCGCGTCTGTATTACTTGTTGGGCCGCAACTGTAAGAAGTGTCCCAAGTTTCACCTGCGGGTTTTTCAAATACAAAGCAGAAATAGGGGTATGCGGTAGTATTGACAAAAGCACAGATGTATGGGACATCCAGCCCCTGTTGAGCGTTCCAGATGAGGCACTCGTCTCTACAGTCACTGGGAGTCGGTTGTGTCGTGTATGTCGGCATCGGTATAATGGTATTCTCTTGCCACGAGTTCCGTTGAGTATCGAAAAACATACACCGCATGTCATCGGCGCTTACATCGCCCGGTGCGGGTGCGGTTGTGTTGAGAAACAGAACGCACGAAGCGTTGGTTCTTATGTC
>MDTB01117688.1_pt1 | contig 28678 bp, 30 predicted proteins | sample 811161 | NCBI WGS metagenome assembly MDTB01 (sample SAMN05326650, study PRJNA326480) | marine metagenome | isolation source: seawater | place: Mediterranean Sea | collected 2009
AAAACTATAAGGTTATTATTTGCTAAATTTAAATTAGATTGGTGGGCGTGATAAGAATCGAACTTATGACCTCTACGATGTCAACGTAGCGTTCTACCACTGAACTACATGCCCTTATTTTAAGCCATATTTTTTAAAAGAATTAAAAGCTATAAATATTACAGATAGCAAATTTTGTGAAAAATTTAATTTATTAAATTCTTTATTTATTTTCCATAAATTGTAAATATTAGATATTCTTTTTGAACTTCTAGATTTTTTAATTATTCTATAAATTGCGCTTACTTCAGGATCCTTTTTAAATGGAAGTTTTGTTTTTTTCATAAGCTCGCATTTAAAAATATAATCTTCCATTAATTTTACATTTCTAAATTTTAAATTTTTTAAATATTTTTTTTCAAGTATAATTGTGGAAGTATTAATTGATGAGTTTTTAATAAATTTATTAAAAGTAAAACTATTTTCTAACTTTGTTTCTTTTAATTTTTTCTTATAATTTTTATTTTGCAGAATTGGTAGATAGTCAGTAAAAGTAAAAGGATAGTTATTTTTCAACATAAAGTTTATTTGTGATTTTAATTTATTTTTTATCCAATAATCATCAGAGTCCAAGAAAGCAATAAATCTAGATTTTGATTTTTTTAATCCATAATTTCTACAATAAGATGGGCCTCTATTTTTCTTTAAAAAAAAAATTTTAATATTTTTCTTTTTTTTAAAATTTTTTATTATATCTCTTGAATTATCATTTGAACTGTCGTCGATAATAAAAAGTTTCCAATTTTTATAAGATTGTTTAATTACTGATTTTATTGACTCTTTAATATATTTACCCTTGTTGTAATTAGGCATAATAATATCAACACATTGTTCTTTTTTTTTATACATTATCAATAAATTTAAAGAATATTTTTTTTTTAAAAATAATTAAAGCATTTATTTTTAAAAAGTTTATTAAATCAAATCTCTTAAACATTTTAAAAAATAGTTTGATTTTTGAATTTTCTAATTCTCTAATTAAATCAAAATATTCATATTTTTTATTAATTGTAGATAAATCAAAATCTTTAAATTTTATTTTAATCTTTTTATCTCTGAACCATTTGCAATATTGTTCTGCCTGTATGATCATCTTCTTTTTTTGTAATTGATTATGATGTATTCTATAAAAAGCTAAGGGTTTATCAACGCAATCAAATTGATACTTCAAAGCGAAATTTAATACAAAGTCATAGTCTGAAAGAAGATCGTATTTGAAATCAAATATTTTTTTTTTATTTAAAAAACTTTTTCTTAATACAACTGTTAAAAATCCAACCTGATAATTTTTTATTATTGATTTTACTACTTTGCCTTTAGGAAGTTTGTTTTTAAAAGCAATTTTCTGTTTTTTGTTAGAGTTATAATATTTATAGAAGTTGCTGTAAACTAAACCGATCTTACTATTTTTAAATTTTGGAATTTGTTTGCTCAATTTATCTTTAGACCAAAAATCATCGACATCTAAAAAAGCAATAAACTCACCTTTAGCTTTTTTTATTGCTAAATTTCTAGCTTCATATAGTACAGTCCGTTTCTTTGCTTTAAAATATTTAATTCTGCTGTCTCTAACGCTCTTTAATACATTAACTGAATTGTCAGTAGATTTATTGTCCCAAAATATTAACTCCCAATTTTTATAATTTTGATTTATCACGCTATGTAATGAAAATTTTAAATATTTCTCTCCATTTAAACAGTTCATTATAATGCTAACCAAAGGTTTTTTTCTCATATATAGTTTTTAATAGTTTTTTTTATTCCGTAAATAAGTTTAATTTTTGGCTTCCAGTTTAATTTTTTTTTTGCTTTATAAATGCTAGGATAATTTCTCATATTTGTTTCTCTCTTATATTTTAAAGCACCAAAAATTGGATTACCTTTTCCAATTAATTTTTTAACTATTAAGATAATTTCTTTAATTTGGACCGGTTCTCCTAATCCAATATTAATCACATCCCCATTGCTTTTCTTTGATTTTAAACTTTTAAATATTGCCCTAACTACATCGTCTATATAACAAAAATCACAAGTCTGTTTTCCGCTAGTGGTTTTAAAATTTCTATTTCTTAAACAGTTATTTATTAAAAACGGCAAAATTCTATTATTATCTTGGTCAGGACCATAAACCTGAAAAAGCCTCAAAATAGTTACAGGAAATTTTTGCTTTTGATATAAGTTTAATAATAAATTCGTGCAAGCCAACTTTGCTATTGAATACGGAGTTTTAGGACGACAAGTAATATGCTCTTTTAAGGGAGATAAAGATTTCCCATACTCTGCAGAACTGCCAATTTGTATAAATTTTTTAATTTTTTTTAAAGATAAAACATTTAAAATATTGATTAGACCATAGAAGTGAGATTTGAATAATTTAAATCCCTCTTTTCCAAAATCTGGATGTTTTCCATAGCCTCCAACATTAACTACAAAATCATAATTGCTACTAATTTTTTTTTTTAAAGAATTGTAATCTGTAATATCGATCTGTTTATAGTTAACATTTTTATGAAATCTTTTTCTTTTAGGTTTTCCTAAAGAAATGCTTGTAACATTCCATTTTCTTTTTTTGGCTTCTTTAATTACATGATAACCAATAAAACCGGTGCCCCCAATAACTAAAATATTCTTCATTTTATCCAGGGCGCGTCATCTTTCTTAATCATATGATCAAGAAGATCTTTGTCTAGTTTGTGGTCCATACACTGCCAAAAACCTTCGTGTTTAAATGCTTTAATCTCTTTTAAATCGGTTATTTTTTCTAATGGTTCCGATTCTAAAACAGTCTCATCTCCATTTAAAAAATTAAAAAATTTTGGATTTATTACAAAAAAACCACCGTTAATCCAACTTTCTCCGAGTTGAGCTTTTTCTTTAAATTTTAATACCTCAGAACCTTTCAAGCTAAGCGAACCAAATCTAGCAGGCGGTCTTACTGCAGAAATTGTGACTATTTTTTTATGTGATTCATGAAATTTGATAAGCTCATTAATATCAATATTTGAAAGTCCATCACCGTAGGTTAATAAAAAAGTTTCTTTAGATAAATACTTTTCTAGTCTTTTTAAACGTCCGCCCGTGTAAGTATCTGAGCCAGTATCAATAAGATTTATTTTCCAATCTTTTTTAAAATTTTTAAAATACTCCTTTATCACTTCACCTTTGTAACCTAGTGCAACATAAAACTCTTTGTGACCATAACTAGCATAGATTCCCATTATGTGTTCAATCATCGGCTTGTCACCTATTGGCACCATAGGTTTTGGGATTGAATCTGTGTATTCAGATAAACGAGTTCCAAAGCCACCTGCTAAAATTACAACTTTCATATTAGTTTAAAATTTTTGGTTTGGGAAAAGGTATAATAAATTTACCACCCTTTTTTAAAAAGATCTTCTCTTGTTTCATTATTTCATTTTTTATATTCCAAGATAAAATCATTAAATAGTCTACCTCATTTCTTGAAATATGTTTTGGATCTCTAATTCTTATGTTTGTTCCAGGAGTAAATCGTCCTTGTTTCAATTTACTTTTGTCAAAAACATAATCTATTAACTTATTGTCTATTTTAGAAAACTGCATTAAAGCCTGCCCCTTCCCTGATGCTCCATAAACTGAAATTTTATTTTTTTTATTTTTAAGATTATAAATTAATTGATACATATTTTTTGAGTGATTTTTGATTTTAAATTTAAATTTTTCTAAATATTTTCCTGAAAATAAATTTGATTTTTTTTCAATTTTTAAAATATTTCCAATTTTTTTAGAAATTGATTTTTTTGATTTATCTTTACATATATAACATCTAATTGATCCTCCTTGAGAATCAATCATTTCGATATCAAAAACCTTGAGTTGATTTTGTCGACAAAGATCCTGTATTGATCTTAAGCTATGAAAACCAACATGTTCGTGAAAAATATTATCATATTGATTCTTGTTTATGATATTCAATAAATGCGGAACTTCTAAAATGAATATGCCTTTATCTTTCAGTAAATTCTCTGCGCCTTTAAATGCCTGATTTGGGTAATTTAGATGGGCAATAACATTTCTTGCAAAAATAAAATCAAATTTACTAAATTTTTTTTTAATGGAATGTGAAAGTTTGTAATTAAAATAGCTGTTGATAGTAAAGATTTTTTTTGAGTGTGCTTTTTTTGATAAATTTTTTGCAGGGTCAACGCCTATTGCAAAAGAATTAAATTTTTTTTTTAAAATTTCAATAAATGATCCATCATTGCTAGCTATCTCTAAAATTTTTGATTTTTTACTTATTCCTAATTTTTTTAATTTTACTAAAAGTTTTTTTATAAGCAGAATATTGCTTTTAGATACACCAGTTTCCCACAAATAATTTTTAAAAAGCAGGTCTGGGCTTAAACGTTCTGATATTTGCACATGTTTACAAAGTAGACAATAGTTAAGACTAATGTTGTATTTTTTTTGATTGCTTTTTTTTTTTAAAAAATTTCCGACAAGAGCAATTTTTCCAAGATGAATGATTTTCTTGATTCCATGATTGCAAATCCTACATTTTTTCATACAAACTATTTATCAGTATAATAATCAATCTGATAATTTGAGATATCTTCTGTTCTGCTGTCTAAAAAATAATATTTATACCAGTCAACAGTAAACTTAACTGTCTCGTTTAAAGTTAATCTTGGCTCCCACAAAAGTTCTTTTTTGGCTTTTTCAATATTTAAACTTAGCAATTGTGACTCATGAAAATTTTTATTTCTTTTAAACACTATCTTTTGCCGTTTCTCTCCCCATTCTTTTATAAGCGATCGAACTATAAAATGCACCTTTTTACAATTTTTTTTATACGGACCAAAATTCCAATTTGGTATTAAATTGGATTTTAATTCTCTCTTCATCAGCTTATCCCCCAAGATCAAATAACCAGATAGAGGTTCTAAAACATGTTGCCAAGGTCTTGTCGCATTAGGATTTCTTAATAAAATTTTTTTTCCATTTTTTAATGATTTAATTACATCTGGAACAATCCTATCTTTTTTAAAATCACCTCCGCCAATTACATTACCTGCCCTAGCGCTCGCAATAGATAAAAAGTTTTTTTTAAAATAACTATGAAAGTATGAAGCAAAAACAAGTTCAGCGCTTGCTTTAGATGAAGAATAGTTGTCCAAGCCACCGAGAATATCCGATTCTTTGTAGCTGCCTACCTTATCTAGATTTAGGTAACATTTGTCTGAAGTTATATAGACTAAATTAGGAATTTTATTAATCCTAACAGACTCTAGTATATTTGCACTTCCAATTACATTTGTTTCAAAAGTATCTAAAGGATGATTATGACTTAAAGAAACAATTGATTGCGCTGCAAGATGAAAGATTATATCTGGTTTTTCTTTTTTTATTATATAATTAATATTTTTAAATTTTCTTATATCTGAGAAATATTGATAAATTTTTTTATTTAAATTAAATGAATCGAAGATAATTGAGTCTTTTTCTGGCTTAAGTCCGACACCCACCACTTTTGCTCCTAGTAGCACCAACCAATTAGCCAGCCAAGCGCCCTTGAATCCAGTCGATCCAGTAACTAAAACTTTAAGATTTTTATAGCTTGTTAAAAAAGAATTATTTGTTTTCAATTTATAAGATTAATTAGGAGGATATTCTGATTTTCCAATTATTAAATCCACAAGTGATAATAAGAGAATTTGATGCATATTTTCAACATGATTATATGCTTTGCTGTCTATCCAAAAATTTATATCTCCTAAAGATGAAAGTTTATTATTTTTTTCATTACCAGTGAATGTAATTATATTTTTAATTTTTTCTTTTTTAGCAAAATTTGCACCGTTAATCATATTTGCTGAATTGCCGCCTGCAGAAATTAATATTAATGAATCACCATCATCCCCATAAAAATCAATTGTTTTTTCAACCCATTTTTCATATCCATAGTCATTTGAAAAACAAGTTAATAAATCTGATTCATTATAATTTACACAACGTACTCCAGCATTTTTTGTCAAATCCACACTAAAATGGCTAGCTATTGCTGCACTACCTCCATTGCCAAATATCATTGTTTTACGTCCAGATTTATGGGTATTAATAAGTATTTCTTTAACCTTAATTAAATCATTATAATTAATATTTTTATCTAATAAATTTTTAATTTTGGTAAAATAATTTTCTAGGAAATTTATGTCAGACATTATATTTTTTTAACATTTGAAAAATTTTTTCGGCCCATTTTTTCGAATTTTTCTCAGTTATTCTTAAATCATATTTTTTTGGTTTTATAAACATTTTATTTGTATCATCAAATCTTCCTTTTTGAATTGTATCCATCCATATTACAAAGTCGGGGCCAAATAATTCTCTAGATTCTGGTGTTGGACAAATAAAATCTGCAACTACAATTTTGCCTTTATTCTTATAAGACTCTGCTAAATCAGCCATTCTCTTGGCTTGTCTTTTTCTTCCTTCTGAAGAAAAATCCCAATCATTAGATTCTGTTCTGATTTTATCAGCGTTTAACCATTCAGCTTTTAAAACTGGAACAATTTCCTTTGCTAAAGTAGTTTTTCCCGCTCCAGGTAAGCCCATAATTAAAATTTTAATCATAATCTAATTTTTATATAAATTTTAAAAGTGTTTCTTTATTGTTCCCAAATTTTATACATCTATTATATTTTTTTAATTTGTAAGATAAAACGTTAGGAAAAAATCTTTTTACTTTTATATTCGGCCAGTACTTATTATCAAAACTTTCAAAAAAATGGTCAGAAACTATATGTATAACTTCTATCCCCTTTTCTAAAGCGACCAAAACAGAGGTTGTTAAGCCGATTATTATTGCTCGATTATCAATATTTTTTTTAAATTTTTCTTTATTTTGATTCATTATTTTTTTGATATTTCTTTCAAGTTTAAGTTGTTGGCTTTTACTATAAGGCGCAGGATGTTGCTTTATACGAAAAATAGGCAAGCTCTTAGGTTTCGCTGAATTTACAAAATATTCAAAATTTTCTGATATTTTCTTTATAGAATCAATATAATAGGGAAAAAATATTTTATTTATCAATAATTCTTTGTCTTTAATATTTTTATATCTTAGGGAACTAATTAATTTTACTCTATTTTTCGGCCAACCCAAATTTTTAATAATATATATTTTTTGATCAGGGCTATGAGTTAAAAGTTCATCTGGAGCTCCATTTCTATAAAAGATATTAAGTTGCATAGGATAAGCATAAGATAGATATCCTATGGTTTTGATAAATGGATATTTTTTTTTTAAATAAGAAAATAAATATTGTTGGAAAGGCTGTCCTTCATAAGATAAAGCCAGGGATTTTATAAATTTAAAATTAAAATTCTTTTCTATCAAATCATTAAAAATTAAAGCTATATTTGAACTACTTGATAAATTATGATGTATTCTTTTTAAATTAAATTTACTTTTATAGATATTTGTAAAAATAATTTTAAAAAGATAAATAAAGTTATAATTAAAAAAGTTTTTTCTTTTTCTAAAAAGAACTATATTTTTATCTATTTTTTCTGGACTTTCATCATCAAGATAAAAAACTATCCAAAAAACATTAGATTTTTTTCTTGAATTTAAATTAAAATATCTATCCTGTAACGAACCATTTTTTAAAAAGTGTTTTTTATATGCCCACGTAACTACAATACTTTTGTATTTTTCATTAAAATGATTATTTTCTAAGATATAATTTGATTGAGAGGAAATAGAAAAAAAATATTTTAAATGCATAAATAAATATTTCAAAAGATGGCTTTTTCCTTTTTTCCATAAAAGCATTTTATGATACCCCAATGTTGAGCTTACAGAGGAAAAATAACATACAGAACTTAAGCCTGTGTCTATATTGTATAAGTTTATGTTTTTATAAAAAGATTTAATTTGTTTATGGATTTCCATAAATATTACCTATTTGATAGAAGCAATAAATTTCTCTAATCCTTTTTCTAAACTTACAAATTTTTTAATACCTAATTTTACTCTCATAGATCTATTATCTGAACATACGTAGTTTTGATCACCTTTTGTACCTTTAGAAGATTTATAATTAACTTTTTTAATTTTTTTATTAATCAATTTTATTAATTTTTTCACTGTTGTTGGTTTACCTGACCCTATATTAATTATTTGATTTATGCTTTTTTTTGATTGAGATGCCTGAAACCATCCCTCCACTACATCATCAATATAAATAAAATCTCTAACTCTATTTAAGCTTCCTTTAATTATAATCTTTTTATTTTTTATTGCTTGGGCTAGATAAATACTTACCATACCTTGCCTTAAGTTACTCATATCTTGCCCGGGACCATAAACGTTAAACATTCTTAAACTTACAAAAGGCAATTTTTTACTAAATATTTTTAAATATTTTTCTGAAGTAAGTTTGCTAACTCCATAACAAGATAGAGGATTGCATACATCTTTTTCTGAGGCTTTTTTTTTGATTAACTCTCCATAAACTGACATAGAGCTAGCAAATAAAAATAATTTTACTTTTTGATGAATTCCATAATTAATTAGATTAAGTGTGCTTAAAGTATTTTTATTTAAATCATTTATTGGATCATCAAAGCTTATTTCACCTGATGATTGGCCTGCTAAATGTAAAATTTGATAACATCTTTTAGGAAGCAAGCTAATGACCTTTTTTTGTGAAAGATCTCCTCTTATAAACCTAATACCTGTAGGAATATTTTTTAAATTTCCCGTTGAAAGATCGTCTACCCCAATGATATTAAAATTTTTATTTTTAAACCTTTCTGCTACTTTAGATCCTATAAATCCAGCAACACCAGTTATTAAAATATTTTTTTTCATTTAAATATAAATTATTTTATTAAGTAACAACCACCAAATGGGGACTCATAGAAGAACTGATATTCCTTTTTTTTATCTTTAAAGAATTCATCCCAAGCTATTTTTGCCCCAGGAAAAGCACTTAAATTATAATCATCACAAACTATCACTCCTCCTTTTTCTAATTTTGGATAAAAAAACTTTAGAGACTCAAGTGTTGGTTCATATAAATCTACATCTAAGTGTATAAATGTAAATTTTTTATTCACAACATCATCAAATTTTTCAGGTATCCATCCTTTAAAGATTTCAACAAATTCAAAATTATTAAGAATTTTTTTTACATCCTCTTCGTTACTTTTAAAAAAGTTTTTCTGATCTTTAATTTGTTTTTTTTTTAAATCTCCAATTAAACTTCGATCTTGTTCCTTCAAATCAGAAAGGCCTCCTTCGAAAGAATCAAAGATAAAGAATTTATTTTTAAAATCATTTTTTTTTAGAATACTGCTTATCATAAATGATGAGTGGCCTTTCCAACATCCACACTCTGCAAAATTATATTTTTTTAATTCACTATTTTTCAGTACATGTTCAACCAATTGCAAAAGACTGAAAAATCTTAATCTTTTGGAAAAATTATCTGTTTTTTCTTGACCAGTTTTTTTTAAACCTAGGTTATATAAATAAAAATACTCTTCATCTTTTAATAAAGGTATCCAATCATTTTTATTTATAATTTCATATTTATTCTTTCTTTTTCTTTTAATGAAAACTTCTAAATCAAAAAAATTAAAAAGAATATTTATTAAGTATTTAATTATTTTTTTAAACATTTAAATTATTTTTTTTGATAAATTTTTGGACTTTTAAAAGATCTTTTTTAGTATCTACTGCATGAGAAAAATATCTAGTTTTAAATAAAGTTACATCATATCCGTTTTCCAATATTCTCAGCATATCAATAGACTCGATTTTCTCTAATTTTGTCGGTTTCATTTTATTGTATTTTATTAGAAATTCTCTTCTAAAAGGTATTATACAAACCTGTTTCTTTACGTAAGAGTTTTTTTTAAATTTTAAATATGGAATACTTGATCTAGAAAAATATAAAGCATTATAATTTTTATCGTGAACAACTTTAATAAAATTTGAGTTGTAAAAATCTTCTTTTTTTTTAATATCGCTTATCAAATTCACAACATTGATTTTCTTATCTTTAAGCATTGGTTTAACAGCATCATTAATCATATTTGGGTGTACCATCGGTTCATCTCCCTGAACCATTACCACAATGTCATATTTTATTTTTTTATTTTTTTCTAATAATTGTAGCGCTTCAAAACATCTATCCGATGCACGTTTATGTTTTTTGCTCGTCATTACAACTTTTCCATTAATTGATTTTATAAAATTAAAAATTTCTTTATCACATGTTGCAACTACCACTTCAGAAACTAAATCATTTTTTTTAACATTTTCATAAACATGCTGTATCATCGGTTTTTTATTTATTTCTGCTAAAGGTTTTCCAGGGAATCTTGAACTTCCCATTCTGGCTGGTATAATTGAAATTATCTTCATTTAATTTTTTTAAAAGATTTTTCTATTGCTGAATTAAACAAAACTGTGTCGGTGCTATAGGGTAAAAATTGATAGCCTTCCTTAATATATTTTTTAAGAGTTTTGATTTTTGGCTCTATTACATGGAATCCTGACGAAATTTTATATTTTTTAGCTACGCTTTTTATCTTTTTAGTTATTAACTTAAATCTTGGATGATTAAATTTTCCCGTAATATTCATTGATGCAGATAGATCATAAGGCCCTATTAATATTGCATCTAAACCGCTCACTGATAATATTTTTTCTAAATTATTAACGGCAGCAATATTTTCAATCATTGCGATAATGATTGGTTTGACTTTTTGTTTTTTATAATTCTTAAATTTTTTACCAAATAAATTTGCTCTCGAATAACCTACTCCTCTAGTTCCATAAGGTGGCAAATAGCAAGAATTTCTAATAGAAATTAACTCTTTATGATTTTTTATATTAGGAATAATTACACCTGCTGAGCCCGCATCTAATGTTTGAGCCAAAACTTCTAAATTTTTGTTAGGTAATCTAACTAAAGGTAGTTTGTTTTTTAACTCTGCAGTTCTAAAGAGCTCTGGCAAATCTTTTGTTGAAAACGATCCATGTTCCATGTCAAAAGCTATCCAGTCGTATTTAAAATCTCCTAATATTTCTACAATATTTGAGTTAGAAATTTGTATCCAACCCCCAATCTGTGCTTTTCTTTTTTTTAAATTTGATCTAAATTTTTTAATATTTTTTATTGTCAAAGGTGTCATTTTTATATTTTTTTATTTTTAGACTCCATAATTAATTCTAGTAGACTTTCCTTTAAATTTCTCTCTTTTTTAATATACAGATTTATACCATCTTTTCTTCTGATTTTTGTGGGCTCAGTATTATAATGGCCAGTTTTCTTTTCATTTAGAAATTTAATTTTATCTTTTTTAATATCAAATTGTTGAGAAAAAAAATTAATTAGGTCAATAACTCTTGTGTTTTTTTTTCCAGTTATGTTTAAACATTTATTGTTATATTTTTTTTTAATAGCTTCTAAACATAGCGTAGATGCATCTTTTATATGAATATATTTCCTTGAAGCAAGTTTTCCTCCTCTATAAATCAGTTTTCCTTTTTTTTGTGCATAATCTATTAACTTTCTAATTCCATTATTTGGGTCAGATCTCTCGCCATAAAGAGATCCAAATCTTAAAATTGTGTAATTAAGTTTATAAATTTCATTGAATTCAACTATATAATCTTCTGCGGATCTTTTGCTTATTGAATAAAAACCTCCTTCGACACTGTTTGCATAAATTGAGCTTGCTTGAATAAACTTTTTAACTTTAAGTTTTTTACAAATTAATAAAGCATTAATAGTTCCTTCAATATTAATTCTTGAAGTTAAAATTGGTTTTGTTTTCGCAATATCTATATCTGCAATTGCCGCGAAATTAAAAACATAACTGGATCCCTTAATACACTTTATTAAGTCTTTAGTATTATTAATATCGCCAATAAACATTTTTTGATTTTTCTTTAAAAACTGAGATTTTTGAGTATCAAAAATTTTGACCTTAAATTTTCTCTTTGTCATTTCATCAGCTAGATGTGAACCTAAAAAACCACTGCCACCTAAAATTGTTATTTGTTTCATATGTTATGTTTTTATTAAGCTAAAAAGATTATTATTTATATTGTATTTATAATCATCGTTAAAATTATTTTTTTTTGTTTCAATTTTATCAATATTATCTCTTATGAAATTTATACATTTGAGAAGTTTTTCCTCATTATTAATATAATAAATTCCACGACTTATTTTATTAAGCTTTGTCTCTGCCTTACAATGTTTATATCTATTATGTGGGTCAAAAAGTATAACTGGGATATTACTTGTAATAGAGTCTTCAATTACAGAGGATGAAAAGCTTATTGTTGCAAAACTTTTTTTTAGAACACTTTCAATTTTTGATTTAGTAAATTCTAGCTTTGGAAAAATATTCATCAATCTATTTATTTGGTTGTGTTGAGATGGATGTAAATTAATAATGAAATTCAAATTATCTTTTTTAGCTAAACGGCTTAATGTTGCCAAATTATTTATAAATTCAAAATGTGTTTCAACTCCATGTAATTGAAAATTTTCAAAATCTTTCAAAGTTACAGCGAACAGTATATTGTTTGTTTTTCTTACGTTTTTTAATCCTGAAAAGATTATGTTGCCCATCAATGGTTTGCTTTTAATCTTAAATTTCTTATGAGCTGATAAAGAAATTTTTGATGAAATAGCAGTGTATTTACAATCTCCAGCAAACACGGATTCTAAAATATTATACTTATAAATCTTATCAACTTGATTAAAATATTCTGAAACTGTTCCGTGGCTTACGCTAACTGTTGGAATAGGAGTTTTTTTTAATATTTCAGCAATACATCCATCTAGACCTCTTAACAAGTTTAAGATTGCTAAAGATATTTTTTGTTTTCTAAAAAATTGTTTTAAAATCTTGGCTTTAGCTAGCAAATCGTTAAGATGATATAACTTTTCATCTATTGTCTTTTTTAAGATATTTGAAATATCAATATCTTTATAAATTATTCTTAATTTATCTTTATTATAAAACTCAAATTTATTTATCTTGGATTTTTTCTTTAAAAAAATTGGATAAACATTGTATAAGTATAAAATACCTTTTTTAAAAAAATTCATTTTTTTGAAAATTGGAAAAATAATTTGATACTTATTTTTTTTAGCTTCTTTGATTATTCGCCAAAAATTGTAAGCTGTATTATTTAAAAAAATTATTTTAGTATTATTTTTTAATCTATTTCTCTCAAAAATAATATCGTAATCATATATCTTTTTTTGATTGATTATGACCTTAGTTGCTTTTTCTTTGATTTCTAAATTTAACTTAATATTTAAATCAAAAATTAACTCTGAAATATAAAAATTGTCATTCGATTTATATAAATTTGGATTTATACCTCTCCAACCAGATAAAATAATTTTATTCTTTCCAATAAATTTTAATATCTTAAGTAAGATTGCTATATTGTAAATTTTGAAACGGATTATAGATTTTAGTTCATTTCGGATTGACTGATATTCTATTGAACCATAACTTATTTTCTTCTCTAATTTGTTTACCAGTGTTAAAGTTTTTGAATGAAAATTATTATTAATAATTTTTTCTAATTTTAAGTAATTAATTCTCTTTTCAATACAATATAATAAAATTTCTAAATTTAATGGTACAACACAAATTGTTTGATTTTTATCTATAATAAATTCTAGCTCTTTTGTTGTTTGAGCTAAATAATAAATAATATTTTTCATTAAATTTTGAAATTATTAATAGTTTTTGAATAAATTCTATCTGTTCTTTTCTTAATATAATCAATTTCTTTTTTTGATAAATATTGAGATCTATTTAAAGTTTCTTTAAGAATTTTACCTGATGTTTTTACTTTAAAACTAGTATCTGCTTTTATTGTCTTGCCATCATAAGTTGGCACTAAAAGATTTTTTTTCCATTTAATCTTTATCCACTGACACAATATTTTTGTAGTTTTTTCCGTTTTTTTTACTAAATCCTCAAACAAAATAACTTTAAAATTTTTATATTTTTTTGATAGTGCTATGGCTTTTAAAGAAGATTTATTCCACAGTCTTATAGATTTTACTAAATTTTTATATTCCTCACTGTGTTTTTTTGAAGAAGAATACCAGTTTACTGGATTTCTTATTATGTGTATGATTTTTCCATCAGGGTAATCATTAAAAAAATTCTCAATATTTTCGTCATATAAATTAAACCTTGGTACAAATCCAAAAATAAATTTTTTTTTCATTAAATTAATTTTTTGAAATGAGTTAAAGTAAGATGTAAACCAAATGTTCAATATATTTCTTTTATTTTTTAACTTCTTATTTTTAATTAATCTCTTAAAAAGTTTTTTTTGATAAATATAATTAAACTTAAAATCGATTATTTCATTTTTATTTTCTGGATTTGAGAATTTTGAGTAACCAAAAACCAAACTTTCTTGGGTTACTCGATTTGAAAGTTTGTTAAATGTTTTGGTAGGATTTTTTTTTGTTTCTAGAATTTTTATTTTAGGCCAATTCCATTTTTTTGGATAACCAATATATATTTCATAAGGATGAGAAATTAAATTTGGATGTTTATCAAACAATTGAGTTAAGAGCGTCCCTCCTGACCTTTGTATTTGTCCAATTAAGATTAAAGGTTGATTTAAATATGTAAATTGTTTGTTTACTTTTACAAAACTTGATTTTGTATAAACTAAAAAATCAAATAAAAGTTGCTTAATTCTTTTTGAAATAAAATTTGGTAAAAACAAATCAAAAAACTTTATAAAAAGTTTTGTAATTTTCCTAAAAAAACTAAGCATGGACTAATTTTTCTTTTTTTTTAAAATGTGTCTTAGAAATTCAAAATCTTTTTTATTATCTAGGTCTATACTCTCTTCATCAGAAACTTCATAAAAATAGGGATTATTTCCTATTCTGCATTTAAGTTTTCTAAGTGTCTTTTTTTTAATTCCATATAAACCAGTTGTTTCGTTTATGATAGGAAGCGCATCTTGACTCCTTGGTAAAATTTTAGGCTTATAATTTATAGGTTTACCCTTATACCAGAACCAGCTGTAAATTGATTTTGATGTAAAAATAGAGTCGTATTTTTTATTTTTTTTTAAAATATTTATACACTCATTTATTGATTTAATTTTTAAAAGAGGTGCGGTAACAAATAATTGAAAATATATATCTGCATCAATAATTTTTGAGTGGTACTTTAAAAGATCATTTCCATTAGCATTATCTTTAGAAAGATAGGCTTTTCTATTAATAAAATTTATATTATTTTGCTTACAATATTTTTTTATTATTTTGCTATCGGAGTCTACATAAACTTCATCAAATTTACATTTAATAACTTTTTCAAGTAAATATTTAAATAATGGTTTCCCATTAATCTTTTTAAAATTTTTTCCTTTTACTCTTTTAGAGTTTTTTTTTATGGGTATTATTGCTATTATTTTGATAACGCCTCCTTTTTTACTTCTTTAATTATTTTTAAAATAAGAAATTTCATTTTTGTATTATCTTTATCAAATTGCATAATATTTTTATCTTTAATTATGAATTTATTAAATTTTCTCTCACTAATTTTTGAAAAATTAAATAGTTTTTTTTTATATCTATCACTGTTATTTCCTTTGTAAAAAAAATTACTATTTTTTTTATTTAAAAAGTGCCAATTGAAATTTTTAAGAGTGTTAACAAAAAAAACTTTTTTTCTCCTTGCCAACAATTCATAACCTAGATTTGAATGAGTGCACACAATCATTTTTGATTTATTCGCAAGATTATAAGAATCTAAGTCCTCGATATAAAAATTTTTTGTGTGTTTGTGGTAAAAATTTAATTCTTCTTTTCTAAGTTTTGATTGCTTATACTTTTTTTCCTCCCTGTTAGAAGCCAATGCAATACAAAGTTTTTTATTATTTTTTTCACAATAATCACTTAGATTTTTAATTGCGAATATAGTGCAATCAATAAATTTATCAATTTTATTAAATCTTAAATTTTTTGATGAAGGTTTTGGTCTATAGTTTGAGATAAACATAAAATCATATTCTTTCCTAAAATACTCTGATTTTCTCTCATTGTTTCTTATCGAGCCTGCTGTTAAAACTTTTGTTTGATAAATTTTTTCAATAAATTTTTGACTACGCTTATCATATGCTAAATAAAAGTCTGGACCTTGAACTTTTTTCAATTTTTTTTGAAAAGGTTTTTTTTTTTAAATAATCTAAAGAAAATTTTTTGCTATATCCTTTTATTAGGAGTTGAGTGATTAAAATTTGCTCTTCAAATGTATAAGCCCATTCATAAAATATTTTTTTTCTTTTTGGAAAAAATTCATTTAATTTCAATATTTTTCCAAATCTATCTTTTCCTAAAGTTAAAATAGGATCATAAGCATTTATCATTAATTTAAAATAAATATTGGATAAATTTTTAAGATTTTTTTCTCTTGATTTGATTAAAACTAATAGTCCCTTTAGTAGATAATAAATATTAATTTCATCACTTTTATAAACTGCATAATTTATTTTTCTGAAATCAAATATCACGGGTGGATCATCAAAAATTAATAAATCTACTTTATTATTTTTTTTAAAAGCCCATTTTTTTTTAAAAAAACCTAACAATCTCATAAATCTTACTAGATTTTTATTTTTATAAGCCCTTTGCTTTGTAATAATTTTGCAATTTTGTGAATTTCAGAAGGTTTTGACTTTATTTTTTTGCTTAATGCTAAAAGATTAATTTTGCCATCTATATATGCAAAGATGTTAAGTATTATATTTATTTCCCTTTCATTTAAAGGACTTGTTGAAGAAACTCTGGTATCAAGAATTTTCTGGTCTTTATTGTTTTTTGATTTTTTTCCTTTCTTATATCCAAAACCTAAACCAGCTTTATAATTATAATTTAAAGTATGATAAAGATTGTATTGACTTAAAAAAGGTTCACAAAGTAAATTTTTTCTTCTTATGTAAATCGAATTTAAGAATTTTTTTCTAAATTTATTTTTCTTTTCTTTCAATTTTTTCTTATTAATCTTGAAAATATTTTTACTATTCTCAATATAGCTTATTGTATTTTTTAAGACCTGAAGCGATCCATCTAAACCTTTTTTTGAGATAAAACTGAGGTTATCTAAAGAAGTGTGGTATTGAGAATATGTATGGTACTTGCTCCTCATAAATGAACAGATTGGTAAATCAATACCTGGGCTGCAAAATTGTCTCTCATCACTTCCTCGTTCTAAGTAAGAGTATTTTTTATATTTCTTTACTTTAGATTTTTTTAATCCAATTTTAATAGCTTTGTCCGCTAAAGTATTTTCAGAACGTGACGATAAGTAAGAATAAGTCTTATTATCTCCTATGCATACCAAAACATAACCAGCTATTACATTTTTTTTAAGAATTTTTAAATTCTTTTTTATATATGCAATCGCTCCTACTGTTTCAGGAAGAAAAGTTACCCTATAAGTATAATTTCTTTCTTTTAATGACAAAAGCCATTTAGCTATGCCAGTTGTTACTACCAAGCCAGAGGTTTCATTGTTTGCCATTGAAGGATGACAAATATTTGTAGTAAGCATAATTTCTTTTTTGGATTTTCCAGGTATAATTAATTCTCCATAATTTAAAACCCCATTTTTGAGACTGCTTTTTATTTTTACCTCATATAAATCTTCTTTTAATTTTTTTAACTGGCTGTCTGGTAAACAAAATCCCCATCTTTTTTTATAGTATGATGTAACATACGGAATGGCTTTAGGTTGTGATGGCAAAGAATAAAGATAAGGTTTTAACTCGTTTAATTTTATCTTTTTATGAATAGGAGTTGAATAACTAACAACATGTAAGTTGTTTTTCTTGAAATCAATAATCTTTTTGCCCTTAGAATTTTTAATATAAGCATCTTTGATATTCCACTCTTTTGGTATTTTCCAATCGAATACTTTAGTTCCAGTAGGAACTGAACAAATTTTTAAGTTAGGCAATATTTTTTTTATATAATATAATGTGTCTCGGACTCCTTGTCCTGTGATACTTCTGCAAATTGGAAAAATTGCTTTAGCCCATTTATACATTTCTATGTTAGAAATCTTATTTTTTTTTTCTATTAAATTCATATTTGTGAATTATCTTTTTTTTGTGTGTTTCCAACTTAGTGGTTGTCCTGCTAAAAGTTTTGTTTTTGATTTTAATTTCAAAATTTTATCATAATAAATCGTAGGTAATCCATAACCCGGTCTAATACATCTCACATTTGATTTAGAAAAAGACTCTCCTTTGGTTATATTTTTTACCACGTAGATAGATCTTCTGTATTTCAGATTTTTTTTTTCTGACTTTGAGGCTTTAATTTGCACTGAACCTAAACTTTCGTAAGCCTCATTTACTTGATTAACAAGCTTTTTCATTTCTTCTGGGTTCAATGAAAAACTTTCATCTACACCTTTATTTTTTTTATCTAAAGTGAAATGTTTTTCAATTACACTAGCGCCCAAAGAAACAGCTGCTACTGCTGCAGAAGTACCTAAAGTGTGATCCGATAAACCCACTTCGCAATTAAATTTTTTTCTAAGATAAGGAATAGTATTTAGATTAGAATCTCCTAACGGAGCTGGATAAGAACTAGTACACTTCAACAAAATTAGTTTTTTGCAGCCGTTTGCCCTTGCTATTTTTACAGTTTTTTCTATTTCTTTTAAATTAGCCATTCCTAAAGATATAATTAACGGTTTTTTTGTCCTAGCTAACTGCTTAATTAATCGTAAATCTGTATTCTCAAAAGAGGCAATTTTAAAAATGGGAGGTTTTAATTTTTTTAAAAAATTTACTGAAGACTCATCAAAAGGAGTGCTAAAACATATCAAACCATTTTTTTTTGCTTCTTTAAAAATTTTGTGGTGCCATTCCCAAGGAGTGTGTGCTTTATTGTATAAATCATATAATGTTTTACCAAATTTTTTAATTTGCTTATCAGAGACCAAAAAGTCTTTTTTTTTACTTTTGATGGTCATCGTGTCTGCTGTATAGGTTTGGAGTTTGATTGCGCTTACACCACACTCAGCAGCTTTTCTAACTATTTTTATAGCTCTTTTAAAAGATCCATTATGATTAGCTGACATTTCAGCAATAATAAAAGGTTTTTGATTTCTGGCTATAATATTTTTCTTATCTATCTTAATCATATATTTTTATTTTAGTTTTCCCCAAACTACAAAGTCACTATTAAATATCTTTTTATTGCTTTGATAATTTTCAAGCTTATTGATCATTGTTTTCATATCTGAAAATTTTAAATATTTTTTTAACAAATTTAAAAATTCTTTTTTTTTATAAAAAGTATTTATACAATTTTTTTCTCCTGTTTCTTTAAATGATATTTTTTTTGTTCTTCCTTTAAGTTTTTTAGATTTTTTAAACCTATAATCATCTTGCATTCTCATTCTAAAATAAATTGAGCAGTTCTTTTTTATAATTTTTCTTTTACTTATTATTTCAAAAATTTGAATAATTTTTTTTTCTTGTAAATAGTAAAGGCTGCTTGGAAATAACAAACAATTTATATTTTTTAATTTACAATTTCTTAAATATTCTAACATATCTTTTTGAATGAAAAGATAATCAGAAGTTTTTGTGTTTTTTCTTAATAGTCTAAAATTAAATTTTGCATTTTTGATATTTCTGTTATTTATATCAACACCTGTAGTTCTCCATCCAAATTGATTAAATAAAGTAAGATTATTTCCATTTCCACAACCTAATTCCAAAACATGTCCTTTATGTTTGAATAGTTTTTCTTTAAAAAAAAATCTTGTAAGAAATTCTTCTGGAAATTTTAAGCCTTTAAGCTTTCGAAGCATTTTTTTGTTTTGCGTATTTTTTTTTTACCACTTCAATTATTAAGTCTTCTTGACCTGCGACTGCCTTCCTTTTTCCTAATTCAAAGAGAATATCTCTAGGATTAACTTTATAGTCTTTTGATAATTGATTTACGTTTTTTATAAAGCCTGAAAAAACTCCAGCCATTCCTGATACAATATTATTAGATGAAATTGATGGAATTTTTTCAATTAAATACTTTTCTGCTATATCACCACAATCAAGAATTTTATAAAAATTTACATTGGTTTTAATATTAATCTTATTTAGAACTGCGATAAGTACTTCAATTTGTGTATTGCCTGCGCCTGCGCCAAAACCCCTTGCGCATCCATCAATTATTCCAGCTCCTGATTTAATTGCCTGTATTGAATTTGGAATAGATAATCCCAAATTATTATGAGCATGAAACCCAATAAGCGTTCCATTTAAATTCTTTTTTAAATATGAAATTTTATTTTTAACATCATTTTCTAAATAAGCGCCAGCGGAATCCATTAATATTATTGCCTGGGCACCATAACTTTTCATTTTTTTTGCTTCGCTTAATAGCTTTTCTTTTGTTGCCATGTGACTCATCATCAAAACTCCATAAGCAACGTGTCCCTTCTCTCTAATAAAATTAATATGTCTTTGCGTGGTGTCAGCCTCCGTGCAGTGTGATGCAACTCTAAAAATATCTACCCCCATTTTAATCGCGATCTTAAGGTCATTAAATGTTGCATATCCAGGAATTATGTGAACTCCTAATTTAGATTTGTTTAGATATTTTCTTGCAGTTTGGATCATTTCCTTGTCACTGTGTCTTGATAATCCAATTTGTATTGAGGAAGCTCCTAAGCCATTCCCATGACCAACTTCTATAATATCCACTTTTGCTTTTTCTGCAGCAATACAATATTTTTTAATTTGTTCTTTTTTGAGTTTATGTCTGATCGCGTGATTACCATCTCTTAAAGTAACATCGCTGATTAGAATTTTTTTCTTATTTTTCATAATTTTCTGCTACCCGAATTGCAGCGCTCGTAATTATATCTAAATTACCAGCATATTTTGGCAAATAGTCTCCAACTCCAATGGTTCTTACTGTTGTGGCAATAACATTGTTATATAAGTGTGGAGCAACTATTATTTCATATCCAGGATTATAAGTTTTTACTTTTTTTGCCATAGATCCAATGTATCTTTTTATTTCTCTAAATTCATTATTTTTTACTGCTGATCCTGATATTTTGACAAATATTGTAGTTTGCATATAAACTTCGGGTTCAGCAGGGTTTAAGTTTAATATGGCCTTAGTTTTTTTTACTTTAGTAAAAAGGCTTGTGGCTTTTTGTGTAGAATATATATATTCATCCAAATTTAATCGAGTTGCTGGACCAGCACTTTTAGATGATATAGTTGAAACAACTTCTATATAGCTTACCCTTTTTTTAAAAACTTTACCAAAAGAGTATGCAATTGGGGCGGAGGATTGAGCTCCACAAGTAGTCATATTGATTTCGTCAGTTTGCTTAGAGTCCTCTAGATTTATTGCAGGAACACATATTTTCCCAGTTTTAGATGGAGTCAGATTTATAATTTTCTTTTTTAATTTTTTAAAAATATTTAGGTTTTTTTCATGAAACCTGGCTGAAGTGCAGTCAAATATAATATCAAAACTTTTTGAGAATTTAACAATACTTTTTATGTTACCATCTGTTAATTTGATGTCTTTTATTTTCTTTCTTTTAACGAATTTCTTAACAGCTTTAAAACTAGATGAATTGATGCCACGACCGGTAAACAATACGCAGTTTAAGTATCTAGATTTTAAAGCTTTAAAAAATAGGTCTGCTCCAATGTTTCCAGTTCCTAAAATAGCAATGTTAATTTTTCTTTTCATTTATTTTACTACTACTCTTACATATTTATTTGGAGTCTTATATAAATTAAGCATAGAGCTTAGTTTGTTAAATTTAAGCAACAAATATCCTAAAGCATGTCTAGAGTCGTTGTATTTTTCAACTTTTTCACCAGGATTTATAAACAAATTTTTTTCTATAATATTTTTCTTTAAACTTTTATTTAAAAAAAGTTTTTTAAAAATACCCTTTCTTTCTGAATGAACAATAAAACTTGACCAATAACTCTTAGAATTTTTAAATTTAAGTAATTTAAGTTTTGTTCCTAATGCAACTTCAACTGTATATTTAATAAGATCTACCCCGGTAGAATTTTTTATTAAAGTTGGAACTAAACCTCCTCCATTTCTTGGACCGATTTCGAAAAGATATGGGTTATTATTTTTATCTATGATAATATCGAAATTTAAAGCCCCCATTTTTAAACCAATTAATTTGATAATTTTTTGAACCTGATTGTAAATTTTTTTTAAAATATCTTTTTTATGTGTGGTTGGAAAACTTGGGCCTATTGTTATTAACCCGTCTAATCCTTCATTAAAATGTTCATCTGCTAGACATGCAAAAACTAACTTACCTTTCATTACAAATGCATCGCCAGCAATTTGGTAATGCTTTCTTGTAATGCTTTCTTCAATAATTATTCTTTTTTTTTGAGAAAATTTTAAAGCATTATTAAAGGCCATATTAAAGTTTTTAAAGTTTTTAAGCTTGGTTACTCCTTTACTTCCAGAGGAGTCTATTGGTTTGATAAATATTGGTAGTTTCATTTTCTTTGCAAACTTGTATGCCTTTATTTTAGAACTGTAAGTTTTAAAATTAGGAACAAAGAAATTATTTTTTTGTAAAAATCTTTTATATAAATCTTTATGAGTTAATAGCTTTACAGCTTTTAAAGGATTGCCAGGTAATTTGAGTTTTTCACTAATATAAGAGGCTGTTAAAGCTGCTTTGTCTGATGCAAAAGCGACTACGGCATCTATTTTAAGTTTTTTTGCTAATTTCAAAACTTGATTTTTATTGTCTATGCTTATTTCATAGCTTTCATTACTATAAATGAAACCAGGACAATTTTTATTTTTGTCTAAAGTAATTACGTAATAACCATTATTAACTGCATAGATAATTGGAGGGAGTTGAAACGTAGAACCCCCTAAAAAAAGAATTTTTTTCATTAGAGTTGTAAGCTAAATTTAAAGGTAACTATTCTATTAGTTTTTTTGCAACTTTGTGAATTTTATTATCCATAGAAAGTATCTCTTGGACAATTTTTGCTGAATCTTTTGGAGCATGTTTTAGTGCAACACGCACTATATCCATCCAGTTACTGTTGTTTTTTGATCTTAGTTTTTCAATTTGACTAATTATTTTTAAATTTTTTTTCAAATTTTTATTATTTTTCTTTTTCATGCTTTTCATTAAAACTTCTGCTCTTTTCCAGTCTTCAATGGTGTCTATATCATGAACCTTCCAATTTGGAATTGTTATTACACTAGATTTTGAATGATAGATAGATCTTTTTTCATTCCAAAATTCTATTTTTCCCCACCAAAACTGAGCAGCATCGGTAAAATAAGTTTTTAAATCTTGGCTTCTAGTAAACTCAAATCTAGGGTCTAATAATTTTATTTCTCCATTTTTTTCGATACCAAAAAACTTCTCAATAGATCTATCAGCTTTTTTTACAGAAAAAACATAATCAAAATTTTTTTTTTTCATTTTATTTAATCCAGCAACAAGATACTTTTTCTCGACAAAAACTGATGTAGGATAAACACAGCATACGTGATCAACTTTATACTTTTTTTTTATTAAAAAGTCTGTTGCATGCTTCATTACATCATAAGTTGAAATGCTATCACCAGATATATTTTTTGGCCTAACAAATGGTACCTCTGCACCTGCTTTTCTTGCAATGGATGCAATTTTTTTATTATCCGTTGAAACAATTATTCTTTTTTTGAATTTTATTTTTATCAAATTTTTAATTGTTTGTTCTATAATAGGAACTCCTAAGAATTTTTTTATATTCTTATTTTTTATTCTTTTGCTCCCGCTTCTAGCAGGAATAACTATAAAATTCATTTTTTTGACTCACATAAGTTAATGATGATTTTGGCAATTTTCTTTACATTAGATAAATTTAAAGAATAATGGATCGGTAGAGAAACTTCCTCTTCATAAAACTTTTCTGCTTGTGGAAATTGTCCTTTCTTAAAATAGTAATTTTTTCTGAACACAGGTTGTAAATGAACAGGAATATAATGTACTTGTAAATTGACGTTTAGTTTTTTCATTTTTTCAAAAAGATAACTTCTATTAATCTTTAATTTCTTAAAATTAATTCTAAGAGGATAAAGGTGATAGGCATGACTAGAATTTTTTACTTTTTTTGGAATAGTTAGATATCTTTTATTTTTAAAAATATTATCGTATAATTTAGCTATAATTTTTCTTTTTAAAATAAATGTATTTATTTTCTTTAACTGACTCAATCCTAGGGCGCATTGAATATCTGTTATACGGTAGTTAAATCCTAAATTACGTAATTCATAATACCAGGGTTCTTTTTTCCGCAGATTTTTTTCTATTCCATGTGATCTTAAACTACTAATCTTTTTATAAAATTTAATATCATTTGTAATGATCGCACCCCCCTCGCCAGTCGTAATCATTTTTACTGGGTGAAAACTTTGAATTACCACATCTGCATATTTTATGGCATACTTTTTATTATTTAAGTATTCAGATCCAAAAGAATGGCAGTTGTCGTTTATTAGTTTAAATCCATACTTGGAAGATAAAGATTTTAATTTTCTCCAGTCGCAAGGATTTCCTGCAAAATCTGTTGCAATTACAGCTTTAACTTTTTTTCTTTTTTTTTTGTAGTATTTTATTTTTTTTTCAACTTCATCAGGATTAATATTATAACTATCCTTATCAATATCGCAGAAATCCGGTATTGAATTTGAATATAACACTGAGTTAGCACCAGCCACAAAAGTTATAGGCGATGAAATAATTATATCTTTTTTTCCCCAACCTAGAGCTAAAGCCGTTAAGTGTAGAGCTGCTGTTCCGCTTGAAACTGCACAACAATATTTTGAACCAAAAAAAGCACTTAATTTTTTCTCAAATTTTTCAATTATTGGACCTTGAGTTAAATTATTACTTGATAGAACATTATTTACAGCTTTTTTATCAGCATCATCTATGTACTGCATTCCGTAATTAATTTTTTCTCGAAACATCGTTAAGATAAATTATTTTTTATAAGTTTTCTAAGCTCTTTTACTGTCAAAAACTTCTTATTAGTTAAGCTATTGTACCTGAAGCCTTTTTTACAAAGTTTTCCTTTTTTATATTTTTTTGATAAAATTAATTCTTTTTGATTAAATTTCACAAATTCTAAACCGGTTTTAATGAATTTTTCTCTGTCAAATTTTATATACTTTGAGTCCGGCATGATCACAAAATAATCATTGAATTCAACAGTATTTATTGAGTCGGACTCTGTTATCATTTCTTCGTGTAATTTTTCTCCCGGTCTAATTCCAACTATTTTAGGTTTTATATTTGGAGCTATTGCTTTAGCTAAGTCAGTTATCTTATAGGAAGGTATTTTTGGTACAAATAATTCACCACCCCACATTTTTTCTAAGCAATGAATTACGAAATTAACTCCTTCTTTAAGTGTAATATTAAATCTTGTCATATAAGGATCGGTTATTGGAATTTTTTTATTTTTTTTACACTCCATGAAGTAGGGTATTACTGAACCTCTACTGCCCATAACATTTCCATATCTCACTACTGAGAATTTTATATTTTTATTGCCCTTGTAATTATTTGCTGAAATAAATAATTTATCAGAAGCTAATTTTGTAGCTCCATATAAATTAATTGGTGCCGCTGCTTTGTCAGTGCTAAGGGCTATAACTTTTTTTACTTTATTAGACAAACAAGCTTGGATAACATTTTCTGCTCCAATAATATTTGTTTTAACAGCCTCGAACGGATTATATTCTGATATAGGAACATGTTTCAAAGCTGCTGCATGCACTACAATATCTACATTTTCCATTGCAAGTTTAAGTCTAGATAAATCTCTCACATCTCCAATAAAATATCTGACTTGGGTATTTTTTGTGCTATTAATTATCTTCTGCATCTCATACTGCTTCAATTCATCTCTGCTAAAAATGATTATTTTTTTTGGCTTATATTTATTTAACAAAGTTTCAGTGAATTTTTTTCCAAAAGAACCTGTTCCACCTGTTATCAATACTGTTTTATTTTTAAACATTTTTAATCAATTTTTTAATTTTATTTCTATTTATTTTTCCATTTGAAGTCCTTGGAAATTTTTTCAGGTTAATTATCTTTTCTGGAATAATTTTATAATTAAATTTATTTAATATGTTAATAAATTTTTCAATTGATAATTTAAAATTTCCTTCCACAACAACATATATTGGACCTTGAGATGTTTTTAAACTGTTATCTGCTTGCAGGATAATTATTTCCTTTCTTTTTAATGCTAATTTCAGTTTTTGTTCAATATCCTCTGCTACAAATGTATTTCCGTAAATATTTAAAACATTATCTTCTCTTGTTTTGTAAATTAAAAAACCATCATTATCTAAATATCCTATATCACCTGTATTAAACCAACCCTGATTGAATTTCTTATTCCAATGATCTGAGTTTAAATATCCTAGAGCTAAACTTTTTCCTTTTATATGTATATTACCCATTTTATTTTTTTTACAATCAAGATTATTTTTATTTTTTATTTTTATTTTTACTCCAGAAAAAGGCTTCCCTTCTGTTGTAATTTTATTTGGGTTTTTTTTTTGAATTTAAAAAAGTTGCTCTCATTGCTTCTGTAAGTCCGTAATTAATAATAAGTTGCATTTTTTTATTTTTTTGTATGAGTTTTTTTCTCAAAAAGACTGGACATTTCATCGAGCCCAAATGAAGTAATTTTAAATTTTTTATAATTTTTTTAAAAATATTAAGTGTAATTAATTTTTCTATAAAACCAGCTACTATCGATAGGCTATTACAGCTGTACTTATTAAATTCACTAAGATTTTTTACTAAATTGTAATTTCTAAATATTGTGATTGTATTTCCAGAGGACAATAGTGCATGCATTCTTCCAATAGCAAAAGCATGATCAAATGATGATAAAATCATTTCATTAATTTGTTCTTTTTTTTTTATTTGATTTTTATTCATCATATTGCAGATAAAGCTAATTCCCTTTTGTGATAACAAAATACCCTTACTGTAATTACCAGTTGTTCCAGAGGAAAAAATTATCAAAAATGTTTTTTTTAAAATTTTCTTATTATTTTTAAGTTGATAAGTTATGTCTTTCTTTCTTAAATTATCTTTAAAATTTACTGGCACAATAATTTTGTTGGATTTGGCGCAGGCATAAAAAAGGCAGATGAATTTATAAATATTTGAGACATCTGCTAATATTATTCTTTTTTTTTCAAACTTATTCTCGATTTTATTAATATCGTTAATTAGTTTTAAGTATGTAATTTTTTCTTTCTCAAAATAGAAAGCAGTTTTTTCAAAATACTTTTTATTATTGATTTCTTTAAAAAGATTTATCAATTTTTTAATCTTTTTTTTATAAATTTAAAGATATTAGAAATTTTGTAATCCCCTACTTCCTTATCAAAATCTAAAATTTTAATAGACAGATTTTTCTCTAATAGTGTATGTAAAATCATTGTCTGTAAAGAATCTATTCTACCAGTGGCTATTAAATTTATATTAAAAATTTTTTTGTTAAATGGATCTGTAATCTTTAGTTTTTTAAAGATGTTTATTAGAATTTTTTTATCTTTATGAGCTTTCTTTTTCATTATTTCATCCAACAGAAAATATCTTTTTTCAATAATTCAATATTTGATTGATAAAATCTTTTTAGAGAATATGAGTAAATTTTTCCTACACCTAATTTTGTCTCTAAAATATTGTTTTTTTTAATAAAATTTTTAAATATTTTTTTATTTTTAGTTCTTTTTATATTTTGAAACTTATTTTTTAAATTGAATAAATAAAATGTTTTTTTAATTAATTTTTTATTAATTTTAACTCTTCGTTCGTACTTTGAAAAAGATCTATATGGTACATTCATCATTAGTTCTGCATGATGGACCTGGGGACATGCATAGTTTGGTTTTAATCCATATGAAATATATTTTGTTTTTAAACTTATCATTCTAGCCCAAGGACTATTTGGTCCATAAACATGTTCTGTGTTATTGCTACATATATATTTTGCATTTTTGCCTATGGCTGCGCATGATGAAAAGGGGTGCAATTGTCTAATTGTATTTTTTTTTTTTCTTAAAAATTCTGAAAATATTCCAGTCTCACATTTGGTCTTTTTTAGATCAAAAATTTTCTTTTTTTTAACTAAAGAAAAGGTGTGAGTTGGGAATACTAGAGTTCCCTCTTTTCCAATTACACCTAAAATTGCTCTATAAAAAATATTTAATAACTTATGATTTATTGGAAAACCAAACATTCCAATATTTCCAGATAGAAAAACAGTTTCTTTCTTTTTAATACCTAGCTTTAAAAAACATTTAATAATCTTTTTTTCTAGGTTTTTCATTTATGCAAAAATGATGTCAAAAATATCAATAGTAGGTAATTTTATAAAATTTTGTGTTTTAAATTTTCTATTTATTATATGGAAACCACAGTCCAAACTCATGTATTCAAGTTTTTTGTTAAAGTTCTGAAATCTTCTAGTTTTAGAAATTCCTACAATGAAAAAATCTTT
>MDTB01095467.1_pt1 | contig 28652 bp, 28 predicted proteins | sample 811161 | NCBI WGS metagenome assembly MDTB01 (sample SAMN05326650, study PRJNA326480) | marine metagenome | isolation source: seawater | place: Mediterranean Sea | collected 2009
AAAGATATATAACAGTTTGCCTTGAATATTTAATAGATATTCCCAGAAAATATTATAAATAGGTATCAATATATATTTCAGAAAAATTATCCAAAAATAAGTTTTTTTAACATTTTTTAAAAGAGAGCTCATTATAATGGTATATCAAAATAAATAATATTGTATACTCAAACAATGTCAACAAATGACCAAAAAAAAAACATTTTTTTAAAAGAAATTATTCCACAAAATAAAGTTTGTGAAAATTCTAAAATTAGTAAAATAAGATAAATGAAAATAGCTATTTGTTATTATGGATTGGTTGGAAGTAGTAATTTTAAATATGGCAAGGGAAGCTCCCTTGATCCAGAAATTGCTTATAATTCCCACAAAAAATTTTTGTTTGATAACAAGTATAATATAGACATCTTCATTCATTCTCAGTCTTTTGACCAAAAAAAAATATTAATAGATCTTTATAATCCAAAAGAATATTTTATCGAAAAACAAAAAAATTTTTTCTTTCAAGCTCTATTTCATAAAGAGGTAATTAATAATTTTTTATCTATTCCCTTTAAAATTTTTAAGAGAAATGAGAATTTTAAATCAGTATCAGAGAAATTTAGAAAAACTTTTTTAAGATGTAAAAACTCTCGCAGTAGGTGGTATAGTACAAAAAAAGTTGTAGATTTAAAAAGAAAATACGAAATAAAAATGGGTTTTAATTATGATTTGGTAATGTTGACAAGATTAGATGTAGGTTTTTTTTCTAAATTTGACTTTGACACATTACCTAAAGAGAAATTGACAGTTTCAAATCATAATGATGTTCCAGCTCCAAGAAACAATTATAAACAAGAAGTTCTAAAAAATAATAGAACTGAAGAGAGGGGAATTTCAGATTTTTGGTTTATATCATCTTCTAAGAAAATCGATAATTTTGCATCTTTGTATGATAATTTTAATAGATATTCCATTAGTCCTCACGTTTCGTCATATCAACATACAAAAAAAAATAACATTGAATTAAATTTTTATAAGTACCGAAGTATTGATCATGAGGTAATTAGAAGGATAAATAAAAGCAGTGAATAAAAAAAAAATATTAATTACAGGTGTAGCAGGATTTATAGGTTTTAGCTTAGCAAACAAACTTCTGAATAATGATTATACTATTTATGGTTTAGATAATATTAATAATTATTATGATGTTAAATTAAAAAAAAAAAGAATTAGTTTTCTAAAAGAAAAATTTAAAAATAACTTTAAATTCAAACTTCTCGATATATCTGATACGAAAAAAATAAATAACTTTTTTTCCAAACATTCATTTGAAAAAGTCTTTCATTTTGCGGCTCAGGCTGGTGTTAGATATTCTTTATATCATCCTGAGAAATATCTTAATAGTAATTTAGTTGGCTTTTCTAATATAATTTTTAATTGCAAAAAAAAAAAAATTAAACATTTAATTTATGCAAGTTCGAGTAGTGTTTATGGAGCCAATAAAAAGATACCTTATAAAGAGAAGCACGAAGTTTCTCTACCAATGCAATATTACGCAGCAACAAAAATTTCAAATGAGCTAATTGCTCAGAGTTATTCAAGTTTATACAAATTAAAATGCACTGGATTAAGATTTTTTACTGTCTATGGTCCTTGGGGTAGGCCCGATATGTCGATCTATAAATTTGTTGATAGTATAATTAAAAATAAACCAATTGAAGTTTATAATAATGGCAATCATTCAAGAGATTTTACTTATATTGATGATACCATTAAACTTACACTTGGGGTTGCTAATAGTAACATTTATTTTGATAAAAATAGATATCATAGAATTTTAAACATTGGACACGGCAAACCAACTCCCCTTAAAAAATTTATTAAAATAATTGAGATAAAAACAAAAAAAAAATTTAAAATAATTTTAAAACCAAAGCAAAAAGGCGATATGATTAGAACTTATGCTTGTACAAATAAACTCAATAAAATTATTAAACTAAAAAATAAGACAAGTTTAGACACAGGAATAAGCAAATTTATTAACTGGTATAAAGAGTATATTTTTGAAAAAATTTATTAAATGAAAATAATTGAATTTTTTGGATTACCTTTCTCAGGAAAAACCTATTATTGCGAGTATTTAAAAAAAAAAATATCAAAAAATCACGAAATCTTTAATGTTAAAAATCTTGTAATTTTTTATTTAAGAGAAAATAACAAAGAAAATTTATATTCATTATGCTTATATATGAAATATAAATTTTTTAAGGATACTGATAAATCTAGATCAGATGAACAAAAAATTTCCTTAAAAAAAGAAAATAAATCTATATTTTTTACTTTTACAAAAAAAATTTTATTTAAAAGTTTCCTAGAGTTTCATAGAAAAAAAAATATTCTATTCAAAGAATCCAAAAAAAAATATCAAACTTTCTTTAATTTAACATCTAAAATTATTGAGAAAGAAAAAAACAGACAAAGAAAAAAAATTTTGAAAAGATGGTTCAAAGATGAGTTGATTTCAGTTTACATTGCTAACTTTAAAAAAAAAGAGGGAATTTTGTTAATGTCCGAAGGTTTTATCCAGAGATTTCATAGTTATTATTTGTATGAAGATGAGCTAGATTTAGATTTATTAAAAAATTATTTAAATCTAAGACCAAAATCAGATTTTATTTTTTTTGTTGATACTAGCAAAGATGTTATCAAAGATAGATTGGAGAATTTTATTAAATTTGAAAAAAATAAATTTTATTTTAATAATCTAAATAAATTGGATATAAAATTCTCAAAAATTATGAATTTAATAAAGCATACTAATGACTTTTATGTTGTAAAAAATGAAAAAAACCTGAGTCAAGTTTTTCGTATTCTTGATAAGTAATTTATGATGAAAATGAAAGTTTTACACATTGTTGGAGGATCGATAAAAAATGGAGCTTTCAAAGGGGCTGCAATTTTGCATAAAGGTTTGCTAAAGGAGAACATAGATTCAAAAATATTAAATGATTCAAATTTGAAAATCCAAAATATTCAACTTGAACAAGATAAAAAAATTGTATCGATTAAAGAAAGATTACTTTTAAATTTTTTAAATAAAATTTATGTCACAATAGAGAAAATATTGAAATTTATCTTTTTACACAGTCCAAGAGAAACATTTAGTATTAGTATTTTGGGTTTTGATATTACTAAGTTCAAAGAATACCAAGAAGCAGACATAATCCATATTCACTGGCTCGGTCAAGGATTTATAAATCTAAATTCTTTATCAAAAATCGATAAACCAGTGGTATGGACAATGAGAGACATGTGGCCATTCAGCGGAGGTCCTCATTATACTATGGACTTTGAGAAATATGAAAAGTCTCGTATTTCCCAATTAATTAAAAACTACAAGAAAAAAAACTATAAAAAGAATTTTATTTTTGTGGCAGTCAGTAAGTGGTTAAAAAAAGAAGCTGAAAGAAGTTCAGTTCTTAAAAATTATAATATAATCCAAATTGATAATAATATTGATTCTAGTAATTTTGAAGAGTTAGATAAAGAAAAAGCAAGATCAATTTTAAATATTAATACAAAAAAAAAAGTTATTTTATATGGCGCCCAAAATCCTCAAAGCAAAAGAAAAGGTTGGAATATTTTTACAGATACATTAAAAAAAATTGATAAATCAAAATATTTTTTGTTAATTTTTGGTAATTTTTGGTCTAATAAACTTTTACAAGATATAGGCATTGAATATAAAAGTCTTGGTTATATAAATGATAATAAAATTCTTAATGCAGTATATAATTCATCAGATCTTTTTATAGCTTCTTCAATACAAGACGCATGGCCAAAAATATTTGCTGAGGCAATGTATTGTAAAGTTCCAGTTATATGTTTTAAAAATACTAGTATTTCCGAAATAGTTGACCATAAAACTAATGGTTTTATAATCGATGAATATAATACTGATCTATTTAAAGAAGCTATTGATTGGATTTCAACTCAATTAGACAAAAACAACAACCTTGGAGAAAATGCAAAAGAAAAAGTAAAGAGATATGATTCTAAAATCATTGCATCAAAATATTTTGAATTATATAAAAAAATATATAAGACCAATACTTCTTGAAACTAAATCTTTGAAAAATGCCTTATACATCTTAAAAAAAATAATATTAAAACAAAAATTTTGTTCTGTTTATTATTTATTCTTATAAGCGTTTCTTCTAAGACGTGCTCAAAAAAACTATATTTGCTTGAAAATCCGCCACCCTCAAACTTGCTTATTATGTCGTACTTTGAGGTTTGACCACCCTTATATTTTTGTGATTTTATCATTCTCCAAAAAAAATCATAATCAGATGAACAGGGATATTTTAAATTATAAAGTCCAATTTCATTATGAATTTTTTTCTTTACAAAAAAGCCACCTGAGTGAGCAGGATAAAAATTAAAACTCCATCGCATTTTTTCTGGTTCATATTTATAGTAAACTTTTTTTTTTAAAACAGCTCCAAATAAAAAATCATAATTATTTTTAATCAAAAATTTTTTTGCTGTTTCGAGAGAATTCTTATTAAAATAAGTATCATTAGCATTAATAATATTTATGTATTTCCCTGTGCTCAATTTTATTCCCTTATTTATTGCATCATATATACCCTTGTCTGTTTCACTTAAAAAAATCTTAATTTTTTTTCTAAAGCTTTTTATAACGCTTAAAGTTCCATCACCAGATTTTCCATCTATCACAATTACTTCATAATCAGTAAAGCTTTGATTAAAAATACTTTTAAGTGTTTTTTTCAAACCATTTTTATCATTCAAAACAGGAATCAAAATTGATATAAACTTTCTTTTTATAGATCTTTTTTTGGGCATATTTATAAAGTAATTATATAACTAATATATTTAATGATAGAAAACAAAAAAAAAAATTAAAATTTTTTACTGGTCACCATTCATATCAAAAGTAGCTACTGTAAAAGCAGTTTTAAATTCCGCAATAAGTATTCAGAAGTTTGGCCAGGAAAGATATCAAACTAGTGTAATAAATTCAGTCGGTGAATGGAATGAATATGAAAATAAATTTATTGAAAATAAAATTGGTTTGGTTAATTTTTTCAAAAAAAATCAAATTCAAAACTTTAAAACAAAAGGTTTTTTTTATAGCAGGTTTCTCTACATTTTTATAATCTTAAAATCATTTTTGCCTTTATTAAACTTGTTAAAACAAAATAAAGGATCTTATGTTATTATACATTTGTTGACCTCTCTCCCACTATTTCTAAATTTAATTTTTAAGCTAGACAATAAATTTATTTTAAGAATTTCTGGTTACCCAAAGTTAAATCTAATTAGAAAGTTTTTTTGGAAAATAGCACTTAGAAAAATTTATTTTGTTACTTGTCCTACCGAAGAAACAATGAAAAATCTTATATCGGATAAAATAATAGATAAAAATAAAATTTTTTTGTTACGAGATCCAGTATTAAATATAAGGGAAATTCACTCTAAATTAAATTTAAAAAAAGACGAAGAATTTTTAAATTTTGAAAACAAGAAATATTACTTAGCGATTGGAAGATTAACTAAACAAAAAAATTTTTCTTTTTTAATAGATTGTTTTTTTGAGATAATAAAAAAAGATTTAAATAAAGTTTTAATTATTATTGGTGAAGGTGAAGAATACAAAATGTTAAAAGATAAAATTTTAAGTTTGAATTTGACTAATAATATTTTTTTATTAGGTTATAAAAATAATGTATTTGATTACATTAAAAAAGCAGAAGCATTTTTACTATCATCTTTATGGGAGGATCCTGGATTTGTAATTATTGAGGCTGCATATTTTGGAAAAAAAATACTTTCGAGCGATTGTAGAAGTGGACCCAAAGAAGTTCTTCAACATGGTGAAGCCGGATTATTGTTTAAAAATAATTCTAAAGAGGATTTTCTAGTACAATTTGAAAAATTAAATAATTTAAATTACACAAAATTGAATAAAATGAAAATTCAAGCGAAAAAAATTTCAAAAAATTATACTTTATTTAATCACTTTAAAAGTATCATAAAATTAATTAATTAGTTAAAGTTTTAAAATATTCCTTCAAATATGAATATTTAGAGAGAATTTTTTCTTTTTCGCCAAAATCTAATATAGTTCCATTTTCTATAATCAATAACTTGTTACAATTTTCAAGGGTGCTTAGTCTATGTGCTATCATAACAATGATCTTATCTGTGTTATTAACAGCAATGTTTTTGATTAATTTTTTTTCAGTTTCAACATCCAGCGCACTTGTAGCCTCATCTAACAAAATAAAGTTTGGTCTCCTAAATAAAGTTCTAGCAATACCAATTCTTTGTTTTTGACCACCAGATATTCTTACTCCTCTCTCACCCACAATAGTCTCCACACCCTTTTCAAGGTTATTTACGAATGTTTCTAGAAGAGAAGTTCTAACTACTTCGTTCAATACATTTTTATCAATTGAATTTTCATCTATTCCAATTGCTATATTATTTTTAATAGAGCTATCTAGAAGCTGAATATCTTGAGGAACATAACCAATCTGTCTTTTGAAATTTTTACTAAGAAATAATTTTTCCTGATTATTTATTAAAATTTCCCCACTTTGTGGTTTGATTAATCCTAAAATTAGATCACCTAAAGTGGATTTACCAGATCCTGTTTTGCCTATTATACCTAGAATATCGTTTTTTTCTAATTTCAAATTGATTTTATTTAGAATTAAGTCATTACTTGTTACATACTTAAATGAAATATTTTTTAATTCAATTTTTTCAACTCTTATACTTTCCACATTATCTGAGTTTTCTTTTGAAGTAGTTGAAAATTTATTTTGAGTATTCTCAAGATCTAAATCTTTTAGAATTAATTCGGCAGCATACATGTTAGTTATTAAATGATTAATATTCTGATTTATTGCAGCAAAGGCGGGAATCATTCTAATTATAGACAAAGATAAAAAAGTAAGGGTGGGAATTAAATTTGTTAAGCTAGTGTTAATTGAAATTAAATAAATTACCAAAAGCGACATTCCTAGAACAGACGCAAACTCTAATAATATTCTAGGTAAAGGATTAATTATTCTAATCAAAAGAGTATTTTTTAACATCAATTTTTGTGAACGAAAATATTTTTTATTAAAAAAATTCTCTATACCCAAAAGTTTAATTGTTTTGGTACTTTGAAAAGTTTGATTTAAAATATTGTATATTTCCGTTCGAAATATACTTTGCTCTCTACCTATGTTTTTTACTTTATTTTTTATAGCAATAAATAAAACGAACGAAAATATAAGTATACAAAGAAATATAAGAATTGTTCCTTTTAAGTTGATCATTATTAATCCAAATCCTAAAATGATTAACAAAATCAAATCTTTAAATATATTTATAAAACCAAATATAAATTTTGCATATCTACTCGACTCATCTTTAATTATGTTTATTAATTTTGACGAAGAAGTAACTAAAAAAAATTCATAATCGTTACTTAGGTACTTTTTATATAGACTTATAGAAATTGCTTTTTCTATCCCAAGTTCAATTTTAGCCAGTACCCAATTAAATAATGATAAAAATACACTTTTTATAAAATAAATTATGATTAAAAGAATGGCAAACGTGTATATTAAATCTCTTTGAGAGATTTCAGTGATGTAATCTTTTATTTGTCCATCAGGAATTTTAGAGACGAAATAATTAGTATCTGCTATCAAAGTAACAAATAGTGCTATTGATCCCAAACCAATAATTTCTGTTATAGACACTAAAGTTGCAAAAGCTAGTGTAGACAAAATAAAGATTTTTTGTCTTAATGATAAAAGTTTTAATGTTGATTTAATAATTGATCCCATAAATTTTCTTAATTAATTAATTTGTCATTAATAAGGCTATAATACTTATTAAGATTTTTGTTATAATCAAATCTATTTAAATTTTTGTAAGAAAATATTATTTTTGGTCTTAATTTTTTTTTATTCTTTGCATAAAACATTATCTTTTTACCCAAATCTTTTGCACTGCCAGTTTTAAATAAGAAACCTCCTTTACCGTTTAACAGAATTTCCTTAGGTCCGGTTGGACAATCAGAGGATATTACAAATTTTTTTAATACCATGGCCTCAAGAATTACATTTGGTAATCCTTCAAATTTCGATGATAAAATAAATAAGTCAGATTTTTTAATAAACTTAAAAGGATTATTTTGAAAGTCTATTAGTTTAATTTTGTTTTTAAGATTATTAATTTGAATAAAATCAAGTAATTTATTTTTTAAAGCTCCTCTTCCAACTAAAACTAATTTAAAATTCAGTTTTTTCTTATAGATATTTAACGCCTTAAGAAGAGTAATCTGATCTTTTTGATCTGCAAATCTTGCTACATTTATTATATTTAGACTTTTTTTGCCAAAAAATTTTATGTTAATTTTTTCTTTTGATTTTTTCAAAATTTCTTTTTTATTTAATGGGTTATATATACAAACAGATTTTACATTAAATTTTTTTTTAAGCTCTTTCCTAAACTCGTAGCTATTGACTATTATTAAGTTTGATAATTTTAGTAATTTTTCAAAAATAAAAGTTTTTACAAAGTTTTTTGACCATCCAGAGGGAGAAGAGTTAGATCTAGTTATTACTTTAATCTTAAAAATTCTACAAATCAAAATACAATAAAGATTTGCTTGAAATGCAAAAACTACACAATTGTTATCTTTAAGAAAAATTTTTATTAAATGTATTAAACAAATAAAATATCTTCCCTTTCGTCCCATTTTGTCCCAAAATTTGAAGTAAGGATTAATTATATTGATATTTTTAAATTTATTATTGAATTTCCTACTAGCGTTAATTAGTGTTATATTTGAGATCTTTTTGGCTAGAAAATTTGAAATTATAAATAAATTTTTCTCAACCCCACCACCTTCTATAGCAGGCATAAAGATTATTAATTTTTTTTTTTTCATTATTTTAATTTAATTTAATTTGTTATATTTAAATATAACTTTAAATTTTAAAATGAAATACGTCAGTGTTATAGTACCTTATTATAAGAAAAAAAAATTTATTCAAGCAACATTAAACTCAATCTTAAATCAAACATATAAACATTTTGAAATAATACTAGTTTATGACGACGAAGATAAAACTGATCTGATTTTTTTAAAAAAACTACAAAAAAAAGATAAAAGAATTAAGATTATTTTAAACAAGAAAAATATAGGTGCAGGAAAATCTAGAAATAAGGGTATCAAAATAGCCAAAGGAAATTACATTGCTTTTCTAGATAGTGATGATTTATGGCTAAAAGATAAATTGAAATTTCAGATAAACTTTATGAAAAAAAAAAAAGCTTTAATATCTTCAACGTCTTACAAAATCATAGATGAAAAGAATAAATCAATTTCTTTTAGACATACTGAAAAAGTTATTACTTTTGAAAAACTTCTTAGATCATGTGACATAGGTCTATCAACTGTTATAATAAAAAAAAATGTCTTTAATAAAAAAATAGAATTCCCCGATTTAAAAACCAAGGAAGACTTTGTTATGTGGTTGCAAATTTTAAAATTATTTAAATGTAATGTTTATGGTTTAAATAAGATATTAACTAAATGGAGAAAAACTCGTAATTCTTTGTCATCAGACTCTATTCAAAAAATTTTTGATGGATTTAAAGTATATAACAAGTATTTAAACTTTAACATTTTTAAATCAATTTATTTTTTACTAATTTTGTCAATAAACTTTTTAAGGAAAAATTCTTAAATTTAATAATTTAGTGTTTTAAAGTTAACTTTAATCTTCTCTTTAAACCCACCAAGTTTTGAAGGTAAAATCTTTTTAATATACCATTTAAATCTTGCGTAAATTATCCTACTAGAATTCATTCCATTATCAATTTCAATACATTTAATTGGTTTTTTTGAGTACAATACAGCACATCTTGATAAGTTTGATTTAGAAGTAATTAAGTAAGACATTTTTGAAAGTAATAACATTTGCTCTAAAGACTCTTTACCAAGTTTATATCTATGGTTTTTCCTTATATTCAAATTAAAAATTTTGTCTTTATTTGACCTAAAACAGTTTGTAAAACAAACTTTATCCTCATACTTATTCTTAAATTTTTCCAAATATTTTTTTTGATCTGTAACTAAAAAAATTTTATTAAATTTTTTTTTATTTATTAAAATATCTATTATATTAAAGACTTGACTTAAAGTTGGAGGCAATGGATGATTTGGTGTATGTTTCATGTCCGTACCTCTTAAGTGGATGCCTATAACTTTTTTATTTTTAAAATTTTTTTTTACAAAATGATTTACAAATAAAAAGAAATTTTTTTTAATCTTGATATTCTTTTTAAATAATTTTTTGTAATTTTTCTTGTCTATAAAATTTCTTGGCAAGGAAATATCTGGATCGCTATAAATTAGTTTTCCTGAGCGATAAACTTCTTCAATAGAATATTTTGTTATTGGTTCAAAATAGTATTCCCAAGAGTTGCTTGTATTATTTATTTTATTATATTGATTATAAATGGTATAGAAATTTTGCATATCTACTACTGGAATTAAATTTATTTTATTTGCGATTTTAATATGATTAAGAACGTAAAGAACATTTGAAAATAGTCCTCCCCCAGCTTTTTTAACTCTTATAACATAAAATTTTAAACTATTTTTCTTAAAATTATTAATCGATAAAATAGGAAATCTTTTAAAGAATAATTTATTATAGTTTTTTGATCTGGAAATTGGACTATCAAAAAGTTTGTTTATAATAAAATTTACAATTCTTCTTTTCATCTATTCAAATTTTATATAAAAATCTTCTTTATTTTTTATATTAGGTTGATCTAAATCGTGTTTTTTGTTTGTAAACTCACCAATATTGTTTGGATTTTTTGCAAAAGAAAATTCTAATAAACTCGGCTTATTGTCTGAAATCGGTCCTGCATTATTGATATGAATATGAACCAACTCAAGATTAAAATTATTAATAAAATTTTCAATTTTGTTAATATTTATATCAACATAATGAAACTCTATAACTAATCCTGACAACAGATGAGAGTTTTTTATTAAATCATCGAGCAATCTGTATTCTTCTCCTTCAATATCTATTTTTAAAAAAATTCTTTTATTTTCAGAAAATTTATTCAAAACATTTTTTAAACTCATATATCTTTCATCACCTATACCAAGACCTATTGAAAAAAAATCAACTTTATTATTTTTTATAAATTTTTTAAATTTAATAGGTCTTTGCATTTTTTTAAATGCTGAACAAATTTTATTAAATCCAGAAAATAATAAAATTCTTTTTAAAAAAATCGCAAACCAGGTAAAAAAGTAATATTGAGTATTAATCGTGTGATCAAAACATTTTACTTTGTTATTTGACATTTCTATATAATTTCTTTCAAAAGAATAATCCCAGGAAAGACCAGCAGAAATTAATAATTCAGATTCTTCTATAGATTTTTTTGAGACTAAATACCCACCATCATTATTTTTTCCCAAACGTATAAGATCGTAATTATACTTTGGTTGAAATTTTTTTGGCAATATTACTGTAGTATTAATCATATTCTTATAAATTAATTATTACAAAATTATAAATTATCTATATTATTGTTCAGTATTAATGCAAAGAAAATATTAATGATAATCAAATATTTAAAAAATAGCCTTAAAAGTATATTAAACAAATATGGATACGAAATAATAAAAAAAAATAAGTCTAAATATAATAAATACGATACTCCCTCAAAAGAATTAATCGATACATTAATAGCCTCAAAAGGTATTTTACATATTGGTGGCCATAGAGGAGATGAAACGCATATTTATAACTGGTTTGGAAAAAATGTAATTTGGTTTGAAGCAAATCCAGAAATATTTGAACACTTAAAAAAAAATGTATCTAAGTTTAATGGTCAAACCGCATTAAATAGTTTGCTTTTAGATAAAGCGGGCCAAGATAAAGAATTTTTCATTTCAAGTAATGATGCAGCATCTTCTTCAATTTTTCATTTTGGAGAATTAAGCACTGACAATAAAAAAAAAATTTGGTTTAACAAAAATTTATTTATGAAAAAAAAGATTATGCTTAAATCAAATACATTAGATCAAGTGATAATAGAGAATAATATTAATATAAATAATTTTGACCATTGGGTAATTGATATTCAGGGAAGTGAATTATTATTTTTAGCTGGTTCAGAAAATTCATTAAGACATTGTAAATCAATTTATATAGAAATCAGTCAAGGTGAAGTTTATAAAAATGGTGCTCAATTTAATGAAATTAAGAAATACCTAAATGATAAAAATTTTTTTGAGGTAAATTCTCCAAAAGAACTTCATTGCGATTTGTTATTTTTGAGAAAACAAACCTAATACAATTTTCTATTAAGAAAAACTCTTTTATTTTCATTATAGGGCCATACTCTTACTTTATAGTTTTCGTCATTTTGAAATTTTAATACCTCTTCCCTCCAATTTGGACATTGAATACAATCAAAATAAGTAATGTGTTTTTTATTTCTATAGTCAATCGTTCCAGTAATGAATACACAAATTAATAAAAAGATTGAAATGTAACTGATGATTCTTTTTTTCTCCGTAAAACTTAATTTAAATATAATTAAAATTAAAGATAAACCAGGTATGACAGCATATCTTCCTGCAATTATGTCATTTACCCCACCAACAACCACAAAAAAAGAAGAAACAAAAAACAAATAAACTAAGGATAAATAAATAAATTTATCCTCTTTGTTTGAATTAATAATTTTCTTAAAAAAGAGTATTAAAAAGTATGAAGTTATAATTAAAATTACTAATGATAAAACCAATAATAAATTTTTATCTTCTTTTACAATGTTTAGGTTTGATGCAATTATATTAGGAAATGTTCCAGAAAAAAAAGTTCTAATAAGAACATTATATGTGTAAGAAATAAATTCATTTGATGAAATAAAAAAATCAATTTTGCCTGCTGATAAATTATTAGAAATTTTAGAATTTATTATTAAGCTAAATTGAATTAAGCTAGTAAAGACTAAAACTAATAAGGTCATTAAATTGTTAAAATTTTTGTTAATAAGAAATTTTAGAAAGTATATTGGTGTCATTAAACAAGAATAAATTCCTGACATACCCGCCATAAACAATATAGGTAAATATAATAGTAAATTTTTTTTTTTTATATTCAGCAAATATAATTAAGAATGTTATTATACCTAAGTAAACTTGAGCATTTAAATTATTTAGCCATATCTCAAATACAAATGGAGGAGAAATAAGAAATATAAAACTTCCTAAATACTTTTCGTAATTATTATTAAAAAGTAATGATTTTGTGAAAATGATTAAGTAAAAAATAAATAATAATAATAAGAAACAAAAATAAACATTAAACAATGGGGCATAAAAAATATTTATTAAATTTGAGTTTAAAGTACTTGATACGTTAGAGAATAAGTTCATATAACCCGCTTCCCTATGAATTAAAAAAAGTGAATACAGCCAATTGTTATTTAGAGCATTTGCATAAAAAAATGCATCCCCAGATACAAATCTGCCTTGTGTAAAAATATATGGTGACCTTATAAAGGAAATAATAATAAGGACAAAGAGAAATAAAAAATTTATTATTGATTTATTCTTTTGCATAATTAATTTTTAATATAAAAGTAAATCTTTAATGATACATTACTACAATTTAATATTTTATATATAGTAAATGATTTATATTTTTATTACTTCACTTCTTATACCAATAATTATTCTAATAAATACATTTGTCAAAAAAAGAGGTTTACTTTCAAGTTATCTTGGTGAAAAGCATCAAAAATTTACTACTAATAATAAAATACCACTAACAGGAGGTATATTTATTTTCTTATTCTCAATTATTTTTTATTATAAATTTAATTCTGTTTTTTCATATTATCTTCTGTCGTTTTTGATTTTGGGAGTATTATCAGATACTAAATTTATTGTTTCACCAACTTTAAGATTTTTAATTCAATTATTTTTAGTAATTTTGTTAGTTTTTAAATTTAATTTATACATTGAAGATGTCAGAATTGAATATTTGAATTTACTTCTTCAAAATAATTTTCTAAAATTTTTTTTTGCTGTCCTCTGTTTTATGATTTTAATTAACGGGACAAATTTTATAGATGGTTGCAATACTCTTGTAATTGGATATTACACAATAGTAACAATTATAATTTTACATTTAGAATTATTTATTAATTTAAACATTAGTAATCAATTATTTTTAAGTTTGATTATATTTTTATTTATCATTTTTATTTTTAATTTTTTTAATGAGTTTTATTTAGGAGATAGTGGCTCGTACCTTATCTCAATAATTTCTGGATCAATTCTTATTTTAATATATCAAGCTAACAGTCAGATATCTCCATACTTTATAGTTCTATTATTATGGTACCCGGCATTTGAGACACTTTTTTCGATAGTAAGAAAATCTCAAAAAAAAAATTCTCCTTTTGAACCTGATACTAATCATTTACACCAATTAATTTTTTTATTTTTAAAATATAGGTATAAAAAAAATAAGTATAATAATCCTTTATCTGCAAATTTAATCAATTTTTATAATCTTTTATCAATTTATTTAGCTTCAAATAATATCTACGATTCTAAATTTCAAATCACGATAATTGCGGTTAATATTATTTTTTACTTATTAGCATATTTTTATTTTTATAATTTTATGAAAACTAAAAAAAACTGAAATATTTTTAAAATATTATTTTAAAACTTTAATTTTAAATAACAGGTTATATAAAACCAATATATATTTCCAAAAAAAAGGGATGTAGATATTTTTATTATTGGTATTTAGATTTTTGAATATTTTTTTCGCAGCTGTTTTTGAATTTATAACTAGAATTCTAGGCAATTTAATATCTCTAGTCATTTTTGTATAAACATATCCTGGCTTTATATTCTGTATTATAATCCCCTCAGTTTTCAAATTTTCTGATTTAAGTTTTAAGAATTCACTTAGACGTCTTTTTGCTAGAGAATATGATTTTTTTCTATAATCTTGCCTGTCCGAAGCTACTGAGGTTATACATGAAATTTTATTAATATTAACCTCACTACTATTTATAATCTTTTCAATTAAATTTTTTGGACCTTCAAAATTTATATCCATTATTTTTTTATGATTAATTTCTGGCACTTCCATATAACCAGAGCAAATAATTAAATGATAAATATCTTTTTTCAAATAATCCAAGAATTTATTTAAATCCTGATTTTTTTGTATATCTACGCAATATGATTTGACTGGTTTATTACTTTTTTCGTTTAAAAAAGTTTCTTTATTTTTTAATTCCTCTGAGTTTCTTGATGCTAATAAAATTTCACAGTTATTTTTAATTAGAATTTTTGATAATTCGAAAGCGATATCCGAATTAGCTCCAAAAATTATATATTTCATTAAAAAATACCTAATTTAATGGATTGATATGACTGAAACTTATTATGAGGATCTAATTTTCTTTTAGTTTTTATAAACTTAATCAAGTTTTTGTTTTTTTGTTTAAAAAAAGATTTTGTCATTAAATTATCTTTTGTCAAATACTGTTTGGCATCAATTTTTTTTAGTCTTTTTTCAAGGGACCTATAAAATTTCTCTAATTGATTATTATTTTGAATATCGAATGTAATTGTATAACCTTCATCTGGAAAACTTAAAAGATTTTTATTTCCACGACCCATTTTTTTTAAAGTACTTAAAAATGAGACCTGATTTCTTCTATTAAAAAATAAAATAATTTCCTCTAAATTTCTTTTAAAATTTTTTTTATTTAATAAAACTTGTATTTGTACAAATCCTTTTTTTCCATATGCAAAATTCCAATTTTTGATCACGTCTAGAGGATAGAAAAAATTTTTTATATTTACTATCCTCTTTTTATAACTTGGACTAAAATAGTAATAAAGATTTGAAAGAACTTTCAAAGTCTTATTATTTAAAAAAAAACTTGGTAATTCAAATGGCAATTTAAAATAAAATTTTTTTAAATAATTTTGTTTATCTTTTGAATGTTTACCAACATAAATAATTGACCTACCTAAATTTTTGTTTATTTTATTAGTATCTATCCAGGCAACAATATATTTATTACTGTTAAGTTCTTCAAATTTTTTTAAAGTTTGATCCAAATTTTCAGTTTTAATTACAGTCTCTAAAATATTCTCAGAAGGAATTTTTATTAATCTAATTTTTGCCTCTATTATAATTCCAGTTAAGCCCATACCTCCACAAGTAGAATAAAAGACTCTAGGATTTTTATTTCTTGAACAATTTATAATTTTTCCATTAGCTAGCATTATTTTAAATCCAAGAACATAATCACAAAAAGAACCATCTACATGATGATTTTTGCCGTGAATATCAGATGCTATAGCTCCTCCAACAGTAACATATTTTGTACCTGAAGTTACTGGAATAAAAAATTTTTTTTTTATAAGTTTATCAATTATGTCCTTGATCGAGTAAGAAGAGTGACACTCAAGAATATTTTGACTTTTGATGATTTTAAATTTTTTTTCATTAAAATAAGATAAGTCAATTACATTATCACTGATAGAGCTAAAACCATAGCTACGCCCCAAACCGCGTGAAATAATTTTTTTATGACTATTAATAAATTTTTTAAGTTCAATAGTATCTTTTGGTTTTAAAATATTTGATTTAAATATCTTTGTTCTTCCCCATCCAGAAATCATTATTGATTATAAACACGATATTGATTAATAATTCAAGATATGTTTGAAAATATTTTAAATTTAATTAGGTATAAACATTGGATTAAAAATTTAATTATTTTTGCACCATTAATATTTTCAGATAACTTATTGGATAAAAGTAAAGTTATAGATGTATTAATTGTTTTTTTTTATTTTTGTATTTTTTCATCAGCTATATACATTTTCAATGATCTTTGTGATTATCAGTCAGATAAAAAAATTTCTTTTAAAAAAGCAAAAAAACCAATAGCTAATGGCGATATAAGTTTACCTTTAGCAAAAAATATTTTCATTTTTACAATGGTTTTATCAATTGTTTTAATTTATTTGACGCCTAGCATAAGACTTCCTGCTATTTCTTTTTTGATTTTAAATATTCTTTACTCAATAAAATTAAAACATATAGTTATCGTGGACCTATTCACTGTTTGTCTATCTTATATTCTTAGGGTTTTTTCTGGTGCTTTAATAATAGAAGTAGAATTCTCAAATTTGATGTTTGCTACTATTTTCAGTGCTGCTTTATTTTTAATTTCTTTGAAAAGACAAAAAGAATTTAGTCTTATAAAAAAATTACAAAGAAGAGTTATGGTTGATTACAATAAAAATATTTTTATATTTTTGATAATTACATCTTTGAGTGTTACTTTAAGTCTTTATGCAATTTATATAATAAATTTTAATAAAGATTTAATCTATACATTTCCTTTATTATTATTTATTTTTTTTAGATATTTAGTTATTTATATAAAAGAAAAAAATGAGGATTCACCTGTAGAAATTTTTTTAAAAGATTATATTTCTATAATAGCTTCACTTACCTTTAGTTTTTGGATACTTTTTTCATACATCTATTAATTATTTAAGATTTGCACTCTTTTAATTTATAAAATTTATCTTTTCTAACATATATTCCATAATTTAGATTTTTAAGAGGTTTGCAGAATATATAACCTCTCTTTTTTAACTCTAAATTGAAATCATGTGTGAAAGCAAATTTTTTTTTATTTTTTAAATATTCGACATTTTTTTTTTTTGAAAGTTTTGCTTGTGAAGAGTCAAATATGACCAAAACTGGTTTCCATTTATTTAAACTAAGCTCAGTGCTCCATTTATTATGTCCAGGAGGACCCCACTTAACTTTTAAATTTGCTATATTTTCATCTGCCTTACCCAAAAAATCAGCTATCTCATATTCTTGTAAATAAAATGATGCTGTGCCCAAATAGAATAACCCTATTGATCCTTCATCATTTTTAAAATTTTTCTTTATGTAGTTTGTTAGAATTAGATGTTCAGCAGTAGGGGATAATTTATGCGGAAGTTCATAAGACCTTATTATTTTTTTTGAAAAATTATTCTTTAACGGTTCTAGAACAGATATAATTATCGCTAAAATAATCAAAAGATTTAAAAAGATGTTATTATCTTTAAAATTAATCTTTTTATTTAAATTATTAAAACTTAGACTCTCTTTATTTAATTTTACTAATACGAATGCAACTAAAATTAATGTAGATAAATACATTCTTCCTCCAACAAAAACATCTGATAATAAAAACGAGTAAACGTAATGCGAAATAATTGCAAATAAAGCAAATAAAGCAATATTATTGTTTAGTTTGATTTTTTTTAATAATTTAAGACCCAAAAGGGGTATCAATAATGCAGCACCACCACTTAAAATACAAAAATTTACAAAATAATTAAATGAGTAACTTAAGTCTGGAAGTTCACCAGCTTTTAGTCTTGCTGAAGTTGGTGTTAAATTTCCAAACCATTCATATTGTAATATTGCAAAAGATATCCCGATTAGTGAAAAATATGTTAAAGACCAAATTCTGTTTTTAGACTTACTAAATAAGACCCACATCATTAAAGGCAAAATTAGAATTAAAGAATCAGGTCTTATTAATACCGATAGAGCTGAACTAATCCCAATTATAGAATAATTTAATCTGCTGTAATCTTTTTTTTCTGAAATTTTCCAACCATAATACCACGATAATATAATAAAGTAAGGTTGCCAAATTAATTCCCAACCTGAAAATAAATAATTTAAAGTCGTAGCATTTAAAAATAATATAATTGTTAAAATAGATGCAGTTTTTAAATCTAAATCTTTAATTATAAGGTAAACAGCCATAACAAAAAAAATTAAACCTATTGTTACTACAACTACTAATGCAATATTGTCTGGAAAAATCATGAATAGTGGAGATATAATTATTGGATAAATATATGAGGTTGAGGGTTGAGATATGTCGGTTAAGTTAAACCCAGGAAATCCATTTTCCAAGAAAAATTTTGAAACTCTCATAGATATCATGACATCATCTTCCAAAATTACTTTAATATTTTTTATCTTTTCATAAAAATTATTGGAAGCCTGTTCATCTAAAAATAAAAATTGAGGAATTTGTGCAATGTTAAAAACAAATATTAGAATTGATACCAATGTAATTAAAAAAACTATTTTCCAATTTTTCATTAATCTATTAATCATGATTTTTTAAAATAATTTTTTAATCTTCTTAAATATGGATAAACTACCTTTAATAAGTAGTTATAGTTCCAAATTTTTTTGATTTTATTTGGTTCATCGAGAAAATCTGTTAGTTTTTCTAATTTTGCCAACCCATTTTCACCATAGTACATTGTAAAAAAAATCTTATCTTCATTATTGTAATAAAAATTTCTAACGGTCTCCTTGGTTTGATCGTAAACTATTGAATTCCAAGGGTCTTTTTTTTTTCTAAAAGGTAAACTTTCCACATCATCGACAAAAATTGCACCATTTTTTTTTAAGTATTTAAACCAAATATTTAATAGTTTAAGTACATGATAATTTTCATGATAACTATCAATATAGATCAGGTCTATTCCATTATTTTTTAGTTCTTTAAAATTATCCAGTATAAAATTATGATTAAGATCATTACTTTGAATAAATCTCCAATTATTAGAAGTAACTGCATCGTTACAATTATTAATATCTACTGAATAAACTTTTCCATCGATTTCTTCAGCTATTATACAAAAAGCAGTAGTCGAAGCACCTCTTTCTACTCCTAGTTCAAGAATATTTGGTTTGTTTTTAGACTTTAAAAAATCAACCATTATTCTTAAATGATTATATTTATTTTCCTTTAAAATTTTTTCAGTATCTTTATAATTTTTAGAAATTACCATTTTTAAATTGTGTCTTTTATATAATATAAAAACATTAGTGTAATATAAAAAAAGGCGAAAATAGATAGGGTTTTTTCATTAAACTTTTTAGAATTTATGTTTATAGTAAATAAAGTTAAGTAAAGAATAATCATCATTGGATCATAGTACTTATGATATATTGTTTCTTGAACATTACTTAAAATAATTAAAAAAAACAGAAAATAATTTTCATTTTTCAAAGAAAATATTTGATTAAGAATATAAAAAGATATCAAAACTATAAAGTAGAAAAAAATCAAATTTTGGAATATCTTATTTGAAATTTGAAAAAAAATTCCACCTCCTCCAAAATTTACATTATAATTGAAATAATATAAGCCAATTAAAAACAAAATTATTAAACTAAAATTTAAACTAATATTGGTAAAACTTTTCTGTAAATCTATTTTTGACAATTTTGAAAATAAAAAAGGTAAAAAATAAAATAATGCTATTGTAGAAATACAGAATAATTTGTTGAAATAATTAAACCATATTTTCAAATTTATTTCCCCACCATATATCGCTGATTTAATGAGAAAATTTACGTCTAAGTAGAATATATAATAAAGGGCAGGCGCAACAAGAATAAGATTAATAAATAAAATAAATAAAAAAATATTTGATAATCTGTAGTTTATGTAAAATTTATATAAAAAAAACAAAGCTAATACTGAAAAATTTGGACTTATATAAGAAGACAACGCATAGAAAATTATGCAATAAAAAGCATTACTAAAATTTTTTTTTTTTTCAAATTTTAAAAAGAAAAGTAGACTTGTTAGAAAAATTGCAAGTCCCAGATTCCTACTATCAGGCCAAATAGATAACGATCTAAATACTGGAGAAAGTATAATTATAAGAGAAAATAAAAATAAAATATTGTTATTAGTATTAGAATATTTTTCTTTTAAACATAAAAAAAATACTAATGGTAAATATAACAAAATATGTAAATGTATCATTCTTACTAAAAAATCAGATTGAAATATCTCTATTAAACCAGAGATAAAAATAACAAATAACGGAGAATGACGAGTGTGGAATCTATCAAAATTTAATAATGTATCCTTAAAGTTTAATAAAAAGTTTTGTGCAATATTTTCTGTTTCTTTATAATCCCAGTATGCCCCTGTTGTAAGATTTTCATTAAGAAAAAAACCTACAATTAATGAGATATATAATAAAAAAAGAAAAAAAAATAATCGTAGGTTTATTTTTAATATATCTTTTCATCTAAATATTCTTATATATATACTTTAATTAAATTAATACATTTAATGCAATATCATCTTACCTATATTTTTTATCTCTTATTTTTTTTATTTTCAATAATTGGACATGGATTATTATTTAGAAAATTATTTATAAATAAGGAGATCAATCTTAATATCGGATATACTGGTATTATAGGAATTTTTTCTATAAGTTTATTTTCTTTAGCAAGCTCATATTTCATTAACCATGGCTATCTGCACAATTTTTTATTACATGGAATAGGAGCTATCTTTTTTGTAAATTTCTTGTTAAAAAAAAAATCTGTAAAAGAGATTAAAGGTATTCTATTAATTTTTTTTATATTTTTGGTAGGAATATATATTTTTAAAAATCATGACGATTTTCCTTATTACCACTTAACATATACATTAAACCTAGTTGAAAATAAATTTATAATCGGGTCAGGTATTTTTGGTCATGGTTATCGTACACCATCATCCTTATTTTTTTTTCACTCGACTTTATATTTGCCAATAATAAACTTTTTCCTTTTTAATGTAGGACCGTTTTATATTTTAATATTTTTTAATTTTATAATTTTAAAAAAAATTATGAAAAGAATTAAAAAAAAAACCAGACATAATTTTTTATCTTTCTTTATTAATTTTTAGCTATGTAAATATTTTTTTTTATAGAATCGCCGAACACGGTGTAGATAAAAGTCCTCAAATTCTATTGTTTATCATTATTTTAGATATTATTATTCTTTTTAGCCATTATAAAAAAAAGTTAAATTTTAATATATTACAAAAGAATACCCTTTTAATACTAACACTAATTTTTTTCGCAGCTTCAATAAAACAGATCTATTTTTTATATTTTTTATTAATACCTTTGCTTTATTTTAAAATTAATTTTTTCAAAGAAATATTGAATAAAAATAAACTTTTGATTATTATTTTATTTGCTTCACTTCTTCTGAACCAATTGACATCTTTTTTTAGCACAGGTTGTTTTCTTTATCCTGAGGAAAAAACTTGTTTTGAAAAAAAAATAGATTGGGCGATTCCAAAATCTGAGGTAAAAGAACTTAAAACACACTATTCTTGGTGGGCTAAATCTGGAAACAGTATTAATTCAAAGAATCAAATACCAAAAAATGAATATATAAATAATCTATTTTGGGTGAATAATTGGTTTGATAATTATTTTTTAAATAAGATATCTGATAATATATTTGGACTTTTATTTCTAAACATTATTTTTATATTATTTTTTTACACAAAAAAAAAACAAAAAACTAGCAATATAAACTTTAAATATTTACTTTATATTTTGTTAGGATTTCTATTAGTATGGTTTTTAAAACATCCAGCTTTAAGGTATGGAGGATACGTTTTAATTGCTTTACCAATATTGATAGTCAATAGCTATTTTTTAACTAAGTTTATAAACAGTAAAAAAAATATAACCAAGAAAACTTTTCTAATTGTTGTAATAACGGTTATTATTTTTAATGGAAGAAATATTGATAGGATTTATAACGAAATTGACATTTATAAATATCCAATTTTCGAAAAACCATTTTTTTAGGATAAAAGAAACTAATTTTTATAAAGTTATTTCTTATAATAAAATTAATATTTATGCCAATAATAATGATATGTGTTGGGCAACTCCAACTCCATGTACATATAATCCTAATTTAATTGTAAAAGAAAAATACGGATTTTATATTGTTAAAAGAAAAAAAAAATTAAAGATTTTTAATGAATAAATATTTTTTAACTTTAGGAAAACAACCTTTAGCAAATAATTTTCAATCAAAATACTCACCGTACTTTTATAATCTTAAACTAAAATTTAATTTAAAAACTAAAATTGTTTCTATTAACAAAAAAATTGACAAAGAAATTATGTTCAGTAAAGATTATCCCTATAGATCATCGAGGTCTTCATTAGTCTCATCGCTTTTCAAGAAATTAGCAAAAGATTTAAAAAAAAAATATCAATTTAAAAGGATACTAGAAATAGGTAGTAACGATGGCACGTTTGCCCAAAATTTTAACAAAAACAAAATTGTTTGTATAGAACCATGCAAAAATGTTGGTTTAGAATTAAAAAAAAAAGGCTACAATGTTATAATAAATTATTTTGATAAGAATTTAATTAAAAAACTAAAAAAAAATTTTGGAAAATTTGATTTAATTTTTTCAGCAAATACAATTACACATATTAACAATCTTAGAAGCGTCCTTAACAATATTAAAAAAATTTTATCAGAAAATGGGACTTTCATTTTAGAGGAGCCTTCATTTTTAAGTTGTTATAAAAACAATGCATTTGACCAATTTTACAATGAGCATATTTATGTTTTATCTGCCATTGCATTAACAAAATACTTAAAAATGAATAAAATGGAGATTTATAAAATAGAGAATATTAATGTTCATGGAGGCTCATTAAGATATTTTATTAAGCAAAAAAGTAATAATTTATATAAAATAGACCAATCTGTAAAAAAACAAATTAAAAAAGAAAAAAAGTATAAATTAGATAATTTTTCAACCTATATTAATTTTGGAAAAAAAATTGAAAAATTAAAAAAAAAACTAATTGAAATATTTGATAAAATTAAATCAAACAATGGTAAAATTATTGGGTATGGGGCATCAGCCAAAGCTGTAACAGTAATAAATTATTGTAATTTAAAAGAAAATTATTTCGAATATTTTGTAGACAATACTAAAGATAAAATTAATAAGCTTTTACCTGGTACGAAAATTAAAGTAAAAAAATATGAAAGAATCAATGGTAGAAAAAATTTATACTACTTCTTAGGAGCTTGGAATTTTAAATTAGAAATATTTAAAAAAGAAAAAAATTTTTTAAAAAAAAAGGGAAAATTTATAACACATCTACCTCACCCTAGAATAATTAGATGAAACTTATTATATTTATTATTTCAATTTTAGATTATTATAATAAAAATAAAATTGTAAATTTTTTTTTAAAAAAAGAAAAAGGTTTTAAAGTAATAATTGACGTAGGAGCACATAAAGCAGAAACTATTAAATTATTTAATAAAAAATTTAATGTAGATTCTATATATAGTTTTGAGCCGAGCAAAGAAAACTACAAAATACTTAGAAAAAAAACAGAAAATATCAAAAATACAAAAATCTTTAATTATGCTCTTGGAAATAAAAATGAAAAAAAAAATTTTTATCATTTAAAAGAGAGTTCTTCATCAACATTAGTCAAATTGAATAAATCTTCAAATTATTACAAAAAAAAAAATAAAATCTTAGGTATTTTTGATAATTCACCAAATATTAAAAGTGAGTATATTCTGGAGATTAAAACTCTTTTTGATTTTTTAAATGATCACAAGATATCTTTTATCGATTTGTTAAAGATTGATACTGAAGGCTATGAACTTCAAGTAATAAAGGGAGCAAAAGATAAAATAAAAAATGTAAAATATATTTATTTTGAACATCATTTTGATGATATGTTAATTAAAGGCTATAAATTTAGTGATATTCATGATTATTTATTAACCAATGGCTTTAAAAAAAGATTTAAAATTAAAATGTTTTTTAGAAAAACATTTGAATACATTTACGAAAACCAAAATCTTGTAAAATAATGGAAAATTTAACATTAATAATACCCGCTAAACTTGAGGCCGAGTCATTACCTATATTTTTAAAAGAACTGGCAAAATATAATTGTAAGAAAATTATTGTTTTAGATAAAGATGATACCTCAACAATAAATGCTATTAAAGAATTTACAGAAGTTGAAATTTTACTTCAAAAGCAAATAGGTTATGGAAGTGCATTGATCGAAGGTGTTAGAGCGACAAAAACAGAAAATTTTTGCATAATAAATGCTGATGGCTCGATGGATCCAAAATACTTAGAAGCAATGATTAATGAATTGAAAAATAAAGATTTAGTATTTGCGACAAGATATGAGAAAGGTGGCGGTAGTGACGATGACGATATAATCACTTTTATAGGAAATAAAATATTTAGTTTAATTGGGAAGATTTTTTTCAGACTCAAAATTTCAGATATTTTATTCACTTATATTCTTGGAAATACAAATAAGTTTAATTCTTTAAATTTAAAATTCTCAGATTTTAGAATATGTGTAGAGATACCAATAAAAGCCAAAAAAAAAAAACTTGCAATATACTTCAATATCAAGTTATGAGAGGTCTAGAATTGGTGGAAAAAAAAAAGTAAATGCTTTAAAAGACGGTTTTTTGATACTGACAGCGATGATAACTTTATTTTTTAATAATAAATAATGAAAAAAAAAGCTTTAATTTTCGGAATCACAGGACAAGATGGTTCATATCTTGCCCCTTTTTTAATGAAAAAAAAATATATTGTTCATGGTGTTATCAGAAGATCATCATCTTTTAATACAGGGAGACTTGATAAAATATATCAAGATCCACATCAAAAAAAAAGAAAACTTGTATTACATTACGGCGATGTGACTGACGCAATTTCTGTATCCTCTTTAATCAAAAAGATTAAACCAAATGAGATTTATAATTTAGCAGCTCAATCACATGTTGCAGTTTCATTTGAGGTTCCAGAATATACAGCTAATGCAGATGCTTTAGGTGCATTAAGGATATTAGAAGCTATTAAATTTCATGGGCTAGAAAAAAATACAAAATTTTATCAGGCAGGAACATCTGAGATGTTTGGTAAAGTTCAGCAAATTCCACAGAACGAAAAAACTCCGTTTTATCCAAGAAGTCCATACGGGGTAGCAAAAGTTTATGCTCATTGGATTACAGTAAATTATAGAGAAGCATATAATATATATGCGTGTAATGGAATTTTATTTAATCATGAAAGTCCTAATCGAGGAGCTACTTTTGTAACAAAAAAGATTGTAAACGGGCTAGTAAAAATAAAATATAATAAACAAAACAAATTATACTTGGGAAATTTGGATTCCAAAAGAGATTGGGGTCATGCAAAAGACTATGTGGAGGCTATGTGGAAAATGTTGCAACAAAAAAAACCAAAAGATTATGTTATTGCAACTGGAAAACAATACAGCATAAGAGACTTTGTAAAAATTGTATCAAAGAAGTTAAAAATGAATGTAAAATGGGTTGGAAAAGGTAAAAATGAAAGAGGTATAGATACTTACACAAAAAAGACCATAATTCAGGTCGATAAGAACTATTTTAGACCACTAGATGTTAATACTTTACTCGGAGATCCAAGATTAGCCAGAAAAAATCTAAAATGGAGACCAAAAATTAACTTAAATCAACTTGTAGAAGAAATGGTTGAAGAGGAAATAAAGTTAATTAAAAATGATAGATAAAAATTCTAAAATTTTTATAGCTGGACATAGGGGGATGGTTGGATCAGCGATAAAAAGAAAACTTTTAGAAAAAGGTTATAAAAAACTCATTCTTAAAAATCGAAAAAGTCTTAATTTAATTAATCAAAACCAAACTTTTAAATTTTTAAAAAAAATTAAACCAGACTTTGTAGTGCTTGCAGCAGCGAAAGTGGGTGGGATAATTGCAAATTCAAATCATAAGGATAAATTTCTTTATGAAAATCTACAAATACAAAATAATGTTATTCATGGTTCTTATTTAGCAGGTGTGAAAAACCTTTTTTTATTAGGTTCAAGCTGCATCTATCCAAAATATTGTAAACAACCAATGAAAGAAAGCTATTTATTAACTGGTCCTCTTGAAGAGACTAATGATGCTTATTCGATAGCAAAAATAGCTGGTTTAAAAATGTGTGAGTATTACAGCAATATGCTTAGATTAAACTATAAGAGTTTTATGCCCCCGAATATGTATGGCCCAAATGATAATTATGATCCAAAGAATTCTCATTTTTATCCTGCACTTTTAAGAAAAATTTATCAGTCGAAAAAACGTAATAAAAAATATTTAGAAATTTGGGGAAGCGGTAAAGTCAAAAGAGAACTAATGTTTGTAGAGGACTTTGCAGAGGCAATTATTTTTTTTATGAAAAAAAAAATAAAAGAGCCATTTATAAATATTGGAGTAGGAAAAGACTATTCAATCAAATGGTACGCAGAGTTTTTAATGAAAAAAATGAATGTAAAATTGAAAATTAAATATGATAAAAGTAAACCAGATGGAATGCCCAAGAAATGCCTTGATATAACTGTCTCAAGAAAATATGGATGGAGACCAAAAAATAATCTAGATAAAGGATTTGTTTTAACGTTTAATGACTTTTTAAAAAAAAATACTTAATATATAAATTTATAAAATTTGTTTAACTATTTAAAAAATTATTAAATTATGAAAAATTATATAATAGTAACAGGTGGAGCAGGTTTTGTAGGATCAAATTTAATTGAAAAATTTTTGAAAACTACAAACCATAAAATAATTAGTATAGACGACTATTCTACTGGTACCAAAAAAAACCACATAAAAAATAAAAAAGTAAAATATTTGAGAGGTTCTACAAAAGATATATCAAAAATTCTTTACTCAAAGACAAAACTTATAAATTCGGTTTTCCATTTTGGGGAATTTTCAAGAATTTATCAAAGTTTTTTAAATATGAACGAATGTTTAGACTCGAACTCAATAGGTACAAACGCAGTATTTAATTATTGTTTAAAAAATAATATCAAGCTTATTTATTCAGCTACTTCTGCTTCACTTGGCAATAGTGGAGAGGACAAAAATCTTTCACCATATGCTTTTACAAAAGCAAAAAATTTAGAGTTATTAGAAAATCTTAAGAGATGGTTTAATTTTAAATATGAAGTAGTTTATTTCTATAATGTATACGGACCAAGACAAATTTCTACTGGTAAAATGGCAACTGTAATTGGAATATTTGAAAAAAATTATATTAATAATAAACCCCTCCCTGTAGTTAAGCCCGGGTCCCAGTCAAGAAGATTTACTCACATTAAAGATACAATCGCTATTTGTCATGTTGCTTGGAAAAAAAATAAATGTAGACATTACAGTATTTCAAATGAAAAAAGTTATAAAATTATCGAGGTAGCAAAACTTTTTAAATCAAAAATAAAATTTTTACCTGCTAGACCTGGCGAAAGATATGCATCAGCACTTACTGATATGAATTTATCAAATAAAGTTTATAAGCATTTTGGAAAGATTAGACTTGAGGATTACATAAAAGAAATTACCAAGAAGTAAAAAACGTTTAATATTTGCCAATATTCAATATTTACAATGTCTTTTTTTTAGGTATAAAGCTTGTGCCTGGTGATTATTGCGAAAGGGAAATACCCGATTCCATTCCGAACTCGGAAGTCAAGCCTTTCTGCGCCGATGGTACTTTGTCTTAAGACATGGAAGAGTAGGACGTTGCCAGGCTAAAATATTATGAAA